>OFEU01000317.1_pt1 | contig 34777 bp, 34 predicted proteins | sample 1521221 | NCBI WGS metagenome assembly OFEU01 (sample SAMN03766357, study PRJEB24113) | microbial mat metagenome | isolation source: enrichment culture HLUCC-O from microbial mat sample contains cyanobacterium... | reverse complement strand
GACCCTCCGACCGTGGTGCTAAAAGCGCGAAGGCGCCCCCTATCCCATTGAAAATTCATAATTATCGGAAATCAGGTGTTTAAGTTGGGCCAGGCGGCGCGCATCAGCGGTTCGTTGCGAAACAATTCCCCGTACCACTGCGTCGAGAACCCGCCCCAGACGGTGACGAGCCGCGATTCGTTGAACGAATAGATCACGAGCAGCAGGATCGGGATGTAGAGAAAGGCGAGCCCCAGCGTCAGCGCCGCCATGTTGAAGAAGGAAAAGCCCCTCATCGGCGCCCCTCCCTCTCGCCTGCGGCTTGCGCCTCCATGCGCCGCGCCTCCGCCTCGCGGAAGATCACGATCGGCACCACCAGCACCACGAGCAGCACCATCGCCACGGCGGCGGCGACGGGCCAGTCGCGGTTGGAGAAGAATTCGACCCAGAGCGTGCGCCCGATCATCAGCGTCTGCGAGCCGCCGAGCAGATCCGGCACGACGAATTCACCGGTGATCGGAATGAAGCAGAGCAGCGATCCCGCGATGATGCCGGGTTTGGCGAGCGGCACCGTCACGCTCCAGAACGCCTTGACGCGCGACGCGCCGAGATCACGCGCGGCCTCGATCAGCGTCTGATCCATCCGCTCCAGCGTGGCATAGAGCGGCAGCACCATGAAGGGCAGGTAGGTATAGACCAGCGCGATGAACACCGCATATTCGGTATTCAGGATGGTCAGCGGCTGCGAGATCAGCCCGGCGCCCTGCAGATAATGGTTGAGGAAACCCTCCGGGCGCAGGATCCCGATCCAGGCATAGACGCGGATCAGGAAGCTCGTCCAGAACGGCAGGATCATCGCCGCGACGAGGATCGGCCGCCAGGAGCGCGGCGCGCGCGCCATGGCATGGGCGATGGGGAAGCCGATGGCGAGCAGCATCGCCGTCGAGATCAGCGAGATCCGCAGCGAGGAGATCAGCGAGGCGATGTAGAGATCATCCTGCGCGAGGAAGACGAAATTCTCGAAGCTGAGATCGCGCAGGAACGCGACCAGCCCCTCCCATCCCGCCGCGAGATCGAGCAGCGGCCAGTATGGCGGCTGCGCCAGGCGCGGCTCGGAGAGCGCGATCTTGAGCACGATCGCCATCGGCCAGAGGAAGAACGCCGCGAGCCACAGATAGGGGATGATGATGACGAGCCGACGAGCGAGGTTGCGCATGGCCACTCGCCTCAATCGCTCAGGATCACGGCCGTATCGGGCGCGAAGGCGACATGCACCCGCTCTTCCATGGCGAGCGGATTTTCGGTGTAGCGCGTGGCATTGGCGCGGGTGACGCGGATGATCTGGCCGGTATCGAGCTTGATGCGATACACCGTCCAGTCGCCGAGATAGCCGATATCCCAGATCTCGCCGGCAAGGCTGTTGAACGCTTCGCCCGGCGCCTCGCGGGTGACGCGCATCTTCTCCGGGCGCACGGCCACCGCGACGTGATCGCCGGCGCCGAGCCGCGCGTCGGGATCCGCGACGCGAAACCGCGTCTCGCCGGAAAGCGCGGCGAGCTCCCAGCTGGAATCGTCACCGCCACCGCTGACGCGCGCCTCGAACAGGTTGATCTCGCCCACGAAATCCGCAACGAAGCGCGAAGCCGGCTGCTCGTAGATCTCGCCCGGCGTCGCCACCTGCACGACGCGCCCGGCATCCATCACGGCGATCCGGTCGGCCATGGTCATGGCCTCTTCCTGGTCGTGGGTGACGACGATGAAGGTGGTGCCGAGCGCGATCTGGATATCCATCAATTCGAACTGCGTCTCCTCGCGCAGCTTGCGGTCGAGCGCGCCGAGCGGCTCGTCGAGGAGGAGCACGCGCGGGCGTTTGGCCAGCGCCCGGGCGAGCGCGACGCGCTGCTTCTGGCCGCCGGAGAGCTGATCGGGCGCGCGCCCGGCGAAGCGCTCCATCTGCACCAGCTTGAGCATGTCCGCGACCCGCGCCGCAATCGCATCCCGCGCCATCCCCTCCTGCCGCAGGCCGTAGGCGATGTTCTTCTCGACGCTCATATGCGGAAACAGCGCATAGCTTTGAAACATCATGTTGACCGGGCGGCGGTTGGGCGCCACGCCCGCGAGATCCGCCCCGTCGAGCAGAACCCGCCCCCGTGTCGGCGCCTCGAACCCGGCGAGCATGCGCATCAGGGTGGACTTGCCGCAGCCCGAGGGCCCGAGCAGGCAGAAGAACTCGCCCTGATAGATATCGAGCGACAGATCCGCGACTGCGGCCTGATCCCCGAATCGTTTGGTCACGTCATCGAAGCGAATGAACGGCACCGCGTCAGGATCCGCCCAAGGCGCAAAATCCTGCCGCACCGCCCCGATAGCCCGAACCCCGCCACGCTTCATCCGACCACCCCGGAGAGGATTGCCCCGTCAGGGGTTTAGGGGATTTTGGAGGGTGGGGGAAGGGGAGGATTGGGGGCGCGGGCTCTGCGCCATCGCGAGGCGATAACGAAAACCGCCAGAACGCCACGCCTCGCTCGCTCGCAACGGCTTCGGCATCAGGGCTGGCGGCCCCGATCCAGCGCTTGTCCCCCGCCCGCCCGGCAGAAGCCGGCTTTCTTGGCGTTTCATGATGGATCATGATAGGCATCCTTGCAGCGAGGAGATCGGTCATGGCATCGCCCCGAGAGAAATTTGCCACCCAGGTCAGTTCCGAAATCCTGTCGGAGCTGCGCAAGCTCGCGCAGAGCGAGGGGCGGCAGCTTCAGGCGCTTGTCGATGAGGCCTTGGCGGACCTGATCGAGAAGCGCAGGCAGGGGAAGCCGCGCGCGCATGTGATGGCGGCCTATCAGGCAAGCCATGAGACATTCGCCCCCCTCTACAAGAAGCTCGCCGAATGACGGACGACCTGACCGGCATCGAGGTTCTTGCAATCCATGTCGACCAGATCGAGCGCTATGGCGGGACGCAAGGGCTGCGGGATGCCGGATTGCTGGAAGCGGCCTTGTTTCGACCGCAGACCGGCTATTACGCCGACCTGATCGGGCAAGCGGCCGCGCTTTGGGAAAGCCTGACCAGGAACCATGCCTTCGTCGATGGCAACAAGCGCATTGGTTTCGCCGCGACCTATACGTTTCTCGCGATCAACGGGCGGCGCATCACGGCGGACGCCGACACCGCCTTCGCATTCATCAGCGACAATCTCGACGCCGGGACCTTCACGTTCGACCGGCTCGAAGCCTGGTTGCGCGCCCATACGTGGGAAACGTAGGCGGCGCTCGCTGCATAGCCGCATGACCGTCGCGCACGATGAACGGTGGTGCGGGCAGGCAGGAGAGCGCGCGCTGATGGATATCGGGTGAGAGATCGGCCAGCGCGACCTGATCCGCGAATCGCTTGGGCACGTTATCGAAGCGGATGAATGGCTCGGCCAGCGGATCCGCCCAAGCCGCAAAAATCCTGCCGCACCTGAGAGGATTGCCCGAACCCCACCACGCTTCATCCGATCGCCCCGGAGAGGATTGACCCGTAAGGGGTTAGGGGGATTCGGCCGTGGGGGGAAGGGGAGAGTGCTTGGCGCATTTTCGGCGTCATTCGTTTGATCGCTCCAACCGGTATCAATATATGGCGCGCCTACTTGCCGATTCGAAAAAAGACTTTTGTCCACAACTTTACAAGTAACATTATTTACAACTCCAGCCTGCTGTTGTTAACTTGTCAAAATGTGCTGAGGGAAGAATATGGTGCCTAATACAGGCCTATCTAGGTGAGGTTCAAATGAAGCTTTCCCCAAATGAGGTAGCTAGCGAACTTGAGCGGGTTCATGCAAATCAATATCGACAGTTTATTAAAAAAGTTCGCTTGAAAAATGTTCGTGGTTTTGCCGATGAGAGCATCGAATTCAAAAATCCTGTTACTGCTTTAGTTGGAACAAATGGTGGTGGGAAATCAACTATTTTAGGTGCCGCGGCATTGTCGTACAAAAATATTCGACCTGGACAGTTTTTTCCTAAAGCATTTATCGGCGATGAAAGTATGTCTGACTGGAGTGTGGAAATCGAACTTGTTGACAAAAATATTGCGAAAGATAGAATTATAACTAGAACGGCACGTTTTTCGCAATCAAAATGGCGGCGTGACGGATTTCAAGATCGCCCAGTTGAATATATAGAAATCCAACGAACCGTTCCTGCTGGGGAGTTGACTAGATTTAGAAAATTTCTTTCTGGTGATCCAGAGAAATTTGAGATTCGTAATTTAGGAATTGATACAATAAAATATGCAAGTGCGGTTCTTGATAAAAGTATAGAACATTATCGTGTCGTTGTTTCAAGAGAGAATAAATTGATAAAGATGTATGTCGGAGCTACGTCGGGTGAGATTGGGTATTCACAATTTCATTTTGGCGCGGGCGAGGCGTCAGTGATTGAAACAATTGATAGGATTGAAAGCGCACCAGATAACTCATTGATATTAATTGAAGAGGTTGAAAATGGCCTTCATCCTGTAGCTGTTCGCCTTTTTGTTCAATATTTACAAAATGCCGCAAAAAGGAAAAAACTACAAATCATTTTTACAACCCATTCTCAAGAGGCTGTAGACCAACTACCTTCAGAAGCTGTTTGGGCGTCGATTAATAAACGTGCATGGAATGGAAAACTGAGCATAGAGAGCTTACGGGCGATTACTGGAAACATTCCGAATACGCGCACGATTTATGTAGAGGATGATTTTGTAAAAGAATGGGTTGAGAATGCCATTGGGCGCTATGGCAACGGATTGGCTGAATCCACAAAGGTTTTTTCTGCTGGCGGATACCCTAATGTTGTAAAAGTTAGTCAGTTCCATAATGAAAATCCAACAATACGAGTGCCTTCTATCGCGTTAGTTGACGGAGATGTCAGTAAGGATGAAGATATCTCTCTGCCTGACAGTGCAAGATTTATCGGATATGATGTTCCCGAGCGAACTGTTTTTGATTATATATACAGCAATATGGATGATCTAATATCATTAATCCGACAAAGATGTTTTTTGTCGAGATTTGATGAATATAGGATAAAAAGAGAAATCGAAAGTGTTAGAAATTCTGCTTGCGACCCGCACATAATTTTTTCGTCTCTGAGTGAGAAACTTGATTTCGTGTCGTCTATTTATATTCGGGCCGGAATGATTGATCTATTTAATGAGAAAAATCACGAATTTTGGAGGGAAATAATAGAGTTTATTTCGGAGATCTCAGAGTGACATTTTGTGAGAACGTCCTACACTTCGAGACTTCGGCTCTTCATTGTCAGGCGGTAGCCGCAGCCTGACGCTTCGATGACGCAGAGGGTGTCGCCTTTGCTGGCTCCGAAGCGGGCCATGACGTCATCGGGGAGAATCATGCCGGTGGCTTCGCCCATGCTGATGATGTAGAGCCTGTGCATCGCGTTCACCTCACCCCCCAACATCCTCCCTTGACCCCTCACGCATTCCCGCTAGAATCACAATCGAGCCGAGCAGGAGGATGCCCCCTCCCACCCGGCTCTGACCATCAGAAAAAGGACCTTTTCCAATGGCTGCAATCAGCGATACCAAAACCGCCCGCGTGGCGGAAGTGATCTCGGTATGTCCGGGTGTGATTCATGCAAGCGTCACGGTCCCGGCAGGCGAAAGGGGGCTGGCATGAACCCCTTTTCCGGCAACAACCCTTCTTCGAACCCTGAAGAAAACCACGGCCTGACCCCGGCAGACGCCGCCTGGCTCGCGCGCGTCTTCACCAAAGACGGCGTTCGCCGCTCCCCCGCCGAGATCGCGCAGATGAAGGCGTTGCTCGAAGCGTATTGCGCCGCATCGCTCGCCACCTCGCTCGCCGCATCCGCGCCCGCATCCCGGCCCGCGCTCCCGGACGAATTGCAGATCGCGCTTCTCGACGTCACCGACGACCTCGACCATCTGCGCGCGCTCATCACCGCCCTCGACATGGCCTTCGCCGATCTCCACGATCGCGAACTCAACCATGCCCTGAGCACCCTGGCCGACACCATCCTCACCCGCCTGCACGGGATCCGAGACGCCGTCGAGCGCATCCGCCAGCCAGCCCCCCTCGCCGCCTGACGCCGCGCTCCCTCCCCTCTCCCTCGCGGAGAGGGGCCGGGGGTGAGGGGCGTGGGGGATTATTCTCCAGCGTCGATGGCGGCTGCGGCCTTCATCGCGGGCGCGCTCTATCCTGATGCGCCCCTCACCCCCAACCCCTCTCCACCGGGGAGAGGGGAGTCCGGTTGCGGCCTGCATGGAGAGTATCTCCCCTCTCCCTCGCGGAGAGGGGCCGGGGGTGAGGGGCGTGGGGGATTATTCTCCAGCGTCGATGGCGGCTGCGGCCTTCATCGCGGGCGCGCTCTATCCTGATGCGCCCCTCACCCCCAACCCCTCTCCACCGGGGAGAGGGGAGTCCGGTTGCAGCCTGCATGGAGGGGCTCTCGGCGCGGGGTTCAGTTCTTCTTGCGGAACGCGTCGAGGCTGACGACCTCGGCGCCGGGGGTCTTGTCCTCGGGGGCTTCCTCCGCCGACTCATCCGGATCGGCCTTCCCGGCATCGGCCTTCCCGGCATCGGCCTTCTCGGCATCCGCCTTGTCGGCGGATTTGCCGGCGGTCTTTTTGGCGGGCCTGGATTTCGAGGTGGATTTCGTCGCCTTTTTCGGCGCGTCCGGCGTCTCGCCCGCGCTCCCGGATTCCGCCGTCTCGCCGGATTCGCCGGCCGCTGCCGGTTCGGCGGGGTCGGGCTCGGAGCCGGCACCGCGCCGGGTGCGGGCGGGGGGCGGGCCGGATGCGGGGCCGGAGGCGGGGCGAAGCGTGGCGACGCCGTTGTCGGACTTGTCGCCCGCATCGCCGGACAGGGCAGGGGGATCCTGCAACTCGAATTTGAGGCCGAACTGCACGGAGGGGTCGAAGAAGCCGGTCAGCGCGTCGAACGGGATCAAAAGCCGCTCGGGCACGCCGGAGAAGGAAAGCCCGACCTCCAGCGCATGCTCGGTTACCGAAAGATCCCAGAACTGGTGCTGCAGCACGATCGTCATGTCCTGCGGGTATTTCTCGCGCATGCGCGTCGACAGGCGCACGCCGGGGAAATCGGTGCGGAAGGAGACGTAGAAATGATGCTCGCCGGGCAGCCCCTCGCGGGCGGCATCCCCCAGAACCTTGCGCACCACGCCCTTGAGGGCGTCCTGTACGAGGAGATCGTAGCGGATCAGGTCTTGCGTCATGGTTGTGTCCGGCGCTCGGCTGTTCTTAACTGGGCTGGTATCGTGATCGCGCCCATTGATGCAATATGTGGCACGAAAGCGCCATAGGAAAGTGGGAATGAAGTGGAGGCTTCTGTTGCCAGGCGCCTCCGGGCCCCGCCTGACGACGCTAACCGCCAGGACTTGGATCGGAATCCTTAAGCCGCATTACGCGGCCGCACGGACTTCCATAGCAGAGTTGTCATTCGCAACTACTGTTTTGGCCCGATAACGGCGGAACCATGCCGAGCGAAAAATTGCCTTTTACGCCCCCGTCGATCCTGTTTCGCCCCCACCGAAACCCAGCTTCGCGCGCGCTGGGCTTCGGTGGAGGCGCCGGGTACCGCCCCCGGGTCCGAAGGGTTTATTCTGACAATCATTTATCGCCATAGTCGCCTTGCGACGACAATCCGAATATAGGCGCTCTCCCCGTCCCGCGAAAGGGGGCAGGGCGGGTTTTCGTGGATCATCGCCGCAGCCGGTGCGCGAGCGCTTGCGGGGCGCGGGATTCGCGGCTAAGGCGTTGTTTCACGATGACAGACGCACAGCCCCGTTTCCCGCACCGCCACCTCCTCGGTATCGAGGGCCTCTCGCCGCTGGATATCAAGGCGCTGCTCGATCTCGCCGATGCGGCGGTCGATGTCTCGCGGCAGGTCGAGAAGAAGAAGGCGACCCTGCGCGGGCGCACGCAGATCAACCTGTTCTTCGAGCCCTCCACCCGCACCCAGGCCTCTTTCGAGCTCGCCGGCAAAAGGCTCGGCGCCGATGTGATGAACATGTCAGTCGCCTCCTCCTCGGTGAAGAAGGGCGAGACCCTGATCGACACCGCCGCCACGCTCAACGCCATGCGGCCCGATCTGATCGTCGTGCGCCATGATGCGGCGGGCGCCGTCAACCTGCTGGCGCGCAAGGTCGATTGCTCGGTGATCAATGCCGGCGACGGCTCCCACGAACATCCCACCCAGGCGTTGCTCGACGCGCTCACCATCCGCCGCAACAAGGGCACCATTGCCGGGCTCACCGTGGCGATCTGCGGCGATATCCTGCATTCGCGGGTGGCGCGCTCCAACATGATCCTGCTTGCGGCCATGGGCGCGCGGGTGCGCCTCGTCGCACCCTCGACGTTGCTGCCGGCGGGGATCGCGCAACTCGGATTCGAGACCTTCTCCGACATGGCGCGGGGGCTCGCCGGGGCCGATATCGTGATGATGCTGCGCCTCCAGCGCGAGCGCATGAACGGCTCCTTCGTGCCCTCGGTGAAGGAGTATTTCCGCTATTACGGGCTCGACCGCGAAAAGCTCGCCCTCGCCGCGCCGGACGCGCTGGTGATGCATCCCGGCCCGATGAATCGCGGCGTCGAGATCGCATCCGATGTCGCCGACGGGCCGCAATCGCTGATCCGAGAGCAGGTCGAGATGGGCGTGGCCGTGCGCATGGCGGTGCTCGAGGCGCTCGCCATGCATCTGCCCGGCAAGGCTTGATCCTCCCTCACGAATGAACAGCCCAGCGAGGCGACCATGTCCAACGCCCCCGTCATCCTCACCAATGCCCGCCTGATCGACCCGGCCACGGGCCGCGACGGTTTCGGCGCGCTGCGGATCGAGAACGCGGTGATCGCCGATATCGCCTGGGGCAGCTTCCCGCAAGCTCCGGACGGTGCCGAGGTGGTCGATTGCGGCGGGGCGGTTCTGGCGCCGGGGCTGATCGACATGCGCGCCTTCGTCGGCGAGCCGGGAGCCGAACACCGCGAGACTTTCGCTTCGCTCAGCGCGGCGGCAGCGGCGGGTGGTGTCACCACCATCCTGACCATGCCCGATACCAGTCCGGTGGTCGATGATCCCGCCCTGGTCGATTACGTCCTGCGCCGGGCGCGCGACACGGCGCAGGTGCGCATCCACCCCGCAGCCGCGCTGACCAAGGGGCTCGCGGGCCATGAGATGACGGAGTTCGGCCTCCTCGGCGAGGCCGGCGCCATCGCCTTCACGGATGGGGCAAAGAGCGTCTCCAACCCCCGTGTCCTGCGCCGGGCGCTGCTTTATGCCCGTGATGCGGGGGCGCTCCTGATCAACCATTGCGAGGATGCCGATCTCGTCGGTGACGGGGTGATGAACGAGGGCGAATTCGCCACGCGGCTCGGCCTGCTCGGCATTCCGTGCGAGGCGGAGACGATCCCGCTCGAGCGCGACATGCGGCTCGTGCGCCTGACCGGCGGGCGCTATCACGCGGCGCTGATCTCCTGCGCGGATTCGGTGGAGATCATGAGCCGGGCGAAACAGGCCGGCCTCGCCGTGACCTGCGGCGTCTCGATCAACCATCTCACGCTCAATGAAAACGATATCGGCGATTATCGCACTTTCTGCAAACTCTCCCCGCCCCTGCGCCACGAGGACGAACGGCTGGCCGTGATCGCCGCGCTCGCTGCCGGCACGATCGACGTCATCGTCTCCGATCACGACCCCCAGGATGTCGAGACCAAGCGGCTGCCCTTCGCCGAGGCGGCGAACGGGGCGGTCGGCGTCGAGACGATGCTCTCGGCGGCTTTGCGCCTGCATCATGCCGATGCAGTGCCGCTCGTGCGCCTGCTCCATGCCATGTCGACGCGCCCGGCGGAGATCCTCGGCATTGCGGGTGGGCGGCTGGAGACCGGCGCGCCGGCGGATCTGGTGTTGTTCGATCCCGACATGCCCTATGTGCTCGACAAGGATGATCTGCGCTCGCGCTCCAAGAATACGCCTTTCGACGAGGCCCGGCTCGAGGGGCGGGTGCTGCGCACCCATGTCGGCGGGGCTTGCGTGCATCGGCTCGAAGACTGATCATGCCAGATGAGACGGCGCACCCGTTTCCGGGGGAGGAGACATGCCTGAAACCATGAGCTGGGCGCTGGCCTGGCCCTTTTTCCTGGCGGCGGGCCTGTTCGGCTATCTGCTCGGATCGATCCCCTTCGGTCTCGTCCTGACCCGCCTCGCGGGTCTCGGTGATGTCCGCAAGATCGGCTCGGGCAATATCGGCACCACCAATGTGCTGCGCACGGGCCGCAAGGATCTCGCCGCCGCGACGCTCCTTCTGGATGCGTTCAAGGGCACGGTTGCCGTATGGATCGCCTGGCAATGGGGGCCGAATACGGCAATCCTGGCCGGTTTCGGGGCGTTTCTCGGGCATTGTTATCCGGTCTGGCTCGGCTTTCGTGGCGGCAAGGGTGTCGCGACCTATATCGGCGTGCTGATCGGGCTCAACCTCTGGACGGCGCTGATCTTCTGCGGGCTCTGGCTCATCGTCGCCGCGACCACGCGCTACTCCTCCCTCTCCGCGCTGATCGCCTCGCTCTCGGCTCCCGCCGCCCTGTGGTGGCTGGGAGAAGGACAGATGGCGGAACTTGCCATCTTGCTTACAATCCTGCTTTGGTGGAAACATCGGGAAAACATTTCCAGATTGGTATCAGGAACCGAAAGCAGGATCGGCAAGAAGCGGGATGAGCACGGCAAATCTGAGTGACGAACAGAGGGTCGACTGGCTGCGTCTGATTCGCAGCGAGAATGTGGGGCCGCGCACCTTCCGTGCGCTGATCAACCGCTATGGCGGCGCGGCGAATGCGCTCGAGGCCTTGCCCGATCTGGCGCGCAAGGGCGGGCGTAACGCCATCCGCATCGCCTCGCATTCCCAGGTTCTGCGCGAGATGGAAGCCGCCGAACGGCTGGGTGGGCGTTTCATCGCCATGGGCGAGCCGGATTATCCCAAACCGCTGCATGCGGCGGATACCGCGCCGCCGGTCATCTGCGTGCGCGGGGATGCCGCCATCCTGCATCGCCCCGCTGTGGGCATTGTCGGCTCACGCAACGCCTCCGCTGCCGGGCTCACCTTCACGGGAAGGCTCGCGGGCGAATTGGGGGAGGCGGGCTTCAGTGTCGTCTCGGGGCTCGCACGCGGCATCGATACCGCTGCGCACAAGGCGGTGCCGGCGCATACGATCGCGATCCTCGCCGGCGGGCATGATCGCATCTATCCCGCCCAGAACAAGGCGCTCCTGGAGCGCATCATCGCAGAAGGCGGGGCGGCGATCTCGGAGATGCCGCTCGGCTGGGAGCCGCGTGCCCGCGATTTCCCGCGCCGCAACCGCATCGTCTCGGCCCTGTCGCTTGGGGTGGTGGTGATCGAGGCGGCGCGGCGCTCGGGCTCACTGATCACCGCGCGTTTCGCCATGGAGCAGGGCCGCGAGGTCTTCGCGGTTCCGGGCTCACCGCTCGATCCCCGCGCGGAGGGCACCAATGATCTGATCCGGCAGGGTGCCAATCTCTGCGCGAGCGCCGAGCACGTCGTCGAAACCCTGATGCCGCTGATCGATACCGATTGGGAAAGCCGAATAGAGGCGCGCGAGGAATTCGCCGGTGAGGATGTCGAGGACCTGTGGGACGAGCTCGACTTCCTCGATTTCGCCGAGCCGCTGATCACCCCGGTACGCGCGCCGGTTCCAGCACAGGAACCCGATCGCGCGCCGGCCTTCGCCGATGCGCCGGATGACGAGGAAGCGCTTGCGCGCGCGCCGGAGGCCGATCCGCAGCAGGTGATGCTCAATCTGCTCGGTCCGAGCCCGGTTTCCGTCGATGATCTGTCGCGGCAATCGGGGCTGCCCGTGCGGATCGTGCACAGCGTGCTGATGGAGCTCGAAATCGGCGGCCGGCTGGAGCGCCATGGCGGCAATGCGGTTTCCCTGCTGGCCGGGTGAGCGGTCGGGCGGGTTTCGGGAAGCCGGATCCGATCAGCCCTGATCGGAGGGTGGCTGGCGCTCGCGCGTGGCTTTCCCGGCACGGCGCAGGGGCTGCGCCGCATTCGCGGCTTCGGTGCGGGCCATTTCCAGAAAATAGCTGAGCAAGGGCAGATCGGCCCGGCGCGCCATCATGCTCAGTTCCGCAGTGAGCGCCGCGATATAGCGTGCGGTTTCGAGTTGATCCGGCCCCTCGGACGGCGCTTGCCGCGCCGTCTTGTCCGAATCCTGATTCTTGCGCTTTGGCAAAGGCATGCATGACCCCGAGGCTCGAACCACCGGCAGCGCGGCATGCGCGTGACCGGTCGTTTTGCAACCTATATTAGATGCAAATCAATTTACATCAAAAAGTTGCATCGTGTCGACGGTTTTTCGCGCGGTTGTGCAAAATTCTGAATTGTGCGTGTACGGCTGTCAGGCGATCAGAAGTGTTATCATAATCGGCATCGTCAAGATCGCCAGAAGTGTTTGCAGCGTGATGATCTCCGCCATCAAGGGCGCGTCGCCCCCCATCTGCTTTGCGAGAATATAGCCGCCGCTGGCCGTGGGCACGGTGGTGGCGATGGCGACGATGGCGAGATCGTCGCCGCTTACGCCGGCCAGCCGCGCGATGGTGATCGCGATCACGGGCAGGAGGAACAGCTTCAGCCCGATCGAGAGCCAGTGCGGCGCCCGCGGGCGGGCCAGGCGACGCATGTCGAGCCCGGCCCCGACCACCAGCAGGCCGGCTGCGAGCGCTGCATCACCGAGTATGCCGATGGTGCTTCCAATGAAGTCGGGAATCGGCAGGCCGGTCACATTGAGCACGATCCCCGTGACCGACGACCAGATGAACGGGTTGGTCACGATCGTGCGTGCGATCATGGCCGGGCTCTGTGGCGTGCCGGAGGCGTAGCGTACGAGCACGCCGATGGCGAGCAGGTTGAGCAACGGAATCATCGCCGCTACCGCGACCGCCATCAGCGCGAGCCCGATCTCGCCATACATCGCCCCAGCCACGGCAAGCCCCACGAAGGTGTTCCAGCGCGTGCAGCCTTGAAACAGCGAGGTGAAGGCCGGCCCGTCGATGCGCAGACGCGCGAGCAGGGCGCTGCGCAGGGCGAGCAGCAGCGAGGCGATCAGCAGGATCGCGGCGATCATCGCTCCGCCCATGCCGAGCACCGGCACTTCCGACAGGTCCGCCCGCGCGAGTGTGTTGATGATGATGGCGGGAAAGAAGATGACATAGGTGATCCGTTCGATCCCCGGCCAGTGGCGCTCCTCCACGAAACCGCTCACGCGCGCGGCCCAGCCGGCAATGATCACCAGGAATACCGGGACAAGCGAAGCGAGAACGGAACCCATGAAGCTGTCGGCCTTTTGAAATCGCACGATGCAGATATGCAGCGGCACAGTTCGCCGCAGGCGCAGGCGCTGTCAATGCGCGTTTCGCGATGTGCGATTCGGGGTTCGCGCGTGTCTTTGGGCGGGTAAGGTATCGCCAGGGAGATCATCCGATGGAGCAAGCCACCTCTCTCGCACGCTTTCTCGAGGCGCAGAAGAATGTCTTCGAAACCGCCTGTGCCGAGCTGGAAGCCGGATGCAAGCGCACGCACTGGATGTGGTTCGTGTTTCCGCAATTGCGGGGTCTCGGGCGCAGCCAAACGGCGCATTTCTACGGTATAGCAAATCCGGACGAGGCGCGTGCCTATCTCGCCGACCCGGTGCTCGGGGCGCGCCTGCGCCACTGCGTGAGGCTTCTGCTGCGGCATCGCGACAAGCCGATCCGCGCCATACTCGGCTCCCCCGATGATCAAAAGTCACGCTCCCGCCTGACCCTGTTCGAGGCCATCGCCGATGACCCGCGTGATCGTGCGCTTTTCGCCGAGGCGCTCGATGTGTTTCATGGCGGCGCGCGCGATTCCCGCACGCTGGCGATGCTGGAGGGTGAGCGGGCTTGACGCCTCCTCTACCCGCCCATCAACAGCGCCGGCGGATCCTGTGGGCGGAAATCGCGGGGGCGGTTGAGGCGCACGATCGGCAGCATCTGCCACAGGCCGGCAGCGCCGATGAACAGGCCGATGGCGATCGCCGCCACTTCGCCTTCCCGCAGCGCGAAGATCACGAAATAGGCGATGGCCAGGAAGATCGCGATCGTCGTCACGATCAGCGCCCCCCAGACGAAGGGCGTGCGCCCGGCTGTGAAGCGCGCCTGCGGATTGGCTTCGGCGATGGCGGGCAACAGTGCCTTCACGAAGGCGGCATAGGCTTCTTCCTGGCGATCGGCGAAGACCATCGAGCGGAAATTTACCGAATGCAGCGACAGGTTTCCCCCGCTCGCGAGCCGCAGGCGGATGCGATAGAGCCTCTGCGCGAAGGAGCGCGGCTCGTAGGTCAGACGCGCCTCGGTGATCTGCGCAAGCGGTATCGCCTGCTCGCTGCCCAGCCGCTCGACGATCAGTCGGTTCCCGCGCAGCCGGAAAGAAACCGGCATGCTCGCCGGTCGCGGCGCGTGCAGATAATGGGGTTCGTCTGCTGAAATCTCGTCCTTGCGGGCCATGCTGCCTGTTCCGATGCGCGTCGCCGGTGATCGCAACCCCTGCTTTAGGCGCCCGGGTGCCGCTCTGGCAAGGATTTGCGCACCCGGCATGCCCGCCATCACAAGGCCTGCGGGGTGTATGTTCCGGTCAGACTTGCCAATGTTTGATTAATGTTCTATTTTGTTCTCATCAATGAAGGAGATTCGCGATGAAGCCGAATCATCTGCAACACCGTGACTGGCGCGAACGTCTCGATCAGCGCATTGCTCCGCGCCCGGCTCCCCTGGATGCGGGGATGCGGCGCGGGCGCGGCGCGCTGACGAACGAGACCGGGCGTTTCGAGCGTGTCACGCGTGAGACTTTCGACGATTCCTGGGACATTCCCGAGGAGGTCGCGCCGCTGCGCACGGAAGTGACGCATGAGCGCCCCAGGACGATCATCACGCGCAATGCCTCCCCCGATCTCGGTTTCGACCGATCGGTCAATCCGTATCGGGGTTGCGAGCATGGTTGTTTCTACTGCTTTGCGCGGCCCAGCCATGCTTATCAGGGACTGTCGGCCGGGCTCGATTTCGAGACGCGACTCTTCGCCAAGCCTGATGCACCCGCCTTGCTGGAGCGGGAACTGGCGGCGCGCGGCTACAGCCCGCGCACCATCGCCATCGGCACCAATACCGACCCGTACCAGCCGATCGAGAAGCGCATGAAGATCACGCGCGGCATTCTGGAAGTGCTCGCGCGCACGCGGCATCCGGTCGGGATCGTCACCAAATCCGGGCTCGTGACCCGCGATCTCGACATTCTCGGGCCGATGGCCGAGCAGGGCCTCGTCAAGGTGGCGATCTCGCTGACGACGCTCGATCCGCGCCTCTCGCGCAAGATGGAGCCAAGGGCGGCGGCGCCGGGCGTGCGGCTCGAGACCATCCGGCGGCTGCGTGCTGAGGGGATTCCGGTCAGCGTCCTGGTGGCGCCGGTCGTGCCGGCCATCAACGATCACGAGATCGAGCGCCTGCTCGACGCCGCCTATGAAGCCGGCGCCCGCGAGGCGGGTTACGTCATGCTGCGCCTGCCGCATGAGGTGAAGGCGCTGGCGCGCGACTGGCTCGCCGAGCATTTCCCCCAGCGCGCACAGCACGTGATGTCGCTGGTGCAGGACATGCAGGGCGGCAAGGATTACGATTCCCGCTGGGGCGTGCGCCAGAGCGGTACCGGGCCGATCGCCTGGGCGATCGGGCGGCGCTTCGAGATCGCGGCCAACCGGCTTGGTTTCAATGCGGAACGCGTGAGACTGCGCACCGATCTGTTCTGCAAGCCGGCCCGCTCGGCACCTGGCCAGCTGGCGCTGTTCTGAGCGCCATGATCCCGGCTTCCCGCAACCCGCGCCCGTCTCACTGTCCGAACACGGTGTTGAGCTGGGCGCCGACCATGACGAAGGTGGTGCGCTTGGGCACCTCCTTGAGCCGGGTGGCGCCAATATAGGTCATCATCGAACGCACGCCGCCCGTGATTTCCTGCATCGTATCATCGACCGGGCCGCGATAGGCCACCTCGACCGTCTTGCCTTCCGAGGCACGGTAATGCGCGACGCCGCCGGAATATTTCTTCATCGCGGTATCGGAGGACATGCCGTAGAAGACCATGGATTTCGCGCCGCGCTCACCGTCGATCTCATCGTAGACGATTTCGCCCTCGCATTCGTCGTGGCCCGCGAGCATGCCGCCGAGCATGACGAAATCCGCGCCGCCGCCATAGGCCTTGGCGATGTCGCCCGGTACGGTGCAGCCGCCATCGGCGCAGACCAGCCCCTTGAGTCCGTGAGCCGCATCGGCGCATTCGATCACGGCGGAGAGTTGCGGATAGCCCACCCCGGTCATCTTGCGTGTGGTACAGACCGAACCGGGGCCGATTCCCACCTTGACAATATCGGCGCCGGCGAGGACCAGCGCCTCGGTCATGTCGCCGGTCACCACATTGCCCGCCATGATCACCGCATCCGGATTCTCATCCCGCGCCTGCGCGACCATCTCGACGAATTTCTCGGTATAGCCGTTGGCGACGTCCAGGCAGATCATGCCGATCGGCGCGCGGCGCTTGACGGCGCGAAACTTCTCCCAGTCGGCCTCCGCCGTGCCGAGGGAATAAAAGGCGTGCTGCGGCTCGCCGCTTGCAAAAAAATCGACGAGCAGGTCTTCCGGATAATGCTTGTGCAAAGCCACGAGCGCGCCGTGACGTGCGAGCGCGCGGGCCATCGGTATCGTGCCCACGACATCCATATTCGCCGCGATCATCGGGAAGCCACGCCATTCCCGACCCGTATGGGCGAAACGGAAGGCGCGCTCGATCTCGACCTCGGCGCGTGAGCCGAGCGTCGAGCGCTTGGGGCGGATCAGCACGTCCTTGAAGTCGAGTTTCGGTTCGTTTTCGATGCGCATGGCGTTACTCGTCCGGTCGTTGCAGGTCGGCCCGCCGTCTTCCCCGGCGTCACAGGAATGATCCTAGCATGCCTGCGGCGGCTTATCGCAAGGGGTAACCGGGGAGGGTCATGATGCGCGCAAATGCCAGCGGCGATGCGTCATCTTCCCCTGCATGTGCGTTGCCTTATGCTGAAATCGTTCGGAGAAAGGTATCGCCATGCGCGAACTGTACCGCAAGCCACTGATCAGGCTTTTCATTCTCAACGGCGCCTTCGGTGCATTGCTCGGCGTGGCATTCGTGGTGCTGGCCCTTGCTTTCGATCTGCGCGGATTGTGGACGCTGGTCTCCAATTCCGATGTCGCGCTTCTGGCCGTGGCGATTCTGACGCTCAGCGTCTCGGCGACATTTGCCGGTGCGGCGATCGGCACTGCGGTGATGCTCCTGCCGGAGCGGGAGGAAGACGACAAGGCTTACGGCGGTGTCGATGCCGATGGGAATCCGCGACGGCCTCGCCGATGAACAGGTCGATACTTCACATTGATTGGTGGCTTCCCTAGAGGAATTTGCGATGAATCGCAATTCGGGCAGCGTGGCCGTAAGCTCCGGTAAAGCATTGATTGATAACTCGGTGGTCGGCCAATTCTCCTGCCGGGGGTTACCATGCTTGCCAGACTATCCGTTTCGCTGAAAGCGGTCGCAATCGTCTTCCTGATGGCGATCGCGACGCTCGCCATCGCCTTCACAGCCTATCAGGGTCTCGACACGCTCGCGCAGGGTGCGCAGGAAATCCATGGCAAGACCGGTGAGGTGCGCCGCGCCGGGGCGCTGAGCGAGAACGCGATCGAACTTTCGCGCGCGGAGATGGAAATCGCCTCCAACCCCTCGCGCGTGGCGATGATCATCCCTGCGATCGAGGAGGCCGACGCCGCCTTCCGCGCCGAACTCGATGCACTGACGGCGAGCGCCGATGCCGCCCAGGCCGCGCTGCTGGAAGAGGTCGCGCGGCTTTACGGTCAATACCATGAGGGTGTGCGCGAAACCATCGACATGGCCGAGACCTTCGCGACATCGGATATCGTCGAGAGCCAGCTCTACGTGCTGGGGACGATCGATCGCAATCGCAATTTCATGGCAGAGCTGCGCGAAGGTCTGGCCGCATTCACGGATCACACCGATCGCGAGAGCGCCGCAGTGGCCGACCGTGCCGGTGCTGTTGCGACGAACACGGTGTCCATGCTCGTGGCGATTGCACTTGCGGGCATCCTCGGCGGTGCGTTGGCCGGGCTCGCCATCGCCCATTTCGGCATTGCCCGTCCCCTGCATCGCAGCGTCGCGGATATCCGCCGGCTCGCTTCCGGCGAATTCGACATCGCGATTTCCGGCATGAAGCGCCGCGACGAAGTCGGTGCGATTGCCCGTGGCATCGGTGATTTCCGCGCATCCCTCGCCGCGAAGGCCGAGGCTGATCGCCGGATGGAGCAGGAGCGCGAGGCTGTGCTGGCCGTCGAGCGCCGCAAGGCGACGGAGGATCTTGCTGCGCGGTTCGAGGAAGCGGTGGGCTCCATCGTCAATGGTGTCGCGGAAGCCGCCGCCGAGCTCGAACAGGCCGCGCAGGCCCTTACCGGCGCCTCGCAGACATCGCGCGAGCGCGCCACCAGTGTCGCGGCAGCGTCTGAGCAGGCCTCGGCCAATGTCGGCATGGTCGCGGCCGCTGCCGAGGAACTGGCCTCCTCGGTGGACGAAATTGGCCGCCAGGTCAGCCAGTCCACGGAGATTTCCCGCGTGGCGCAGGATCGTGCGAGCGGCACCGTGACGCAGGTGCGCACCATGGCCGATACCGCCCAGCGCATCGGCGACATCGTCGCCCTGATCGAGCAGATCGCCGACCAGACCAACCTGCTCGCGCTCAACGCCACCATCGAGGCGGCACGGGCCGGCGAGGCCGGCAAGGGCTTCGCGGTCGTGGCGGCGGAGGTGAAGAACCTCGCCGATCAGACCGCGAAAGCGACGACGGAGATCAGCGGCCAGATCGCCGATATCCAGGCTGCCACCTCGGGCTCCGCCGAATCGATCACCGGCGTCGCCGAGACCATCTCCAGCCTCGCCGGCATTGCCGGGGCGATCGCGGCGGCGGTGGAAGAGCAGGGTTCGGCCACGCAGGAGATCGCACGTAACGTGCAGCAGGCATCGGCTGGTACGCACGAGGTCTCGCAGAGCATCGACGGGGTGCGCGCTTCCGCCGAGCACTCGAGCGATGCGGCGAATCGCGTGCAGAACTCTGCCGAGCGGCTGGCGCGCGAATCCGATTCCCTCAAGGGGGCGGTCGATGATTTTCTTCGCGCGATCGTCGGCAAGGGCGAGGCGCAGGGCGATGCCCGGGAAGGCGAATCCAGGCCGGGAACCACGGCAAAAGCCGTCTGAGCAGCTGCTGCATCCCGTCTGGCTGCCGGGTTTCCGCAAATCTGCCCCGAATTTGACACAGTCTCCCGGGGCGCTATCCTCTTGTCATGGGTGGTGACGCGTCGGACCTGATTTTGGCGCATCACCACCTTCGACGTCTCACGTAGTCGAGCGACCGTGTCCGTCGCGGTGATGATTTGCCGCGTCACCAAGACGCTTATCCAGCCGGGATTTCCGGATTCGGCTGTTGCGACGTTTGCGCGCCATCCGGCGTTCGCTCTGTCCGGCTCACGAGACACAGGATCAGACCGCCCGGCATGGATCGATGACGATCTGACGGGCAGAAGCTGACGGTAAAGAGGACGACGATGACCAGGAAGACCCCCGATACCGAGCGTCTCGATGCGAATGAGCGCGCACAACTCGCCGAACACCATCCTCAACTGCCGAAACTCGCGGATGCGCTCGGTCAGGGCAAGGCCAGCCGCCGTGAATTCCTGCGTACGGCGACGCTGCTCGGCCTCTCTGCCGGAATCGCCTACGGCATGGCTGGCAAGATCACCGGTGACGGTTTCGTGCCGCGTGCGCAGGCCCAGGACGGCACGCCGCAACGCGGCGGCGTGCTGCGCGTCTCGATGAACATCAAGGAAATCTCCGATCCCGCCACGATCGACTGGTCGGAGAAGGGCAATACCCTGCGTCACGTGCTCGAGCCGCTGGTGCGCATTTCCAGTGACAATCTTGCTGTGCCGCATCTGGCAGAGAGCTGGAGCGCGTCGGAGGATCTGCGCAGCTGGACCTTCAATCTGCGCCGCGGCGTGAAATGGTCCAATGGTGACGATTTCACCGCTGATGACGTCATCGCCAATTTCGAGCGCTGGATGGATCCGGGCGTGGGCTCGTCCAATTACGGACGCTTCTCGGCCCTGCGCGAGAGCAACGACGACGGTTCGCGCATGGCGGAAGGCGCCATCCGCAAGATCGATGACCATACGGTCGAGTTCAATCTGCGCGTGCCCTTCCTTGCCTTCCCCGAGAGCATGGGTGATTATCCCGCCCTGATCGCCCACCGCTCTTTCCAGGGCGGCAACTGGGCTGATGAGCCGATCGGTACCGGTCCGTTCGAACTCACCCGCTTCGCCGTCGGTGAACGCGCCACATTCGCGCGCCGCGAGGATGACTGGTGGGGTGGCGAGGTCTATCTCGACGGGATCGACTATATCGACCACGGCGACGACCCGGCAGCGCCCTTCGCGGCTCTGGCTTCGGATCAGGTCGATCTGCTCTACCGTTTGAATGTGGAGCAGATGCCGGCAGCCGAGAACATGCCGTCCATGGTGATCTACGAAGCGCAGACCGCGCAAACCGGTGTAGCACGCATGAAGGTCGATGAGGCGCCCTTCGACGATCCGCGTGTGCGCCGCGCGATCCAGGCCTGTGTGGATCACGACCGGCTCTTGCAGATCGCCTATCAGGGGCTCGGCGTTCCTGGTGAGGATCATCACGTCGCGCAAATCCATCCCGAATACGCCGATATCGGCGCACCGCAGCAGGATTATGATCGCGCCCGCGAATTGCTCGCCGAGGCCGGCTACGAGGACGGGCTCGAGATCACCATCGACTGCGTCGCCCAGCCGACCTGGGAGCCCAATACCTGTGAGGCGCTGGTCGAGATGTTGCGTCCTGCCGGCATCAATCTCGGCGTCAACATCATGCCGGGCGGCACCTATTGGGACCGCTGGACGACCACGCCTTTCGGCTTCACCAGCTGGACGCACCGCCCCCTCGGCACGCAGGTGCTCAGCCTCGGCTATCGCTCCGGCGTGCCGTGGAACGAATCCGGTTACGCGAATCCGGATTTTGATGCGCTGCTCGACGAGGCCGAGGCCACTCTCGATGTGGATGCCCGCCGCGAGATCATGGCGCAGCTGCAAACCATGTTGCAGGAGGATGCGGTCTTCGTGCAGCCCTACTGGCGCTCGATCCACACAGCCGGCAGCCCCCGCGTGAAGGGCTATTCCCACCATCCGGCGGAGGAACACCATTTCGAAACGGTGTGGCTCGAAGCCTGATGCGCATCTTGCAAGAAGCGCGCGATTTCCCTCCCCTCAGGGGAGGGATCAAGGGTGGGGTGGCCCCGGTGCAAAATCTTCGACGGGGGAGTGCGACGCGCGCGTTTCTCCCCACCCTCAATCCCTCCCCGCCGGGGAGGGAGGTCTGGTGCGTGCTTCATGAAGGCGGCGCTCGGGCAGCAATATCCATCAGGAAATCCCGCTCATGCTGATCTTTCTCGCAAGGCGTGCGGGATACATGATCCTGACCATGCTCGCCGTTTCCATCCTGCTGTTTCTGCTCCTCGAGGTAAACGGCGAGGCGGTCGCGGTGAAGGTGCTGGGGCCGTACACGACCGACGAGCAGCGCAATCTCTGGCTCGAGGCAAACGGCTATTTCCGACCCGTCTTCGTGCGTTACCTCGAATGGCTGGGCAACATGCTCACCGGCGATTTCGGCGAGTCGATCCGCTTTCGCGTGCCTGTCGCCGAGGTGTTGGTGCCGCGGCTGATCAACACTGCGATCCTGGGCGGCGTCACCTTCGCCGTGATGATTCCGCTGGCGCTGATCATGGGCATTCTGGCCGGCATGAGGGAGGGTTCGAAGCTCGATCGCTCGCTCTCCGTCACGGCGATCATCACCACCTCGATCCCGGAATTCGCCAGCGCGGTTCTGCTGACATTCCTCTTCGTCTTCTGGTTGTCCTGGCTGCCGGGCACGAGCGGCATGACGGACGGTTTCCGACCGATCGAACTGGTCTTGCCGGTGACGGTGCTGGTGCTCTACGGGTTCGGCTATATCGCGCGCATGACCCGCGCCTCCATGGCCGAGGTGATGCAGACGCCGTATATCCGCACCGCCATCCTCAAGGGCATGCCCTATCGGCAGGTGATCATGCGCCACGCCCTGCGCAACGCGCTGATCGCCCCGTTCACGGTGATCATGCTGCAGATCAACTGGCTGCTCTCGGGCGTGATCGTGGTGGAATTCTTCTTCGCCTACAAAGGTTTCGGCGCGCTGCTGCTGGAGGCCTCGCTCAATCAGGACATCTTCCTGATCCAGGCCTGCGCCATGGTTGCCGTCTTCGTCGCCGTGACGACGCAGACCGTCGCCGATATCGGCTATACCTGGCTCAACCCGCGCATCCGGTTCGCGTGAGGAGGATGGCATGAACGAACATCGTCCTCCGGATATCGATTCCGCCGAACCACTAAAGCCGGCGCCGCCACTCTTGGCTGCTGCGCGCAGCATCGTCCCGGGATTGTGGGGGGCGCTGAAGCTGCTGCGCGAGAGCACCGTCGCGATGATCGGAGCCGGCCTCGTCGGTTTCTGGGTGCTGGTGGCGATCTTCGCGCCCTGGCTCGCCCCCTACGATCCCAATGCCCAGGTGCTGCCCTTTGCCACGCCGTTCACCGAACACCCGGAGGGCGGGACCTTCTGGCTCGGCGCGGATCATCTGGGTCGCGATATCCTCAGCCGCGTGATCTGGGGATCGCGCACGGTCCTGTTCTACGCCCCCCTCGCCACCGCCTGCGCCTTCGCGGTCGGGATCGTGATGGGGCTGGTTGCGGGTTACAAACGCGGCTGGATCGATGACGTTCTCAGCCGTATCTCGGATATCATTCTCTCCTTTCCCATTCTCGTGCTCTATGTGGTGATCATCACCACATTCGGCGCCTCGGGATTCAACATCGTCGTGGCGGTGATCTTTGCCAGCGCGCCGGGGATCATGCGCATCGTGCGCGGCCTCGTGCTCGACCTGCGCAACCGCGATTACGTCGCCGCCGCCCAGACGCGCGGGGAATCGACCCTGCGGATCATGTTCGTGGAGATCCTGCCCAATGCGCGCGGGCCGCTGATCGTCGATGCCTGCCTGCGGCTCGGCTACACCATCATCACCATCGGCGTGCTCGGATTCCTCGGGCTTGGCCTGCCACCGCCCGATCCCGACTGGGGCGGCATGGTCAACCAGACGCGCTCGATGGCGACATTCGCGCCGCATATGACGATCTTCCCCGTCATCGCCATTTCCTCGCTGGTGCTCGGCTTCAACCTGCTCGCCGACGGTATCCGGGAGATCTCGCTCAATGACTGATGCCGGAACCGACAAGATCGAGCCCGTTCTCGCCATCGAGGGCCTGTCGATCTCGTATCGTACCCGCGCGGGAGAGATTCCCGCCGTGGCGGATTTCGATCTCACCATCGCCGCCGGCGAGAGTGTTGCGCTGGTGGGGGAGAGCGGTTGCGGCAAATCGACCGTGGCGAATGCGATCATGCGCTATATGGGGCGCAACGGGGCGATCACCGGGGGTACGATGCGCTTCAAGGGGCGCGACCTGCTCGGCATGGATGAAGCGGAACTGCGCAGCCTGCGCGGGGCCGAGATCGCGATGGTCTATCAGGAGCCCTTCGCCGCACTCAACCCGTCCATGACCATCGGCCGCCAACTCATGGAAGTGCCGATGATCCACGAGGGCGTGGGTGAGCGGGAGGCGCATGAGCGCGCCGCGCGCATGCTCAAGGACGTGCGTCTGGCCGATACCGGGCGGCTGATGGCATCCTATCCTCACCAGCTTTCGGGCGGCCAGCAGCAGCGTGTCGTCATCGCCATGGCGCTGCTCGCCAACCCCTCGCTGCTGCTCCTCGATGAGCCGACGACTGCGCTCGACGTCACGGTCGAGGCGGGGATCGTCGAACTGATCGGCGAGATCAAGCGCAAGTTCGGCACCGCGATCCTCTTCATCAGCCACAATCTCGGCCTGGTGCACGAGGTCTGTGACCGTGTCAGCGTGATGTATTCCGGCGATGTGGTGGAGGAGGGCACTGTCGGGGATGTCTTCACCCACATGCGCCATCCCTATACGCGGGGCCTGTTCGGCTGCATCCCGCTCCCCGTGGCAGGACGCGACGAGCGGCCCCTGACGGCCATATCCGGGCAGTTGCCGCAGCCCCATGAGCGCCCGCAGGGCTGCAATTTCGGTCCGCGCTGCCCCTGGTTCGAGCCGGGGACCTGCGATGTCGGCAATGTGCCGATGATCGATACGGGGATCGCCGGGGAAGCGGCCCATCGCGCCCGCTGCCTGCGCCTCGATGCCGTCGATGAAGCACCCCCGCTCATCCCCGACGCGGCGCCGGGCGCGGAGGCCGCAGCTGTGCCTGAGGGCGATGTTGTGCTCGCCGTCGAGGGGATGCAGAAATACTATCCCGTCTACGACCGTTCCATGGCCGCGCTGATTGCGGGACGCTCGGTACGCTGGGTGAAGGCCAATGAGGCGCTTGATTTCGAGGCACGCCGCGGGCAGACGGTCGCGATCGTGGGCGAGAGCGGCTGTGGCAAATCCACCTTCGCCAAAGTGCTGATGGGGCTCGAGACGGCGACCGACGGGGCCATCATCTTCGAGGGCGACGATATTGCCGAGAGCGCCGTGACGGCGCGCTCGCAAAGGCAGATCGCCGCCTTGCAGATGATCTTTCAAAATCCCAATGACACGCTCAATCCGAGCCAGAGCGTCGGTGCGCAGATCGCCCGGGTGATCCGCAAATTCGGGGTCGAGACCGACCGTGCGAAGATCCGGCAGCGCGTTTACGATCTGCTCGATCTGGTGAAGCTGCCCCGTGATTTCGCCCGCCGGATGCCGCGCCAGCTTTCCGGCGGGCAGAAGCAGCGCATCGGCATTGCCCGCGCCTTCGCCGGCAATCCGTCCATGGTGATCGCCGACGAGCCTGTCTCCGCCCTCGACGTTTCGGTCCAGGCGGCGGTGACGCGGCTGCTCACAGATATCCAGCGCGATCACGACACCACGCTGATCTTCATCAGCCACGATCTGTCGCTGGTGCGCTATCTCGCCGACCGGGTGGTGGTGATGTATCTCGGGCAGATCATGGAGCAGGGCCGCGTCGAGGACGTGTTTTCACCGCCCTATCACCCCTATACCGAGGCGCTGCTCTCCGCCGTGCCGGTGGCCGATCCGCAGATCGAGAAGACGAGGATCGTGCTCGAAGGCGCCTTGCCGAGCCCGCTGGATCCGCCGAAGGGCTGTCCCTTCGCCACGCGCTGTCAGCACAAGCTGGGCAGGATCTGTGACGACGAGCGTCCGCCGGTCCACGCGCGCGCCAACGGCCACCGCATCGCCTGCCATATTCCGCTGGACGCGCTGGAGCGGATGGAGCCGGTATTTCGAAAGGCGCAGGCCCGATCCGGGTCGCTGCGCCATGACGGAAATGATTTTGCACCGCAATAAGTGACTCTAGGGAAGTCTCTTTCTATTTTTGATTGTGTCTATATCTTTCCGTACGTAACGAATAACTTTTTTTAAGGTTTATTTGCTCTCCTGTGTGCAACCGACAAACGCCATGGGAACCGAGACTGTGCGATTCACTTCCTTTTTGCCCCGCCTGCCAAACGTCACGCGCCTCGGGTTGCGCGGGCGTATCGCTATCGGATTCGCAGCCATTCTGATACTGGCCGTGGGCATGGCCGGGTTCGCGATCTTCAATGCATTGCGGCTCGACCAGGACTTCGCCGATTACCGGACGATCGCGAATGAGACGCAGCGCGCGGAAACCCTCTCGGCGGATTTCACCCGCATGCTCGTCCTCGCGCGCGACGAACTTTCGGCGCCGGACGAGGAGCGCCGTGAGATGATCGCCGACGTGAGCCATCGCGTCCGAAGTCAGATCATGGACGCCGTGGAAGCCACATCATCTGACGAGCGCCGCGCCATGCTCACGCAGATCGTCATGACCTATGACGAGTTCGAGCGCGGGATCGATTCGCTCTTCGCCATGGATTCACAATTGCGCAGCATCGTGGCCGATGAGGTGGAGCCGGCCATGGCCGCCGTGACCGAGGCGGTCTGGCAGCTCGTCTATTCCGCTTCACTCGAGGGCGATCTCGACACCTCGAACGAAGGCTCGCGGGCGCTTCAGTTCGGCCTCGTCTCCCAGGCCGCCTTCGCGCGTTATCTGACGGGCGATGATCAGGCCCGCAACCAGGCCGAGATGACGGCCGGTCGCGCGCTCGACCTGGCGACGGAACTGCACGAAAACACGACACATGCATCGCGCAAGAACTGGCTCGCCACCATTGCCGAGAATCTCGAAATCTATCAGGCATCGATGTTGCGCGGCATGGAGGTGTCCGACGAACTCGCCGTCATGCGCGCGGATGTGCTGGGTGAAAGCGAGAAGATCATTGCCGGGCTGACCTCGGATATCGTGACGAGTGCCTCGCAGGATGCGCATGCAATCGGTGAGGGCACAGCGGCGGCTGCAATGCAGGTGGTGACGATGACCATCGCCGCCACGGCGCTGCTCGCCGTGCTCGGTATCGCCATTGCTTTCGTGATCGGGCGTTCGGTTTCCCATCCGGTCGTGGCCATGACGACTGCCATGCGCGAACTGGCCGATGGCAATACGACGATCACCGTACCCGGTCGCCAGCGTTCCGACGAGATCGGCGCCATGGCGGGCGCTGTCGAGATTTTCCGCCAGAACGCCATCGAGCGCGAGCGCCTCACCTCGGAGAGCGAGAAGGAGCAATTGGAGCGGGCGGAGCGCCAGCGCGCGGTGGAGACGCTGATCGCGGAGTTCCGCGACTCCGTCGGCGCCATGCTGGAAGGCGTCACCGGCAACATGCAGCAGATGCGTGACACCGCCCATAACCTCACCATGATCGCCTCGCAGACGGCGGATCTGACCGAGCAGACGGCATCCGCATCAGAGGATTCGAGCAGCAACGCCGCCACCGCAGCCGAAGCCGCCGAGAGCCTTAACGGCGCCATCAACGAGATTGCCCGCGCCGTCGGCATGACCACCGAGGTGGTCGGTCGCGCCACGCAGGCCGCTGATCACACCAATACGAAGGTGGCGAGCCTGTCCGACGCCGCGCAGCGCATCGGTGACGTGATCGGGCTGATCCAGGAGATCGCGGAGCAGACCAACCTGCTCGCGCTCAACGCCACCATCGAGGCGGCGCGCGCCGGTGAGGCCGGCAAGGGCTTCGCCGTCGTTGCGGCGGAGGTGAAGAACCTGGCCGATCAGACGGCGAAAGCGACGCAGGAAATCTCCGGGCAGATCGGCGCGATCCAGGGTTCGACCAAGGATGCCGTGTCCAATATCGAGCAGATTGCCGGGATCATGAAGGAGGTCTCGGAACACACCACCTCGATCGCCGCGGCTGTTGAGGAGCAGGGCGCCTCCACCGACGAGATCACCCGCAACGTCCAGCGCTCGGCCCAGTCGAGCCGCCAGGTCGCCGGGCATATCGAGAGCGTCAAGGCGTCGACCGGCGAGACCAACCGCTCTGCCGATTATGTTCTGCATTCCGCCGATGCCGCCACTGACGAAACGCAGAAGCTGCGCCGCGCCATCGACACATTCCTCGAACGCGTCGCAGCCGCATGACGCGTCGACCAATCACTTGGCGCGCCCGGCCTGACTCTGTCAGATCGGAACACGCTCCAGTCCTCCGTCAGCAGGAAAAGCCCCCGCTTCGTGAAGAGGCGGGGGCTTCGTCTTTCAGGTTATTGCGAAGACAGGGCCGGAGACGGACCCGTCAGCCCTGATGGGCCTTCACGTCCTGGCGCTGTTCGCCGAGACCGTCGATCCCCATGGTGACGACATCGCCGGCCTTGAGATAGCGCGGTGGCTTCATGGCGGTGCCGACGCCGGGGGGCGTGCCCGTGGTGATCACGTCGCCGGGCTCCAGGATCATGAAATGCGAGATATAGGAGACGAGCTGGGCGCAGTCGAAGATCATGGTCTTCGTCGAACCCGTCTGCATGCGCTCGCCATTGACGTCGAGCCACATGCCGAGATCCTGCACGTCGGCGATCTCGTCCGGCGTCACCAGCCAGGGGCCGAGCGGGCCGAAGGTCGGGCAGCCCTTGCCCTTCGACCAGGTACCGCCGCGCTCCATCTGGAATTCACGCTCCGACACGTCGTGGCAGATGCAGAAACCCGCGACATAAGCCAGCGCGTCATTCGCCGCCACATAGGAGGCGCGCTTGCCGATGACCATGGCAAGCTCGATCTCCCAATCCGTCTTCTGTGAGCCCTTGGGAATGACCACGTCGTCATTGGGGCCAACGATGCAGGAGGGCGCCTTGTTGAACAGGATCGGCTCGGCCGGAATCGGTGCACCCGTTTCCGCAGCGTGATCGGCGAAGTTCAGCCCGACCGCCACGAAATTGCGCGCATCCGCCACGCAGGGGCCGATTCGCGCCCCCGCCGGCACCATCGGCAACGAGGCCGGGTCGAGCGCGGCGAGTCTGGTGAGCGTCGCCGGATCGAGCGTCTTGCGCCCGATATCGTCGATATGCGCCGAAAGATCGCGCATCGCGCCCTCGGCATCGATCAGTCCCGGTTTTTCTGCGCCGGGTTCGCCGTAACGTACGAGTTTCATCTGGACCCTCTTGGTTTCCTCGCGGCGATCATGCGTGCGCGAGGCCGCGAAGACAAGGTGCGCAACAGATTGCTCCGCCGTGAGGAAATCCCATCACGCGGGGATTTCAGGCGCGCATCAGCACATAGGTGCCCGGTGCATCGCAGATCGGTTCGACCTTGCCGCCGCCCGGTTCGCGCGCGGGAACCTCGCGCGGGTCCTTTTCGCGCACCCATTCGAACCAGTGTGGCCACCAGGTGCCCGGATGCTCGGTGGCGCCGGCGATCCAGTCTTCGAGCGTTCCCACCGGCGGACCGTTGGTCCAGTGCTGGTATTTCGGTTTCGCCGGCGGGTTGACCACGCCCGCAATATGGCCGGAACCCGCGAGCACGTATTCGACCGGGCCGCCGAAACAGGCCGAGCCGACGAAGACCGATCTGGCCGGGGCGATATGATCCTCGCGCGTGGCCAGATTGTAGATCGGGATGGTCACTTTCGAGAGATCGAGCCGCACGCCTTCGAGCTCCGCGCGTCCCTGCGAGAGATTGTTCTCGAGATAGCAGTTGCGCAGATAATACGAGTGGTTTGCCGCCGGCATCCGGGTGGAATCGGAATTCCAGTAAAGCAGGTCGAAGGCAAAGGGATCCTTGCCCTTGAGATAGTTATTGACGATGTAGGGCCAGATCAGATCGTTGGGACGCAGCATGTTGAACGCAGCCGCCATGCGTCCGCCATCGAGATAGCCGCGCGCTTCCATATTCTCCTCGACAGCCCGGATCTGCTCCTCGTTGGCAAAGATCTTGAGATCACCCGCATGGGTGAAATCCACCTGCGTGGTGAACAGGGTCGCCGAGGCGATCCGGTCGTCACCCTTGGCGGCCATATAGGCCAGCGCCACCGAGAGCAGCGTGCCGCCGACGCAATAGCCGATGGCCGAGACCTGTCGCTCGCCGGTAATCGTCTCCACCTGTTCGAGCGCGGCGAAGATGCCCTCGCGCATGTAATCGGCAAAGCCCTTGTCGCGGTGGCGCTCGTCCGGATTGACCCAGGAGATGCAGAACACCGTCAGCCCCTGCGCGACCGCCCAGCGGATAAAGCTCTTGTCCGGGTTGAGATCGAGGATGTAGTACTTGTTGATCCAGGGCGGCACGATCAGGAGCGGGCGCGCGAGCACCTTCTCCGTGGTCGGCGTGTACTGGATCAGCTCGATCAGATCGTTGCGAAACACCACCTTTCCAGGGGTGTTGGCCATGTTCTCACCGACCTTGAACTTGCTGGCATCGGTCTGGCGAATCTTCAACTCGCCGTGGCCGGCCTCGATATCTTCCGCGAGCATCTTCATGCCACGCGCCAGATTGGCGCCGCTTTCGTTGAAGGTCTCGCGGATGACTTCCGGGTTGGTGGTGAGGAAATTCGAGGGCGAGAGCGCTCCGGCGAGTTGTTTCACGTAGAAACGTGCTTTCTGGCGGGTCTCGTCGTCGATATCGTCCGCCTCGTCGACCATGTCCTCGGCCCAGCGCGAGGTGGCGAGATAGGCTTGTTTGAGCATGTCGAAATAGGCGTTGGTCGACCAGTCCTCATCCTTGAAGCGCCCGTCCTTCGGATCGGCGGTGATTGCAGGCGCGACCTCCTCGCCCTGCATGCGGCGCAGCGAATTCGCCCAGATATCCATGAAGGAGAGCCCGAGGCGGCTTTGTGCCTCGACCGCCTTCTGCGGGTCGACGAGCCATTTCTCTGTGACCTGGACGAGCGTCTTGACCATGTCGCTCATCTCGTCTGCGGCGCCGACATGGCCGCGCCGTTCCTCCAGCGGCTTGAGATAGGCCGCCGTTGCCTTGCCGGCTTCCTCGTAGAACCGGGCCATGTTGCGTGTCAGCGCTTCGAGGTCGGGGGAGGCAACTGCTTGCTCGTGTGCGGCTTGCGAGCCATCTGCGGACGTCGTCTTGCGCCCGGAATCGGATTTCGCCGCTGATGCGGCCTGATCGGTACGCCTGGAGGTCGGCGCCGGGGGCGGCGTCGGATCGTTCACGGGACGTGGTGCCTTTGCGGCGACTTGTGCCGTGTCGCCGTTTGCCGTGTCGCTGAGAGATTTGTCGGCGGCCTTGCCGGGAGATTGCGCTTCTGCGCCCGGTTTGCGCGTAGCAGGGGCAGCGGGCGCCGTTCTGGCCGGTGTCCGTGTCGATGGCCGTGCGGATGACGTTTCTGCAGATGCCGTCTTTGCCGATTTCGCTGCGGGCTTCGTTCTGGGCTTCGTTGTGGGCTTGGCCGCCTTGTTCTGCGCTGCCGTCTTGCTTGCCGTTTTTGCCGATCCCGTCCCGGTTTTTGCGGTGGAAGCAGGCGGAGCGGATTTTGCCGCTTTTGCAGGCGGTGCGGCGCCATTGGCGGGTTCGTGACCCGCCGCGCCCGATATGGGCTTGCTCCGGCTCGATCGGGATTTTCCGACGTCACGGGCAGGTGCCGGGCTGTCGCTTCTGGTCGTCCGGTTGTCGGCCACGGTGCTCACTCCCCTTCCCCAGGCAGCTTTATCCTCAAAAAGGATCCGCCATTCTTTCGACATCGTAACCTGTGCGCTATGCTGTCGGCTAGACCCGGTAAAGGCGTAGTTCAGGATTACGTGTCATTCCGCTTTCGGTTCCCGGCTCGACGGAGGGTAGTGCTATGCCGGGAGGGCGCTGCCTGATCCCGTCCCGACCGGGCATCATGCATCATGTTGAGGATTACGCGACGATGACATCCGGCCCGAGCCGTCACACCCGGCCTGACAGGCCCAGGCAATCCGGGCGGATATGCCATGCCGCTGCAGCGCTCGCATGCGCCCTGGTTCTCGGCGGCTGTGCGGGGGATCTGAATCCCGTGCGTGATGTCTTCGTGGCAACCGGGGTCGGCGAGGCGGAGCGCGAGGCGCCCGAATTCATCGCCGGAACCCGTCCGGGTGAATTCGCCTATGCCCCGATCCGGTCGATCGACCGGGTGACGAATGAGCCGCGGACCGAGGAAGAGCTCGTCGAGATGGAAGACGATCTTCGCCGCCTGCAGGAGAGCCAGGCCGCGCGCGCCGCACAGACCCGCCGCATGACCCTGCTGCCTGATCCCGAGCCCGTCATCGTCGAGCCGCTGCCCGATTTCGATCCGGCGATCGAACCCGCACGTCCCTGATAACCCGCCAGAAAGCCGTGCTCTCGCCGTAATCGGCGGGCAGGCGGAAATCGCCGATGCAAGCGGGTCGGCGAGATGCTATGCAGACGGTGCCGATCTGCCCATGCGCGAATCGGATTTCGCCCGGATGCGCCCCGAACGGATACGCGATCATGAACGATTTCTACCGCACGCAACGCCTGCCGCCCTACGTCTTCGAGCCGGTCAACAAGATCAAGGCCAAGGCGCGGGCCGAGGGTGTCGACATCATCGATCTGGGCATGGGCAATCCGGATCTCGCCGCACCGGCGCATGTCGTGGCCAAGCTGGCCGAGACTGCCGGCAAGCCGCGTACCGATCGCTATTCCGCCTCCAAGGGCATTCCCGGTCTGCGCAAGGCCCAGGCCGCCTATTACGCCCGGCGCTTCGGCGTGAAGCTCGATCCGGAGACGCAGGTCGTCACCACGCTCGGCTCCAAGGAGGGCTTTGCCAACATGGCGCAGGCCATCACCGCGCCCGGTGACGTGGTGCTGGTGCCCAATCCGAGCTATCCCTTGCACAATTTCGGCTTCCTGATGGCCGGTGGCGTCGTGCGCAACGTGCCGGCGGAGCCGTCGCCCGAATTCTTCCACGCAGTCGAGCGCGCCATGCGGCTGAGCGTGCCCAAGCCGATTGCGCTCGTGGTATGCTACCCGGCCAATCCCACGGCCTGTACCGCTTCGCTCGATTTCTACCGTGATCTCGTCGCCTTCGCCAAGAAGCATGAACTGATCCTGCTCTCCGATCTCGCCTATGCCGAGGTCTATTTCGACGACAACCCCCCGCCATCGGTGCTGCAGGTGCCCGGCGCCATGGATATCGCCGCGGAATTCACCTCGCTGTCGAAGACCTATTCCATGGCCGGCTGGCGGATGGGCTTCGCTGTGGGCAACGAGCGCCTGCTCGCGGCCCTGGCGCGGGTGAAATCCTATCTCGATTACGGCGCCTTCACCCCCGTGCAGGTGGCGGCGGCGGCGGCCTTGAACGGACCCGACGACTATATCGAGGACATGCGCGCCATCTACCGCAAGCGCCGCGACGCGCTCGTCGAATCCTTCGCCAAGGCGGGCTGGCCGGTGACGCGCCCGAGCGCGTCGATGTTCTGCTGGACGCCGATCCCGGAGCGGTTCCGGCATCTGGGAAGCCTGGAATTCGCCAAGCTGCTGGTCGAGAAGGCCGGCGTCGCGGTGGCGCCGGGGATCGGCTTCGGCGAACATGGCGACGAATATGTGCGCATCGCGCTGGTCGAGAACGAGCAGCGCATCCGCCAGGCCGCCCGCAATATCCGCCGCTTCTTCGAGGATCGTGACAAGGCGCTCGACAACATTGCCCCGCAATCTGCGCCAACAGGGGCTGCTTCAGCCTGACCCGGGCAGCGCGCGCCGACAGGCCTCACCCGCGAGGCGTGCCCAGGCGAAGCCGAGCGCCCAGCCGGCCAGGACGTCGCTGGGCCAATGCACGCCGAGATGGATCCGGCTCAGGCCGATCAGCACGACGAGAAGCGCGGCGCTTCCCGCGATGAAACGCGCCGGCGCGACCTTGTCCTGCGCCGCCATCAGATCCCGCGCGATGATCGTGACCAGCGTTGCGGAGATCATCGCATGGGCGCTCGGGAAGCTGTTGGTGAAAACCTGCGTCGCGGGTTCGAACAGATCCGGTCGCGGGCGCGCGATCAGGGCCTTCAACGCCGTGTTCAGCGCTATGGCACCAAAAAGGGCGATGCCGACGCGCAAGGCCTGCGTCCCGGCACCCCGCAGCCAATGGGCCGTGATGACGAGCAGGCCGGTGCCGATCAGCACCGTCATGCTGCCCAGAGCCGAGACGTCCCTCGCCATCTCGTTGAACCAGTCGGGGCCGCGCGGCAAACCCTGCGCGTCGCGCAGCAATACCGGCAGGAACTGGTCGAATGCCAGCAGCCACGGTCGAAGTCCCGGCAGGATGAGCGCGGCAACCAGCAGCAGGAACAGGGCGAGGGCAGGAAGACTGGACCGCATCCGGTTTCACCACGATGTCGCGAGGCATGGCCTCACACTATGTTACGGTTTGTTGCAGGTGCCCTGGAACCGCCGAAACAGAAAGCCGTTATTGAGTCGGGGGATGGTTAACGCAGGTTGATCGAGGACGACATGCCGATATTGGTTCAAACGCCCGAAATCACCGAAACGGATCAGGCCGTGTTGCGCGCCGCACTCGGTCCGGCCCGCCATGTCCCGCGCGCAGCGCATGACATGCGCGCTGCGGCGCGTCGGCTCGCGCAGGAGGGGCGGCAAGGTTCCGCACAGGGTTGCGCCTTGAAGCCTGATCAAGGCGCCTTCAGTGCCGGGGCGCGCGCTCATCAGGATCGCTTCTGCCGCTTTCCCGGCTGAACTGTTTCCGGCTCATTCAAGCGTTTCGATATAGGCGATCAGCGCACGGATCTCGTTATGGGTGAGTTGAAGATCCGGCATTGGCGGGTGCGGTGAACGCAGGAAAGCGCCCAGATTTTCCGCTGTGAGATCGTCGCGCTGCGCGATCTGCATGAAGCTCGCCATCTGGTCGCTCGCGACATCCTGCCCCGGCCCGACCAGATGACAGGAGGCGCACCAGCGTTCGGCGATGACTTCGCCCTGCAGGGCATCGGCCATGGCCGGCATGCTGGCGGTGACGAGCAGGGCGGACGCGGCGAGCGTGCCGTAGAGCGCCTGCATCATCCGGGCTTTCCGGCCTTCGTCATGAACCTGCATGGAGCACTCCTTTTGCGATCGCGACGTGAGCCGGCACCCGACCGGCGAATCATCCGCCAGCCTAGTACTACAGTTGCTTTTTATTCTTCCTGCGTCGTTTCCTGTGGCTGATGGCCGCCTGT
>OFEU01000315.1_pt1 | contig 35081 bp, 27 predicted proteins | sample 1521221 | NCBI WGS metagenome assembly OFEU01 (sample SAMN03766357, study PRJEB24113) | microbial mat metagenome | isolation source: enrichment culture HLUCC-O from microbial mat sample contains cyanobacterium... | reverse complement strand
CAACTGACTTGTAATCAGTAGGTCCCGGGTTCGACTCCTGGTGTCGGCACCACTAAGAAGTGGTTTAAAAATAGCACTTTACAGAATTTTGAAGGCCGCCTTCTAGGGCGGCTTTTTGCTTTTACGTAGTTCTCTTGTATGTACGGTACCTAGTAGCAATGGCATCGTTTCCTGGAAAGAGTAGTTTAATTTTTACGTAATAAGTGGCTAGTTAACCCTTCCAGGCTTGTTACGCCAAGTAACGCCATATTTCGCTCTATTTCATTCCCAAGCAGCATGACAGCTTTCTTCACGCCACCTTCACCCGCGATGCTGGCCGCATAATTAAAGGGTCGGCCCAGAAACACGAAGCTGGCGCCCAACGACAACGCCTTGAGCACCTGGCTGCCACGCCGGAAGCTGCCGTCGATCATCACCGGCACCGCACCATCGACCGCCTCCACCACCTCGGGCAGCATGGTCAACGGCGCCACGGTGGCATCCAACTGCCGGCCACCATGGTTGGAGACAATTACCCCATCGGCACCGGCGCTGACGGCCCGCCGCGCATCGTCAGGGTGGAGGATACCTTTGACTATCAGCTTGCCCTCCCAGCGCGCCCGTACCCGATCAAGGGTCGACCAATCGAGATGCCGACGGCCCGAGAAATCCCGGTTCACGTTCTTTGCCAACACCGGCACGCCACGCGTTGCGGCGTTATTCTCGAAGTGCGGCACGCCGTGGTGCCACAATGTCTTTAAGAAGGTCCCGAATAGCCACCGTGGCCGCAGCAAGCCATCGCAGGCAAGCCGGAGGCTGGGGCGCAGTGGCGAGGAGAACCCCGCGCGCCGGTGGTTTTCAGGGTTGGGCGGTACGGCATAATCCACCGTGATCACCAGCTTGCTGAATCCGGCCTTTTCGACACGCGCCAGCAGGGCATCAATTTCCTTTCCCGTTCCGGGCAGATAGGCCTGGAACCAATCCGAGCCGTCGGGTCCAGCCAGCGACTCCATGGGAATCAGCGAAGTGCCGCTGACGATCATGGGAATGCCAGCATCGGCCGCGGCCCGCGCCAGCACCTTGTCACCCCGATAAGCCGTTAGCGCACTAATGCCCATGGGTGCGATGCCAAACGGGTAGGCATAGCGTTGACCAAACAGCTCGGTTTCCATCGATACATCGGAAACATTGACCAGCGCCCGAGGCAGAAACACATAGTTATCGAAGGCCTCCCGACTGGCTCGGGCGGTAGCGCCATCTTCGGCCACGCTTGCCACATAGCCAAACAAAGGCCGCGGCAAATGCCGCCGGGCGGCCCGTTCGAAATCATCAAGGCTTAGGATATGCTTCAGGCGGCGGGGCATCATGTTTCCTCAGTCGCCGCAGACCGCCGCCAGAAACGCTCATTAACGGCGGTAAGCGGGCCGCTGCCAGCCAACGCACCCAGCAGATTATCCACCGCCAGCTGGGCCATGGCGTCACGCGTTTCATGGGTTGCCGAGCCAATATGCGGGGCGGCCACCACATTGGCCATGGAGGCCAGCGGCGAATCAGTAGGCAATGGCTCCTCGGCGAATACATCGAGCCCTGCAGCACGAATTAGGCCAGAGCGAAGCGCCTCAATCAGTGCGGGTTCATCCACTACTTTACCTCTGGCCACGTTAACGAGCGCCGCCGTTGGCTTCATCCGCGCCAGGGCACCCGCGTCAATCAGGTGATGGGTATCGGCATTGTAAGGCACACTTAAGCAGACAATATCGGCTTGAGATAACAGTTCATTAAGGTCACAACGCTTGGCGCCTAGTTCTTGCTCAAGCGCCGATTTGGGCGATGCAGCCGTATAAAGGATGGGCATGCCGAAGCCCAATGCCCCGCGCCGGGCAATCGCCGCGCCAATGCGCCCTGCCCCCACGATACCCAGGGTTTTGCCGTGCACATCAACGCCGAAGTGCTCGGGGCCAATATGCGCCTGCCAGCCGCCTTCACGGACAAGATTGGAAAGCTCTACCAGACGCCGCTGAGTCGCCATGATCAGCGCAAACGCCGTATCGGCGGTGGTTTCCGTCAGCACATCGGGTGTATTACAAAGCAGGATGCCGCGCCGATTCAGCGCTTCAAGCGGCAGATGGTCATAGCCTACCGAAATAGTGGCAACCACTTGTAGCACGGGCGCCTGGGCTAACATCGCGTCGCTGAGTTCCAGTTTGCCGCCGATCAGGCCATGGGCCTTGGAAAGCGCTATCATAAAGTCGGCATGGTTGGATGCGTTTACGTCCTCGAAGTAGTCGACCTCAGCAATTTCGGAAAGCGCCGCACGCTGGGCCTCGCTGAGCCGGCGTACGGCGACAATACGCCACGGTTTCGTCTGCTCAGCCATGGCGCGCCTCACCCACACCCTGCATCTCAAATCCCGTCGCTTTAAGCGACGATACAAGCTCGGCGGTACGCTGGTTATCAAGCTCTACCAAGGGCGGGCGCAAGCGCTGCCAATCGTCGATTCCCGAAAAATACGCCGTCGCCGCCTTCATGGCAGGAATTAGCGGATACTGTTCAAACAGGTCGCGCACCACGTTAAGGCGCTGCTGACGCTCGTCGGCGTCGCTTTCCTGCCAATGCCGCGCCAACGCAACGATGGCCGCTGGGTTGACGTTGGCAGTCGCGCTAATGCAGCCCGCGCCGCCTGCCCGCAGGGTATCCAACAGAAACCGTTCGCTACCGGCGTAGACGGCAAAATCCTGCCCCGCAAAGCGCTCGCTCAGCACCTGGGTATGGGCCCAGTCACCACCGCTATCCTTGATGCCAGCAATAACGCCGGGAAAGGCGTTGCGTAAACGCTCGATCAGTTCCAGCGAGAGCGGCACCTGAGTGACCGGCGGGATATGATAGAGGTAGATGCGCAGGCGCGAATCAGCAACGCGGTTGATTACCTCGCTGTAGAAGCGGAACAAACCCTCGTCGCTGACGCCCTTGTAATAAAACGGCGGTAGCATCAGTACACCGGCGCAGCCCGCTTCAACCGCTGTGCGGGTAAGCGATACGCCGTCATCAATCGCGCAGTTGCCGGTGCCGGGCATGAGCCTGGCGGGGTCGATACCGCCATCCACCAACGCATGCAACAACGCCTGCTTTTCACCCACTGTCATGGAGTTGGCTTCGGAGTTGGTGCCGAACACGGCCAAGCCGACGCCGTTTGAGGTCAGCCACTGGCAATGCGACACAAAACGCTGCCGATCCGGCGCGAGATCGGCGCCGAAGGGGGTGATCACCGGTGACCAAACGTCTCCGCTCGCTTGAGACATGACATTCTCCTTGTTGTAAGGCGGTTATTGCCAAGGTTCGATGGCGTAGCGCTCAAGTGCAGCCTGGTCAAAACCGAAGCCAAGCCCGGGGTTGGTGGGTAGCAATAGCTGGCCATCGACAAACTTCAACTGTGTATCCACCAGGCGCCTGAAATTAAGCACTTGATCATCGGCAAAGAACTCGACCATCTTCACGTTGGGTGCCGAGGCCACCAGATGGATATGCAGATCGTGGAACCAATGAGGATAAATATCCACCCCGAAGCTTGCCGCCGTTGCCGCAATACGCCGAAACTCGGTGATGCCACCACACACCGCGGCATCGGTCTGTAGAATCATGGCCGCCTCCTTATCCAGCAACTCCTTGAAGCGCCAGCGGCCCGCCTCTATTTCACCCGTGGCAACTGGCACCGGCGTGCGCTCGGCCAAGCGGCGATGATTATCGATGTCGTCGGGGCTAAACGGCTCCTCGATCCAGAACGGGTCGTAGGGTTCAGCCATGCGCATAAAGGCCAGCGCCGACGGCAGATCCCGCCAGGCATTGTTGGCATCCATCATCACTTGCACATTGGGACCTACCGCCTCGCGCACCGCCGCCAGCCGCGCTTCCTCGCCTGCCAGGTCTTCGCGGCCCACCTTCATCTTCACCGCCGTGAAACCTTTTGCCACGTAGCCGGCCATTTCTTCACCGAGCATCGCGGGCGTCTTGCCATCGAGGTAGTAGCCCCCGCTGGCATACGCGGGCACGCTGTGAGTATCGCTGGCACCCAGGTACTTATAGAGCGGCAGTTTGGCTGCCCGGGAGTTACGATCCCAAAGCGCGGTATCCAAAATACTGATGGCACGCATCACCGAACCGCTGCGGCCATGCAGCAGCGATTCCTGATACATCGCCTGCCACAGTGCCTCTGTCGCATGAGCGTCCGCCCCGACCAATACAGGTTTCAGCAATTCTCTTACGGCATTGGCGACCAGTGAGCCCGCATTGTTGCCGCCATAGCAAAACCCAATGCCCACATGGCCATCATCGCCCACCACTTCCACCAGCACGTAGTCGCGCTTAAGCACCTGACGATTGGAGAAGCTGGTGGGGTTATCCAGCGGTACATTGACCGTACGCGCACGCACTTCCGTTATTGTTGTCATCACAAATCCTTAACGTGAAGAGAGATCACTCTGCCTGAGTTCGACCGCGCAGCGTGCCACGCAGCCAGCGGAAAAACGGGGTCGCCTGCAGTACCGAGAAGGCGGCAATACAGAACAACACCACGGCAATCGGGCTAGTCAAAAAGATGCCAAAGTTGCCATTCCCAATCAGCATCGACTGCTGGAAGCTGTTTTCCATCACCGGCCCGAGAATCAGCCCGATCACCATCGGCGCCGGTGACACACCCGCCCGGTTCAGCCAGTAACCGAATAGCCCAAAACCGAGCATCAGCCCAACGTCGAACAAGCTGTTATTGATGGCAAAGGCACCGATCACACACAGCGTAATAATCGAGCAGGCAAGGAAGCTATCCGGCACTCGCGTCACGCCAACGCATAGCCGGGTGAACAGAAGCCCTACCAGTAATAACCCGATGTTGGCGAAGATCACCGCCCAGATCAGGGTGTAGGTCACGTCACCGTAATCGGTCAGCAAGTTAGGGCCAGGCAAAATGCCTTGCACCATCAGGGCGCCCAATAAAATAGCGGTAGAGGAGCTGCCCGGAATGCCCAGGGCGATGGTCGGGATCAAGGCCCCGCCCACCACCGCATTGTTAGCCGATTCAGGAGCGGCGACCCCGGCGATATCCCCCTTGCCGAAACGGCTTTTGTCTTTCGCAAAGCGCTTAGCCTCGTTGTAGGCAAACCAACTCGCGGTATCACCACCGGTTCCCGGAATCAGACCGGTGATAATGCCAATACCGCCGGAACGAAAGATATTGGGCAATAAGCGACGCATCTCTGCCAGCGGCGGAATCAACCTATCCTTGATTTTGCTGGCGACCTTCTGAGTCCCGTGGGCGTTCTCGATCAGAATGAGCGCTTGGGGAATCGAGAACAGTCCGATTAACGCCACCGTAAACTCGATGCCAGAAAACAGGTTGATCAGGCCAAAGGTCATCCGTGGTGTACCGGTAATCAGGTCCATGCCCACGGTGCTTACCAATAACCCCAGCGCCCCTGACAGCAACCCGCTAACCACCGAGCCTTGAGAAAGCGAGCCGATAATCGTGATTCCCAGCACGGCAATCGCGAATAGTTCGATGGGGCCAAACTTGAGCACTAAAACGCCAAGCAAGGGGGCGGCGGTAAGCAGCGCGATACCGCTCATCAGGCCACCGGCGAACGAGGCAAACAGCGACACCCCCAGCGCCTTGCCCGCCTGCCCCTGCTGCGACAGCGGAAAACCATCGAGTACCGTCGCGGCAGCCGAGGGGGTGCCGGGTGTGCGCAACAAAATAGCGGCAATTGAGCCGCCATAAGAGGCCCCGACATAGAGTGACGCCAACATGCTGAGCCCCGAAGCTGGGTCCATGCCGAAGGTGAGGGGAAGCAACAGCGCAAGCGCCATGGTCGCCGAGAGCCCAGGCATAGCACCTACGAACATCCCAAGCAGCGTTCCGCCTAAAATCAGGGCAATATTGGTGAACGAGATGACGTTCGTCAGGCCCACTAAAACAAGATTTTCCATATGACTAGACTCCAAAAGCCTTCGTCAGGCACTCGTTCCCCGCTCTTCCAAGTTGTTATGCGGCGAGCCGGGGGACGAGTGCGCGAGTATCGTTATAAAGCCAGCAAGGGCGGCAGTAACGGCACAGGTAACCCCAGAAAACCGATAAAAACCGCACACACCACCGCCACCAGCAACACAATGCCGATAGCGGCAAAGCGCCATGACACGTGGCCAATGATCGCCAACGCTGCCACCATGAAGCCAACCGTGGCCGCCAGATACCCCAGTATTGAAATGCTGTAGAGATATACGGCGGCCAACAGAAAGATCAGCATGGCCTTCCATGGCTTACGGCTTTCCGGCCCGTTGACGAGTGTCTCCTCCGCGGCGTCTTCAGTGGACGAGACCGTGGCCCCATCGGCCGACACCTTGCGGTGACGCAGCGTGCCGACGACCTCCTGACCCACCATTGCCGCGCCTAGCAAGGCCACGACGACCGAATAGATAAGAGGCATGTTTGCTGCCTTATTGGGGTAGCCAAGCGCAATCACATAGAAGGTCACTGCCAAGCCAATCGCAAAAACCCCCAATACCAGTCGACTTTTGTTCATCTCACACCCCCTTCTCGAACGCCGTATTGTGCCTCCAACTTAGCGCCTTATTGTTCGACCTCATCTTTTACATCGTCCCAGATTTCTTCGAACTGACCTTCCATGTCCTGCATCATCTGGCCGTAGTCATCACCGGTCTGGATGTCGAGGTTCATAGCGCGTTCCTGAGCGGTCTTCTGGAACTCCTCATCGTCTTTTAACGCTTCGAATGCAGCGATAAGCTCATCACGAGCCTCATCCGGAATACCCGCTGGTGCGCTGTAACCGCGTGACGAACCCGCCACCACATCGATATCGTTTTCCACCATGGTGGGCACATCAGGCAGGATATCCAGGCGCTCTTCGGTGAATACCGCCAGCGGGCGCAAACTGCCCGACTTGATATGCCCATAGACATTGCCAAGGTTGTTGAAGCTGGCATCGACTTTCTCACCCAGGGCCGCCGTCGCGGATGGGCCATCGCCCTGGAAAGGTACCTTCTGGAAGGACAGGCCGGTCGCCTTCTCAATCATGATGGTGGAGAAGAAGTCATCCCCGCCAACGCCTGAGTTCGCCACAGTAATCTCACCGGGGCTTTCCTCAGCAGCCGCCAGAAAATCTTCCAGTGTTTCGTATGGACTCTCTTCCGGCACCACGATGATGCCTGGATCGGTCACCACGTTGGCGATGGGGGTCAACTCGTCTATCGAGTAGTTGATGTCTTCATTCATTATGTAATTGGTCATCAACATCGGCGTGTTCGTGATGCTGATCACGCTGCCATCTTTAGCTGATTGTTTGGCAAGGCGAGTCCAGGCTATCCCCCCGGTGGCCCCGGGTATGTACTCATTAATAAATTCCACATCCAGCGACTCGCGCAAGAACGGCTGGGTCAACTGAGCCAGCGTGTCACTGCCTCCCCCCGCCTTAAAACCTTGCAGGACTTTGATTTCATCAGTGGCTGAATATTCGGCCTGGGCCGCCCCGGAGAGCATCAGAGCGGATAGCAGAGCGGCGGGGTAAGCGCTACGAATTGGCATGGTCATTTCCTCACGTGCTGTTTGTCGTTGTGTTGCACATCGTCATGCAAGGCGTGCTTGCATGATCCAACTTAGTTGGCTATCAACATTATTGTCAATAATATTATTAATAATCTTGCCAAGCCGATTTTTACCGCCTAGCCTAGCGTTCAAGACCCGTAGCAAACGGACCTCCGACAAGCCACGAACAACATTGAGGAAACCGCGATGAGCCAGGACTCCCAACACAACAGCAAAGGCAGCCACCCTCCCAAGCAAGGTAACGAAGGCCCGGCTCTGGGTATGTCCAACCGCCTGACCAGCTATGGCGATGCCGACTTTTCACTGTTCCTGCGCAAGGCTTTTATCAAAGGCATGGGTTATACAGATGACGCGCTCTCACGTCCGGTCATTGGCATTGCCAATACTTATAGCGGCTACAACGCCTGCCACGGTAACGTGCCGGGGTTAGTCGAGAGCGTAAAACGCGGTGTGATGCTCGCGGGCGGCCTGCCGGTCGACTTTCCGACCATCACCCTCCATGAGTCCTTCGCCAACCCCACCAGCATGTACCTGCGCAATCTCATGGCGTTGGATACTGAGGAGATGATTCGCGCCCAGCCGATGGATGCCGTGGTACTGATTGGCGGCTGCGACAAGACCGTGCCCGCCCAGTTGATGGCCTCCGCCAGTGCTGGCGTTCCGACGGTCCAGGTTGTCACCGGCCCCATGCTCTCTGGCTCACACCGCGGTACACGCGTCGGCGCCTGCACTGACTGCCGCCGCTACTGGGCTGCCTATCGCGGCAAGGACATCGACGAGGCGGAGATCAACGAAGTCAACGACAAGCTGGTCCCCACTGTGGGCACCTGCTCGGTAATGGGTACCGCCAGTACCATGGCCTGCCTGGCGGAAACGCTGGGCATCATGCTGCCCAACAGCGCCACCGCACCGGCGGTCTATGCCGACCGGCAACGCATTGCCGAACAGTCCGGCGTCCAGGCCGTGGCCCTTGCGCGGGCCGGTGTTACCCCCGATCAGATTCTGACCCCGGAGGCTTTCGAGAATGCCCTGCGAGTTCTGCTCTCGTTAGGCGGTTCCACCAACGCATTGATTCACTTGACCGCCATCGCCGGGCGACTGGGCATCGACATCGACCTTGAGGCCTTCGACCGTATGAGCCAGGAAACCCCCGTACTGGTGGACCTCAAACCCTCGGGAGAAGGTTACATGGAGGATCTGCATCGCGCCGGTGGTCTGCCCACCCTGCTGCGCGAGCTAAAACCGTTATTGCACCTGAATGCCATGACCATCAACGGCCAAACATTAGGTGAAAACATCGATGATGCCGTGCACCTCATCGACCAGAAGATCGTGCGGCCCAAGCAAAGCCCCATCTATGCCCAGGGTGGCATCGCGGTGTTGCGCGGCAATCTGGCCCCCTCCGGTGCCATCATCAAGCAGTCGGCCGCCTCGGCCGAGTTGATGACCCATCGCGGCCGCGCCGTGGTGTTCACCGGGCTTGAGGACCTGGCAAACCGCATCGACGACCCGGATCTGGATGTCCACGCTGACGACGTGCTGATACTGCAGAATATTGGCCCCAAGGGCGCACCGGGCATGCCCGAAGCGGGCTACATCCCGATCCCCAAGAAGCTGGCCGCCCAGGGTGTCAAAGACATGGTGCGCATCTCCGATGGACGTATGAGTGGCACCGCAGCCGGTACCGTCGTGCTCCATGTTTCCCCGGAATCTGCCGAGGGCGGCCCACTAGGACTGGTGCGCGATGGCGACGTCATATCGCTGGATGTCAGCAACAATCGGCTTAGCCTGGAAGTGGATGACACGGAGCTTGAAGCGCGACGGAAGGCTTTCAAGACCGAGACGAGCGAGGCACCGCTATTGGGCTATCGGCGCCTGTTTATGGAGCAGATCCTTCAAGCTGAAGAAGGGTGCGACTTTCGCGTCTGCCGGCCAGCGCCCACCTGCCGGGTTCCAAGGCAGCATGAAGCCTGAAGACGAGTTTGGTACACTCCTAAGCCATATGCCCTGCCATGGAGGCTGAGAAACCGATCATGAGCCGAATCGCACAGCCGTCCACACGCGGTGCCGAGACCCAAGCCTCTAAACCTGCCCACGGTGTCAGCGACATCGTGGCTGCTGTAGAAGAGGATATTGTGCTCGGCCGCCTGCACCCCCGCGAGCGGCTGGTCGAAGAAACCATGATGGAACGCTTTAACTGCAAGCGGCACGTCGTCCGTCAGGCGCTCTTCCAACTCGATAGCATCGGCCTGACGGAGCGCATCAAAAACCGGGGCGCCTTCGTCAGAAGCTATCCGCCGGATGAGGTTGAGGATATCTACGCGATGCGCGAGATTCTCGAGTTGGCCGCCGTCAACAAGCTGCCCTTGCCAGCTCCGCCGGAATGGCTAGCTGAACTGGAAGCGGTCCACCAACAGCATAGCGAGGCCGTGTATGCCCACGACCTTCGCCAAGTATTTCATATGAACATCGCGTTCCACCGCACCCTGTTCCGGGCGTGCGGGAATACCTATCTGTACACCACCATCAACGAGTTCGCCCAGAAAGCCCACGGCATCCGCTTCATCGCGATCACTGACCGCGACGCCCTCGCTCAAGCTCGTCGCGAGCACGAATTGATGATTGAAGCCATTCGTGATGAGGACCGCGAGCGCCTGGCTGACCTGTGTCGCCAGCATCTTCTACCTTCCAAAAATCGCTATTTGGAACTCTATTCCTGATTAAAACGCTATAAGTATTTCGACCAAGAAAAAACAAAGCTCCGGTTGTTTCAAGAGAGCCCCGAACTGGTAAAAAACAGAAAGTGCAACTCAGTGTCCAAAGGGCATTATTGGGCTATATGCGACAGCGATAATGGTTCGCTGAGAGGCTTATGGCAAGACGTCACCAGAACAGAGCGCAGCAAACCTTCTCGACGCTATGCGCCAGACCCACACGTATCTCCTCGCCGTGCCAAGTGCACGTTGGGCCTCGCCATTGGCATAAATTTTCTTCCCACGACCTCACGTAGACGACTTTTTGTGTGCGTGTCGATCAACACAATCCTGCCAAGCCTCGCTTAAAAGCGTTCCTGATAACCCTTCAATTTTTTTCACGTAACCTGCGTTATCAAACCGTGAATCACTCCTTGCGGGGAAATTCAAGTTGTCTAGGCTACTCCCTGCACGACGTTTGAACCGTGCGCCATTCGATCTGAAACCTAATCATACAAGGAGTGGATTAGATGACAGTCAGCAACACACCTCTCAATGTTGTGAACGCGCATAAGCAGTACAGCGACATGACGGACATGCCGTCTGCCCAGCCCACGATGGTAAAGGATCCTTATCCATCTCGGTTGGCTGAAGCCCCGGCTTCACTCTGGCAACCGCGCCAGGAGGCGGTGGTGAAAGGTCGGCAATTGACAGGGCCATTAAGCCAAGCGCAACTCGACGAGTTCGAACGCAAAGGGTTTCTGTTCATTCCTAACCTGATCACCGGTGCAGAGCTTGATGAGCTGTGTCGGGAGATGCAGGCGTTAATGAACCATGAGGGTTATCGGGATAAGCCTTTTAGTGTCACCGAGCCGGAGAGCCAGGAAATCCGTTCGCTGTTTGCGGTGCATTTTCTCTCCAAGCGTTTTGGGGAATTGGCACGTGATGAGCGGCTGGCGGGCGCCGCTCGGCAAATCATTGGCGATGACCCTTACGTGCATCAGTCGCGCATTAACTATAAGCCTGGGTTTGCCGGTAAGGGCTTTAACTGGCACTCGGACTTTGAAACCTGGCACGCTGAAGATGGCATGCCCAACATGCATGCGGTGAGTGCATCGCTCATTTTGACGGACAACCACGAATTTAATGGCCCCTTGATGTTGATCCCCGGGTCGCACAAAAAATTCGTGCCGTGCTTGGGCGAAACACCCGAGGATAACCACAAAAGCTCGTTGAAAGCTCAGGAAGTCGGTGTGCCAAGCGAAGAAGCGCTGGCAGCACTGGTCGATGAGCATGGTATTGAGGCGCCCAAGGGCAAAGCAGGCGGGCTATTGCTGTTTGACTGCAATACGCTGCACGCATCAAACGCCAACCTGTCGCCTGACCCGCGCAGCAATGTGTTCTTTGTGTTTAACCGTCTGGATAACCGCTGCCGTGCGCCTTTTGCAGCACCAAAGGAGCGCCCGGACTTTCTGGCGCACGCGCCTGACGACGCTTGGTCGTTGGCTAAGTAAACCTGATTAGCCAACGTCAAGTGTGGAACAATCGCATGGGTGGGGTAGACTGGTGCGCCTGCCCCTGTGCGCATCTTAAGGAGTGACCCCATCATGCGTTTTGTTCCTCAATTTACCGATGGCCAAGCGTTCCCCCATGAGTTAGGCAAAGTTGTGTGTGTTGGTCGCAACTATGCTGACCACGCTAAAGAGTTAGATAACCCTATCCCCAGTGAGCCACTGTTGTTTATCAAGCCGGCGTCCAGTGTCGTGGATATCCAGCAACCGCTTTCACCACCGTTTAATCGTGGCGATATCCACTACGAGGTGGAGATAGCCCTATTGGTAGGTAAAACCATCTGTGACGCGACACCAGATGAAGCGAGTGAGGCGATCACCGGCCTGGGGCTGGGGCTTGACTTAACGCTGCGCGATGTACAAACCCAGTTAAAAGAGAAAGGCCACCCCTGGGAGATTGCCAAAGCATTTGACGGCGCCTGCCCACTCTCGCCGTTTTTACCGCTTAGCCGTGTGCCCAATTGGAATGCCCTGGCCTTTACGCTGGAAATCAATGGTGAAGAGCGTCAGCACGGTGAGGGGGCCGATATGATTTTTACCATTCCCACCCTGCTAGCGGAAATGAGTCGCCACTTTACTCTCGAAGCTGGGGACGTCATTTTAACGGGAACGCCTTCTGGAGTGGGTGAGCTGCCGCGGGGTGCCACGCTGCGTTTGACGCTCACCGGTGGTTTGGAGATTACCACTAGCGTGATTGAGTGATCGTGGGCGATTAAGCCAAGTCGCTAAATGCTATTCACACAGGGCAGCATAAAAAAGCCACCGCTCTGCGGTGGCCTGCTCGTTGGTTAACGGGGCTGATACCCGCTCTACTCTAGGTAGGTGTAGCCTTCTAACCCTTCGCTCAGGCTGGCAGCAAAGCGCGCCTGCTCCTGGGCAGAAAAGCCGCTCGCGATGAGCTGCTCGGTGAGTTTTTGTTTTAATACCCGGGCATCGAAATTGACGTAGGCAAGCACCGCAGCCACCGTGTCACCGGCTTGGGCGTTGGATAGCTGCCATTCGCCATCGGGACCAAGGGCGGCATCTACCGAGTCGGTATCGCCGAACAGGTTGTGCAAGTCACCCAAAATTTCCTGATAGGCACCCACCAGGAAAAAACCTAGCCAGCGCTCATCGTCGGTTGCCCACTCAGGAATCGGTAGAGTACTTTCAACTCCCTGCCCGTCTACATAGTTATCGATGCGGCCATCGGAATCGCAGGTGATGTCCTGGATGACGGCACGGCGGGTAGGGGGCTGATCCAGACCGCTTAACGGCAGCACCGGGAATATCTGCTCAATGCCCCATACGTCCGGTACCGACTGGAACAGCGAGAAGTTGACGAATAGCTTGTCAGCCAGTTTCTCGGCAAGTTCATCAATGATGTCGCGGTGAGCGCGGTTGCGCGTGTCCAACTGGTTGCGCAGTCTTGCGCACGCCGCCATGTAGAGACGTTCACCTTCAGCGCGGGCGTTAATATTGCTGAGTCCCATCACAAAGCGGTCTTGCAGCTCGCTGACGGCCTGGAATAAATCATGCCACGCTTCCACTAGCACGCGCGGCTCTTGGGTTTCGGCCAACTGCTCAAAGACTCGCCATAGCGCCGCCACTTGAGGGTCGTCCTGCTGAGAGCGCTCGGGTGGGGTAACGTCGATGCGTTCGTCACCGATCACGTTGGTAATCAGCACCGCATGATGGGCAGTCAGTGCTCGGCCGGATTCGCTAATCAGGTGTGGCTGGGGCAGGTTGGCGTCCTGACACAACTGGGCAAAGGCATTAACCACGTTACGCGCATACTCGCGCATTGAATAGTTGGCAGAGCAGTCACTGCGTGATCGGGTGCCTTCGTAATCAATGCCCAGGCCTCCGCCCACGTCGACAGTATCAATCGGGGCGCCCAGGCTTAGCAGGTTCTGATAGAACCGAGCACACTCACGTAGGCCCCGCTGAATATCGCGGATATTGGCGATCTGCGAGCCAAGGTGGAAGTGCACAAGCTGCAGGCTTTCGAGCGCCTCCTGGGTGCGCAGGGTATCCACAACGGTGAGAATCTGGCTGGCGGTGAGGCCGAACTTGGATTTTTCACCGCCGGTATTTTGCCATTTGCCTTTGCCCACCGAGGCAAGCCGGGCGCGCAGGCCGATGCGCGGCGTCACATCCAGCTCGCGAGCCTCTTCAAGAATGATGTCGAGCTCTGATAGCTTTTCTACCACCAGGTAAACCCGGTGGCCAAGCTTCTCGCCCAGCAGCGCCAAGCGGATATATTCGCGGTCTTTATAACCATTGCAAACGATCAGCGAGGAGCCGCCCTCCGAGAGGGCAAGCACTGCCAGCAATTCAGGCTTGCTGCCCGCTTCCAATCCTACGCGGCCGTTACCACGTTCGGCGGTGGCTAAAATTTCCTCCACGACGCGACGTTGCTGATTGACCTTGATGGGGTAAACGGCTGTATAGCCTCCCTGATAGTCAAAATCCTGCATGGCGATGTCAAAGGCACCGCATAGTTGCTCAACGCGATCGTGCAGGATATCGCTAAAGCGCACCAGTACCGGCAGGCGTAACCCGGCTTTCTGCAGCTGGCGCACTAGGCCGCTCAGCGGTAGCGCTGGGCCATCGGCATCAGTGCCTAAAGGACGCACCAACGCTTGACCAAGCTCATCCACGTCGAAGTAACCACTTCCCCACTGGTCGATATTCCAGGTGCGCCGAGCGCGTTGGGCCGAGGAGTTGATAGTGGTCGTTTCTTTCATGAAGACGCCTCAGGAAGCGGCAGCGCCCCGTGGGCGATGCGCGCTTTTAAAATGGTACGAAAGCGTTCGGGGTCATGGGGGGTCAAATCGTGGGCGGGCGGGTCCACGTAAACAACCAGTAACCGCGACAGCCAGTAGCGCAATGCGGTCATGCGCAGCATGGTCGGCCACAATGCTTGCTCGTCTGCATTTAAGTGGCGACGCGACTGATAGGCGCTCAGGATGGCCGTATAGCATTCGCCATTCAGCGTGCCGTCTTCATTGGAGGCCCAGTCGTTAATCACAATGGCTAGGTCAAACAGCAAGTCCCCCGTGCAGCCATTGTAAAAATCGATGATGCCGCCAAGCTTGTCGCCCTCAAACAGCGTGTTGTCACGAAATAAGTCGCCGTGCAGCGCCCCTTGGGGCAGCTCATCGTGCTTGGCGAAGGCGCTTTCAAAATCATCGACCTCGTCTTTCATTAACGTTTGGTCGTCAGGGCTTAAATAGGTCAATACCTTGTGGTGCATGGCTTGCAGCCAATGCAGATCACGCGGATTGGGGCGGTGGCCTGGGAAGCGCTTTGAAACCACGTGCATCCGTCCCAGGGTATCGCCCAGTGCCCGGCACTGGGCAAGGTTGGGGGCTTCCGGATGACGCCCCGGCAAGCGTGGGAACAATAGTGCTGGCTTATCGGCCAGGCTGTGCAGCGCAACGCCGTCGCGGTCGTGCACTGTGCCGGGGACCGGCAGGCGATGTTCATCCAGATAGTCTAATAACTCGACAAAAAACGGCAGCTCGGCATGCTCGCCTTGTTCGAACAGGGTCAATACCAATTCGCGGCGGTCAGTGGTCACAAAGAAGGTCGAATTTTCGGTGCCAGCCGCCACGCCCTGTAGCGATACGAAACTGCCTACATCAAACTTTTCTAAAAACGTAGCGACCTGTGCGTCGCTAAGCGGGGTGAATACAGCCATGAGAATCTCGCCCAGGTTGCTAAGCCCATTATTGTAGCGGCTTGCTGCGTCAGTTGGCAGCGTTGTGTCATTTTGAAGAATGCTTTCGAACTATGTTGAGTCTGCAGCGTGGGCGCTGAACGCGTATCATAGCGAGTAGACTTTCTTACCGTTTGCTAACAATGGAATTTGGTTATGGCCCGTGCTCCGATCGTGCTTGTCGATGGCTCCTCGTACCTATATCGCGCTTTTCATGCGCTGCCGCCACTAACGACGTCTAACGGCCAGCCGACGGGTGCCGTGAAGGGTGTGTTGAACATGCTCAAACGGCTGATAAAAGATTATCCCGAAAGCCCCATGGCGGTGGTGTTTGACGCGCCGGGCAAAACCTTTCGCGACGAACTGTATAGCGAATACAAGGCGCATCGCCCGCCGATGCCCGATGACTTGCGCAGCCAAATCAAGCCGCTGCACGCCTGTGTGAAGGCCCTCGGTTTGCCACTGTTGTGCATTGAGGGGGTTGAAGCGGACGATGTGATCGGCACTCTGGCCCACCACGCCACCCAGGCAGGCCGCGATGCGGTGATCTCCACCGGCGATAAAGACATGGCGCAGCTGGTCAACGCGCATATTACGCTGGTCAATACCATGAAAGAGGAAACCCTTGATGAAGCGGGGGTAGAAGAAAAATTTGGCCTGCCGCCCGCGCTGATTATCGATTTCCTCGCCTTGATGGGCGACAAGGTAGATAACATTCCTGGCGTACCCGGAGTGGGGGAGAAAACGGCCATTGGTCTACTACAGGGCATGGGCGGGGGGTTAGATACTATTTACGGCGATTTGGAGCGGATAAAAACGCTGTCATTCCGGGGCGCCAAAACGCTGCCCAAGAAGCTTGAGGAAAACCGTGAGCAGGCGTTTCTGTCTTACCAGCTCGCCACAATCAAAATTGACTGCGATTTGCCCGTTGGGCTTGACGACCTGGACATCGCCCACCCAGACCGCGAAGCGCTGGTGGAACTGTATAAAGAGATGGAGTTCAGGCAGTGGCTGGGCGAGCTGCTTGAAGGCAAAGACCAAGGCGTGGATGACGTAAAGGGCGGCGAACCCGCACCAGCTAGTGCGGCCGATGATAGCGTTGCCACCCCCAGCGATCGCCACGACCACGTGATTGTAGACCAGCGTGAGTTTGATGCGTGGCTGGAACGTCTAAAAAGCGCTCAGCGATTCTGCTTTGACCTTGAAACGACCAGCCTGAATTACATGGACGCGGAGATTGTGGGCGTCGGCTTGGCGCTGGAGGCAGGCGAAGCCGCCTATATTCCGGTGGCACATGACTACCTGGATGCCCCAGCGCAGCTTGACCGCAAAGACGTATTGGCGGCGTTAAAGCCGCTGCTGGAAGATCCGGAAAAAACCAAGATCGGCCAGAACCTCAAGTATGATATTTCCGTGCTGGCCAACTACGCCATCAACGTGGCAGGACCGCTGGCCGACACCATGCTGGCCTCCTATGTGCTGAACTCCACCGCTACCCGCCACGACATGGACTCTCTGGCGCTGAAGTATCTAGGTGAAAGCACAATTTCCTTTGAAGACATCGCCGGGAAAGGCGCCAAGCAACTCACCTTTAATCAAATCGCCCTTGAGCAAGCGGCCCCGTACGCTTGCGAAGACGTGGATATCACCCTGCGCCTGCAGGAAACTTTGCGCCCCCAGGTCGAGCGGGAAGGGCGCCTCGCTGAGGTGCTGGACCATCTGGAACTCCCGCTGGTCAGCGTTCTTTCACGCATTGAACGCAACGGTGTAGCTTTGGACGCTGAGCGTCTCCATGCTCAGAGTCAGCAGTTAGAGTCGCGTATTCGCGAGCTGGAAAGCCAGGCGTATGAGCTAGCAGGGCGCGAGTTCAACCTGGGCTCGCCCAAGCAACTGGGGCAGATCCTGTTTGAAGAACAGAAAATCCCGGTGATCAAAAAGACCCCCAAAGGCGCTCCTTCGACCGCAGAAGCGGTGCTGGAAGAGCTGGCGCTGGATTACCCGCTGCCCAAGGTCATCATGCAGCACCGGGGGCTTGCCAAACTCAAGTCCACCTACACCGATAAGCTACCGCGCCTGCTCAATAAAGCCACCGGCAGGGTGCATACCTGCTACCACCAGGCTGTCACGGCCACAGGGCGCCTGTCATCGTCCGACCCTAACCTGCAGAACATCCCCATTCGCACTGAAGAAGGGCGCAAAATTCGCCAGGCGTTTGTGGCTCGCCCCGGTTATCGCATCGTGGCCGCCGACTATTCGCAGATCGAGCTGCGCATCATGGCGCACCTGTCGGAAGATAAAGGCTTACTGGAAGCATTTGCCGAGGGACGCGATATCCACACCGCAACTGCTTCGGAAGTATTTGGCACCTCACTGGATAACGTTTCTGCAGACCAGCGACGCAGCGCCAAAGCGATCAACTTTGGCCTGATTTATGGCATGAGTGCCTGGGGGTTATCGCGCCAGCTGCATATCGAGCGCAATCAGGCACAAACCTACATCGACCGCTACTTTGACCGCTATCCAGGGGTGGCGCGCTATATGGAGCGTATTCGCTCCCAGGCGGCGGAAGACGGCTACGTGGAAACGGTAAGAGGGCGTCGCCTCTATCTACCGGAAATTCATTCCCAAAACCGCAACCGTCGACAAGGCGCTGAGCGCACCGCCATCAACGCGCCGATGCAGGGTACCGCTGCGGATATCATCAAGCAGGCGATGATTGATGTGGATGCCTGGCTGGCGGAGGGTGATTTTGATGCGCTGATGGTTATGCAGGTACACGACGAATTGGTATTTGAAGTGGCCGAAGCTCAGGTGGAGGCTTTTATCAAGCAGGTGCAGCAACGTATGCAAAGAGCCGAGCAGTTGAGTGTGCCGCTCATTGTGGAAGCGGAAAGCGGAAATAACTGGGATGAAGCTCACTAAGATAGATGTGATAAAGCCGATGCGTCGCCTGTGAAGGCGACGCATAGCGAAGAGATTAGCTCTCGACAGGCGCACGCCAGTCGTCTGAACCTGATGTGCCCGCGACGGTATGCTCCCAGTCAATCTTACGATAAGACAGGGATACATCCATTAGCTGAGTAAACTCAGATTTGGCGATGTCTTGGGCATGCGGCATGCGCAAATTGATATCCACGATGGTGGCATCAGTTAGTGACGTGGTGAAGAAGTGCTCTTGCTTACCCTCTACCGACGTGCGGTACCACTTAAGCTCAACGTTTGGCAGCATTTCGCCAGATGCCAGTGCGTTGTACATCAACGGCACGGCTTTATTTAGGGCCACGGTAAACACAAAAGGTTTATGTGCGCGCTGTCCTGAAGGCTGCCCAGACTGTGGATCGGTGGGAACCGTCACCACATGCTTGAATTCCTGCACCAGCATTTCATCTTCATGACCTTCAACATAAATATTGCCGACTGAGTCTGGAGTGAATGCGCCAGCCGTAATGTTGCCCTGAGACTGACCTTCGATGCTGATATAACATGGTGTTGGCATAAGTCTGCTCCTTGACGAGAAAGTAAAAGTGTCCAATAAGGACGATAAGTTATAGCAACTAACGTGCCCAAATTATATTTTCATTATTATTCAGCGTCTTATGAATATTTTATTCTATTGCTATTTTTAATTAGGCAATTTTTTGCCTGGTGTTAAGCAACGCTTTGCTTCTTTTGGCAGTATGTTGCTCAGTTTTATTTGTGTTTATTTAAGCGGCTGCTTGACTCTTTTTGGTGATAAAAAGCTAAGCGTTATGTAAGAGAAAGCTGTTCATTTTTATAAGACATTGCCGATTCGTTTGTAAGAAATTTCTTACATGGAGGTTTTGGCTTGGTGTTTTTTAAGTGAATATTGTGGTTAACGCCGCCGAAAATCAGAAAAAATAAGTAAATTTTGTAATCCGATGGGCTGAATGCAGACTGCTATCAGTCAAAACCCCTGTTGGCATTTAGACGTTTAGTTCGCTACTTTCCCGGAATTAATAACCATTCACAGTCACAATGAGTCTTTCGCAGGGGCTCCAGGGTAGGGCGAACCACCATGGCTAAACAAGGCACCGTCGCGCCAAAAGAGCGCATTAATATCAAATATGTACCGGCGACTGGTGACCAGCAGGCGGAGACTGAATTGCCGCTAAAGTTGCTGGTTGTGGGGGACTTTAAAGGCGGAGAGGAAGAGGCGCCGATTGAAGAGCGTCAGGCCGTTTCTGTTGATAAAAATAACTTTCAGTCGGTCATGCGTGAGGCGGGTCTTACCTTGCAGGCGGCGGTGCCTAATCGCCTTGAGGATAGCGAAGAGCCAAGCGATATGGCGGTGGATTTATCCTTTAAGTCGTTGAATGACTTCTCACCCGATGCAGTCGCCAAACAAGTACCTGAATTGCGTCAACTGGTCGAGTTGCGCGAAGCCCTTGTGGCCTTGAAAGGCCCCTTGGGCAATGTCCCCGCTTTTCGTGAGCGTCTTCAAAAGTTGTTGGAGAGCGATGAGGCTCGGCAGCAACTGCTGGACGAACTGGCGCTGCTGGACGCCAAGGGAGATGGCGAGTAGCGCCAGTCCAGTGTAGTTGATAACTCAAGCGTACGGCACAGCGAATTCGGGGCAGGATGATGAGTAAAACAGCAAAGCAGCAGACAACGACGACAGAAACAGAGTCGGAGGTTTCACTTCTCGATCAGGTGATGGCGCAGACCCGTATGGCGCCGGCCGATGAGGGGTATGACGTCGCGAAGCAGGGCGTTGCGGCATTTATTGGCGAGCTGCTCAAAGGCAGTGACGCAACGCCAAGCGTTAATAAATCACTCGTTGATAACATGATCGTTGAGCTTGACCGCAAAATCAGCCATCAAGTCGATGAGATTTTGCATGAGCCGGGATTCCAGCAGTTAGAGTCAGCCTGGCGCGGTTTGAAGCTTCTCGTCGACCGGACCGACTTTCGTGAGAACATTAAGCTCGATGTCTTGCATGCTACCAAGCAAGAGTTGCTTGAAGACTTCGAGTTTGCGCCGGAAATCAGCCAAAGTGGCCTCTATCATCACGTCTACAATGCCGGTTATGGCCAATTTGGTGGCGAGCCGGTAGCGGGTATTATCGGGCATTACGATTTTTCACCTTCCACCCCTGATATGAAATTGCTGCAGCATGCCGCTGCCGTGGGTGCCATGGCGCATGCGCCCTTTATGTCATCGGTGGCCCCAACATTCTTTGGTATCGAAAGCTTTGAAGAGCTGCCGAACATCAAAGATTTCAAAGCCATCTTCGAAGGCCCCAAATACGCCCGTTGGCGTAGCTTGCGTGAATCTGAAGATGCCCGTTACCTGGGGTTAACGGCGCCACGTTTCTTGCTACGTACCCCTTACGACCCTATCGAGAACCCAGTCAAAACCTTTAATTACCGGGAAACGGTAAGCGAAGACCATGAGCATTATTTATGGGGCAATACTGCCTATTTGCTCGCCGAACGTTTGACTGACAGCTTCGCTAAATACCGCTGGTGTCCCAATATCATCGGCCCGCAAAGCGGTGGTGCGGTCGAAAACCTGCCGGTTCATACCTACGAGGCGTTTGGTCAGCTACAAGCCAAAATCCCAACAGAGGTGTTGATTACAGACCGCCGTGAATTCGAAATGGCCGAAGAGGGCTTTATTTCGCTAACCATGCGTAAAGGTAGCGATAATGCGGCGTTCTTCTCGGCTAACTCTGTGCAAAAGCCCAAGGTATTCCCCAATACCGCCGAGGGTAAAGCGGCAGAAACCAACTTTAAGTTGGGGACTCAGCTGCCCTATATGTTCATTATCAATCGCTTGGCGCATTACGTGAAGGTGCTTCAGCGCGAACAGATCGGCTCCTGGAAGGAGCGCCAGGATCTTGAACGTGAGCTCAATACCTGGATTCGTCAGTACGTCGCCGACCAAGAGAACCCGCCCGCTGATGTACGTAGTCGCCGTCCTCTTCGTGCGGCATCCATTCAGGTGTCTGATGTAGAGGGTGACCCCGGTTGGTATCAGGTCTCAATGGCGGTTAGGCCGCACTTTAAATACATGGGAGCCAACTTCGAGCTATCACTCGTCGGACGTCTCGACAAGGAATAACAGGGACGGCCGGACGATGGCAACAAACAGCAATGGTTTATTAGGGACGCGTTTGTTTGAGCGCCTTGCCGCACCCCATCCGCCTGTGTGGCAAGCAGAAGAAAGCCGGCTGGCCGAGGTCGTTGAGTCGATCAAGCATCATCTGGTGGAGCTGCTCAACAGCCATCCGGGAAATTGTGCCTGCGCACCGGAATTAGGGTTGTTGGATTTTAACGATGCCACGATCGGCGTGCTCGATCTGGAGTTGAGCGTTCAACAGGCAATCCGCCAGTGTATTGAACGCTTTGAACCTCGTGTGCAGCATGTGGATGTTGAGTCTTTACCCAGCGCAGGCGACCCACTGCAATTGCGTTTTCAAGTCCATGCCACGGTTGCGCTGGGTAAAGCGAGTGCTCATACCACCATTGATCTGTTGCTGAACAACAAGCGTTATCAGTGTCTCAACTGATGAGCTGAGGGGCACGCATGCTCAATCGCTATTATCGTGATGAACTCAACTTTCTGAAACGCCAGGGGCGGGAATTTGCTGCTGCAAACCCAGGCTTAAGCCGCTTCCTGTCTGAGCGTAGCACCGACCCGGATGTAGAGCGGTTATTGGAAGGCTTTGCCTTTTTAACCGGGCGTATGCGCGAGAAAGTGGAAGACGAGTTTCCGGAGCTTACCCACTCGCTTATCAGTATGCTGTGGCCGAACTACCTGCGGCCTGTGCCGAGCATGACGGTTGTGCAATTTACACCGGCATGGCATGCGTTAAGCCATCAGCAGCCCGTTGCCAGGGGCACGTCACTTGCTAGCACGCCTGTTGAAAATACCGCCTGTCTATTCCGTACCTGTCACGAAGTGACGCTCTATCCGCTTGCTCATGGCGGGGTGAGTGCGCGCCATACACGCGAAGCGTCGGTGGTCGAGTTGGCAATGGATGTGTATAGCGATCAGCCCATGGACTCGATGGGAATTGAGTCGCTGCGCCTGTATTTAGGGGGTGATGCCTATACGGCAAGAACACTGTATCTCTGGCTTAGTCATTACCTGACCAGCGTAGAGCTGGACATTGATGGCGAGCAGCAGTCACTCCCCATCAATGCGTTGCGTGCCGTGGGCTTCGAGCGCGATGAAGCACTGTTGCCTTATCCGCGCAACGTGCATCAGGGATATCGCATTTTGCAGGAATACCTTTGCTTTCCTGAAGCGTTTCACTTTTTCGATGTCACCAGGCTTAACCATTACTTACCTTCCAAGCCCGCGGAAAAGGTCACGTTGCGATTTGTGTTTTCGCGCACGTTGCCGACAGATGTGCGCGTGCAAGACGAAAACCTAGCGCTTTATTGCACGCCCGCGATCAACTTGTTTAGCCATGATGCCGAGCCCATCGACTTGAGCGGTGAGCGAAGCGAGTATCGCCTGCGGCCCAGCACCCGCCGCCCTTCGCATTACGAAGTCTTCAGCGTGGATCAGGTCCAAGGTTGGGTGGAGCGAGCCTCGGCTGATCATCAAGGTGAGCCACGGCGCTATGTTCCTTTTGAAAGTTTTCAGCACCAAATAGAGCGTGATCGGGGTCGCGAAGCCCTCTATTACCGTTTGCGCGTTCGCGACAGTCTGCGTAGCGATGGTTTCGACCACGATATTGCCTTTATGCGAGGCGACGAGCAGGCACATCTTGAAAGCCGTGAAACGATCTCGCTGCAGTTAACCTGCAGCAATCGAGAATTGCCGGAACAGCTGACCATTGGTGACGTGTGTGTGGCGACTGAAAACAGTCCCGCCTATGCCGACTTTCGTAACATTACCCAGCCAACACCCGTGCTGCGTCCAGCATTAGACGATAGCTTGCTGTGGATGCTGATCTCCAATTTATCACTTAACTACCTCTCGTTACTGGAGCGCGATGCCTTGTGCTCGGTGCTGCGAGCGTATGACTTCCGGGCGCTTGTAGACCGTCAGGCAGAGCGCATCGCACAAAAAAGATGGGCTGGCATTGTAGATATTGAAACGCAGCCGGTGGATCGATTGCGTAAAGGCATGCCAATACGCGGCCTAAGATCCGTGATGACGTTGGATCAAGACGCCTTTGGTGACGAGGGCAGTCTGTACCTATTCGGCAGTGTGCTGGCGCGGTTTTTCTCTCTTTACGCAAGTATCAACTCTTTTCACGAGTTGCATGTTGTTAATCGACATAACCAAGAGCGCTACACATGGAGCTTACAGGCGGGGCAGCAGCCTCTGATGTAGCGCTAACGCCTCTGATGCAAGAGGCGCGACGTTACGAGTTTTTCCAATTGGTTGAGCTCCTGCACCGTCATCACGGCGATGACTTAGAGCAGGGGCCTGGCGGTAGCGTGCCTTCTCTGCAGCGCGTGCGTTATAGGGCATCGGCTTCGCTGGGGTTTCCAGGTAGCGATGTACTGACCTTGGCGGTGAATGAAAGTGGTCAGTATGAGATGAAGGTCAGCTTTCTGGGGTTGCAAGGGGCTCAGTCGCCGCTTCCCAGCTACTACCTTGAAGCGCTGGCCCATGAGTCGGCACATCAAGAAGGCTCAGCCGGCGATTTTCTGGATTTTTTTAATCATCGCCTGCTGACCTTGATGCATCGCAACTGGCGTAAATACCGCCATTACGTGCGTTATCAAGATGATGCCAAAGATGGGTTTTCAGCAGCGATCTTTGCGTTGGTGGGGCTGGCCGATAGTGATCTGCGCGGCGAGACGCCGATCAACTGGAGCAAGATGCTGGCCTATGCAGGGCTGCTGGCGGGCCGCTCACGCTCTCCCGACGTGGTATGCGGCATTGTCGGCCACTGTTTTGACTTGGATCAGGTAGAGGTTGATGAGTGGGTGTTGCGTTGGGTTGATATACCTCTCGACCAGCGCAGCCGTGCCGGCCTTGCCGGTATGACATTGGGCGAAGACGTAGTGGTAGGCGAGCGTGTTGCCGACGTTAAGGGCAAGTTCGCGCTTTGCTTACGAGGCTTGAGCCTGTCTCGCTTTAGAGACTTCTTACCCGATGGTGAAGAGCACGACCCGCTGAAAACACTGGTGAGTTTTGTGCTGCGTGAACCGCTGGCCTATGACCTTGAACTTGAATTATTACCCAGCGCCGTCAAGCCCATGTGCTTGGGAGATGCCGGCTCGTGCCAGCTTGGTTGGACGACCTTTGTGGATCCTGAGAACGACCCTAGCACCCAGCGCCGTCGCGTGCGTATCCAAATGACGAGTTAAGCCATGTATGCCATTCAGACTGACGCCATCACCCTGGTGGTCATAAACAGTGAGGCCCTCGAAGGTCGCTCGACGAGCAGCTATGTCTTCCGCGGCGAGGGCGGCACCTTGGGCAGCGGCGCGCAAGATAGCTGGTTGCTGCAGGATCATCGAGGGCGTATTCGACCCAGCCACGCCGACATCCGCAAAATTGACGGAAAATTTTGCCTCATCGATAGCAGCGGCCAAACCTTTATCAACCGCTCCACCTTGCCTTTGGGGCGTGATCGTAAGGTGGCGCTGCGCGATGGTGATGAACTGCTGATTGGTGAGTACCGCTTGAAAGTGCATCTCGGCGATCGCCAATCATGGCAGCCAGGCGCTCACTCGCTCGCAACGCTAGTTGACGAAGAGCCTGAAGATGTCACCGCCCACGGGCATGTGGCACCGGTGGGAAGCCACGCGGAAGGACGGGAGCAAAACCAACGCGAAGACCCCATCGAAGCGCTGGGTGGCGTTATTCCAGGGTCGCTTCAGCATGACCCGATGGTGGCACTGGAGGACGATGTCCCCAGGCCAACTGAACTGGAGCCGATCGACACGCTGACTGTTTCCCAGCACTACGAACGTCATCAATGGGCTCAACAAGAACGTCGTCACGAGGCGGTGAGCCTACCCGACATAACCCCCCTTAACGGCCTAAAAACGCACAGGAGTAATAACATGGATGAGCGGCAATTAGATGACCTGGAGCGCTCAGTGGGTGAGCAATTAGAAGACCGTTGGCAAAAGCCAACAACGCGCTCGCTAAGCCATGTTGGTGCGGACCCCTTACTGCGTGGATTGGGGATTGACCTGCCTTTCCGGGATAGCGAAGAGCAACAGGCCTTTCTAGAAGAAGCGGGTCAAACCCTGCGTGCCGCCATCGATGGGCTGCGGATATTACAGCAGTCACAAAATGACAGTAAGTATCCACTTCGCGACCGGCGTTTGCAGCCGATTGAAGATAACCCACTGCATCTGGGCCAGTCGTATGAGGAAACCGCTGAAACGATGTTGTCTGCCTCACGCAGCCCTGTGCATCTTTCAGCGCCGGAAGCCGTGGCGGAGAGTTTGCGACACCAGGGGCAGCATCAAGCGGCCGTTGAAGAAGCCATTGGCCATGCCCTGACCGCCATTCTGGATGCCTTCTCGCCGGAGGCGTTGCTCAAACGCTTTCATGCCTATCGAGGGGCGAGCAATCGTATCGACAACGAAGGTGGCTGGGCGTGGGAAATGTATGACCACTATTACCGCGAGTTGAATTCTGGTCGTCAGCAAGGGTTTCAAAAGCTGTTTTGGGAAGTCTTTGAACAGGCCTACGACCAGTCTGTACGTCGTCAACAGCGGGAGGAAGCATGAGCGCGTCAAGTATCGCAAGGCTTGTTGGCCTGCTCTGCATCACCTTGCTGCTGGCAAGTTGTGCCTCGACACGGGAAGCCTCCGGCAAAGCGTGGCAGGTCATGCGTGATCCCGACATTCCGGTAGGTTACCCAGAAGATCAGCCCACCAAGGTTGACCTCAGCATGATAGCGGAACCCAACGTGAATCCTAACGTGGAAGGCGAAGGGACACCGCTTCGCTTTCAAGTCCTGCAGCTAAAAGATGATTCGATGTTAATGGCCGCGGATTTAGACCAGCTGGAAAACGACCTGGAAAAGGCGCTGGGAACGAACTACCTCGCCCACGATGATTTTACGTTGCTGCCAGAGCAATGGAAGTTTTACGAGCCCTTTGAGATCGATGAAGACACTCGCTATATCGGTCTGATTGCGTTTTACGCCTCGCCCAACGAGGCGGAATGGAAGAAAGTCGTCAAAGTAAAAAGCCGCAGCGAACACTATCACCTGCTGGTCCACCTCCGTGACAGTGAAGTTGAATTAAGGGAGGAAGGGTAATGGCTAGCCGAAACCGTGTCGTTTGGAGCGAGGGGTTATTCATTAAGCCTCAGCACTTTCAGCAGCAACAGCGCAGTTTGGAAGGTGCGCTGGACACGCGTTTAAAGGGGGTAAGCCACTACCTATACGGTTTTCTCTCGCTCGAACTCAATAATGAATTTCTCAGTTTTGGACGCATCGCCATCAGCCGGGCAAGCGGTGTTATGCCCGACGGGGTGGCCTTTCATTTGCCTGGTGATGATGTAGAGCCTGCACCGTTGGAAATTAGCGATGCCAGCATTACCAACCAGGTTGTGTACCTTGGTTTGCCACTGGCAACTGATGGCATTGGTGAGGTGCGTTGGCCCGATGACAATTTGCCAGCGCGTTACCGGCTGCTGTCGCGCAGCGTGCGCGACCTTCACTCGCAAGAGGGCGTGTCGACCGACATCAACGTAGCACGGGTTGCGCCTCGGTTGCTGCTCGAGCGTGATGATCGCAGCGGCTACGCTTGCCTCGCCGTTGCACGCATTGTTGAACGTCGTCCTGACGGTAGCCTGGTGCTGGATGAGCAGTTCTTGCCAACGTTGCTCAACGTACAGGCAGCGCCTGGATTGCAGCGCTTTGTGGGTGAGATGGCCGGGTTGATGCGGGAGCGCGCGCGTAATATTGCCCAGCGTCTTTCTACCCCGCATCAGGCGGGGGTCGCTGACGTCTCGGACTTTATGTTGCTGCAACTGCTTAACCGCGCTCAGCCACGCTTCCAGCACCTTGCACGGCTGGGTCAGCTGCACCCTGAACGACTTTACGACACGATGCATGAAGTGGCCTGCGAGCTTGTCACCTTTACTGACGAGTCCCGGCTCCCCCCAGAGTGCCCAGCCTACGACCATAATCATCCCGAAGGGTCGTTTCATCCGTTGATGAAAATGCTACGCCAGGCGCTGTCGACGGTGCTAGAACCCCGCGCCGTGGCCATCCAATTGCAGACTCGACGCTATGGCTTATTGGTGGCACCGCTGTCTGATTTGAGCCTGATCGAATCCGCCGAGTTCATTCTTGCCGTGCGCGCCGACATGCCTAATGAACGGCTACGCAAGCTGTTTTTACAGCAAACCAAGGTGGCCAGCGTCGAGCGTATTCGTGACCTCATCAGCTTGCAGTTACCCGGTATTCCGCTTGAGCCGTTGCCGGTCGCTCCCCGCGAACTGCCTTATCACGCTGGTTATACCTATTTCCAATTGGATCGCCAAAGCGAGGCGTGGGGCATGCTCAGCGGTGCCAGCGGCTTTGCCTTCCACGTTGCCGGTGAATTTCCAGGGCTGGAAATGCAGTTCTGGGCTATCAGGAGTTAAACCATGCAGCAGCTTGTCACCGATTCGCACAGCCTGAGCCGTTCCCATGCACCCAATGACAAGGTGCGTCATGAGGACTTAATTAACGAACGTGGCCTGGAGCATTTGATTCATAGCCACGCCGAGCAGCTCGATGCTGATGAAGACTATTGGTTCCGTTTGCGCGGGCATAATCTGAATCCGTTAGTTGATGCAGCCAGCAGCCTGCTGGGTATGGTGGTTAGGGTACGCCAGCTCAACAACGCGGGTGATATTGAGCGCCTTTACCGTCAAGTGGTCGATGAAATTGCCGCCATTGAAATCGAACTGACCGAACAAGGCTATGACCGTGCCACCTTGCTCGCCTATCGCTACGTGCTGTGTTCGTTTATCGACGAAGCCGTGATGGGAATGTCTTGGGGAAGGCAAAGCAAATGGGCTGAACACTCTTTGTTGACCCGATTCCACAACGAAACCTGGGGAGGTGAAAAAGTCTTCTCTATCCTCGCGCGTCTCCAGCAAGAACCGCAACGATACCGGGACATGTTGGCATTCATTTACCTGTGCCTGTGTCTGGGGTTTGAAGGCCGTTATCGGGTGATGGCCCACGGTCGTGAGGAGTACGAACAAATTGTCAGGGCGCTGGGCGACCAACTGAGCAATCTTGAGGAGCCACCGGAAGAAGCGCTAACTCATCCCCTCGATAATGTCGTGCAGGGGCGCCTACGCCGTTCCAGCCATTTTCCTACCTGGGGCATCTTTGCGCTATTTGGTATCGCCATGGTTGGCGTTTATTGGGGCCTTTCCTGGTCGCTGGATCAACAGGCGTCGCAAATTACCTCGTTACTTAATCAACTTTATCGCTAGGAGATACCATGCTCAGGGTAGAGCTAACAGCGCTCATTGGCCGTCTTAATACCATTGCTCGCCAAGCGTTAGAGCAAGCGGCACTGCTGTGTGCACAGCAACAGGCGCCTGAGGTTACCGTTGGGCACTTGTTGCAAGCCATGCTGGATCAGCCGCTATGCGATGTGCGTTCCATTTGTGAACACCTGGATATTGATATCGCGCCGTTGCGTGCGCAATTGGCAGAAGAAACACGCCCACCCCGCGAGTTGGACGTGGCCACACCTAGCTTTTCACCGCTGTTGATCGAGCTGCTTCAGGATGCATGGTTACTCGCCTCCACTGAGTATCAGCACCGCACGCTGCGAAGTGGGGCGGTATTTATCGCGTTGCTGCATAATCCGGAACGCTACTTGGGAGCAGGTGCGGTGCGTTTGTTGGCCGACATTAACCGGGAAAATCTGCGTCGTCATCTTGACCCGATAACCGCACATTCAGCGGAAGCTCCTCAAGAAGAGGCCACGAGTAACACGCGCCAAGCGCATGCTGGCACTGACGACAGCGCGCTTGCGCGTTTTGCCACGTCGCTCACCGAGCAGGCGCGTCAAGGCACGCTCGACCCTGTACTGGGGCGCGATCCTGAGATCGACCAAATGCTGGATATTTTGGGACGTCGGCGCAAAAACAACCCCATCGTGATTGGTGATGCCGGGGTCGGAAAAAGCGCCGTCGTGGAAGGCTTGGCATCACGCATTGTGGCCGGCCAAGTCCCCGCTGCGCTTGCTGATGTCGAACTGCTCACTCTAGATCTGGGGGCCCTGCAAGCCGGCGCGGCGGTCAAAGGCGAGTTTGAGAAGCGACTTAAAGCCGTCATTGACGAAGTCAAAAATGCGCCGCGTCCCACCCTGTTATTTATTGATGAAGCCCATACCTTGATTGGTGCTGGCAACCAGGAAGGGGGCGGTGATGCGGCCAACTTGCTCAAGCCGGCCTTGGCGCGTGGGGAACTGCGCACCATTGCGGCGACCACCTGGCGGGAGTACAAAAAGTACTTCGAAAAAGACCCGGCACTCTCGCGGCGCTTCCAGCCCGTTACGCTATCCGAGCCCAGCGTTGACCAGGCTCTGGTGATTCTTCGCGGCTTACGTGATGTCTATGAACAAGCTCACGGCGTACTGATTGGCGACAGTGGTCTAAGAGCGGCAGCGGCGTTGTCAGCCCGCTATCTGGCCGGTCGGCAACTGCCGGATAAAGCTATCGACGTGCTGGATACCGCCTGCACGCGCTTGGCGCAAACGCTTGATACACCGCCGCGAAAGCTGAGTCATTTGCAAAGCGAGCATACCGCAGCACTTCGCGAGCGCGATCAGCTCGCCCGTGAAGCATTGTTGGGCCGTGACGTCGACGCGACGCGTCGACAGACACTCGACGAACATCTTGCCCGCCTTGACGATGAGCTTGCCACGCTGGAGGCGGCTTGGCGTGAGCAGCGTGAGTGCGTGGATGCCATCGTTGGTCTGCATCGCCAACTGCTGGAATCCGATAGTCATGCACCAGACGCGCTTGCTGCTTCCCAACACGCTGAGTTGGCGGAGCGTGAACAGCAGCTAGCCCGTCTTCAGCAGACGCATACCCTGGTGACCCCCAGCGTTGAAGAGGCGCAAATTGCCCAGGTGATCGGCGATTGGACCGGGGTGCCGGTTGAGCGCATGACCAGCGATGAACTGACGCGGCTCACTGAGTTGCCCACGCACCTGGGCGAATCCATCCAGGGGCAGGACGACGCCATTGAACGTATTCACCGTCACTTGCTGACAGCCCGTGCGGATCTGCGTCGCCCCGGGCGGCCACTGGGCGCGTTCTTGCTGGTCGGCCCCAGCGGGGTCGGAAAAACCGAAACCGTGGTGCAGATCGCTGACCAACTGTATGGCGGCCGCCAGTTTCTCACCACCATCAATATGTCTGAATACCAGGAAAAGCATACGGTGTCTCGCCTGATCGGCTCGCCGCCCGGCTATGTGGGATTTGGCGAGGGTGGGTTATTGACGGAGGCGATTCGCCAGCGTCCTTACTCGGTCGTCCTGCTGGATGAAGTGGAAAAAGCCCACCCGGATGTGCTGAACCTCTTCTATCAGGCCTTTGATAAAGGGGAGCTGGCGGACGGCGAAGGCAGGCTGATCGACTGCAAGAACGTGGTCTTCTTCCTGACTTCCAACCTTGGCTATGAAGCCATCGTGGCTCATGGCGATAACCCCACGGCGCTGGACGACGCGCTTTACCCGGTGCTTGCCGGCTTCTTCAAGCCCGCGTTGCTGGCGCGCATGGAAGTCGTGCCTTATTTGCCGCTGGCTGGCGACACACTACGCGAGATCGTCAACGCCAAGCTCACGACGCTAGCCACACGCATTCGCGAGCGCCACCGCCAGGCGAGTGTTGTGCTGGATGATGCGCTGGTTGAGGCGATCTGTACGCGAGCAACCCGCAGTGAAAATGGCGCGCGTATGCTCGAGTCGGTGATTGATGGCGAGTTACTCCCGCCGCTCTCCCGCGCACTGTTGGAGCGCATGGCGCGTCGTGAAAGCGTGGCAAGCGTCGTATTGGGCGTTGACCCCGAGCACGGCAATTTCACTGCGGAGGTGGCGTAACACCATGATGCTGCCTGCTGCCGATACCCCATCAGCTGAAAGTACCGCGCTTTCAGCTGAACTGGCGGCCATGCCGTTGGCGTTAACCCTAGTGGAAAGCCGCTCAACGTCGGAGTTGCGCCCGCGAGCCGCGCAACTCTTACAACGCCATCTGGGATTAGCATTGGCCGAATGCCTTTATATAGAAGGCAGCGGCCGTTGGCTAGGCCGTGATGGTGATGACGGGCAGTTTGATTGCAGCGATTTTAATCATCCCTATGCCCACGTTATTCGCAGTGGCAAGGCACTAACGTTAAGTGTCGCGGATGCGCGGACGCGTCTCGATCATGCCACTTTCCAGCAACAGGTAGCGGCGATGGGGGCAAGTCTGTATCTGCACATTCGTCCACTGCGGGCGGCGGACGCAGAGCGGGAATGGCTGGGGGTAATGCTGTTGGTGAGTACCCAAACCCGGCTTTCCCAGCTTGCAGACGACCCCGGCATGGCCGCGTTTGACGCGCTGCTATGTCGGCTATGGGCGCGGCTGGCGCGCGAACAGGGCGAACGTCAACGCTCCCGCGTGCTGCAGGATTCGCTCGCAAAGCTTAACGACGACGCGCGTCGCCAAGCGCTAGCCGACCAGTTGGGCGACGAACTGCTGGGTCATTCATCGGCCATGCAAGCATTGCGTCGGCATGTTGTACGTGCGGCCGAAACGAACCTGGCGGTACTGCTACAGGGTGAAACCGGTACGGGTAAAGACCGGGTGGCACGGGCTATTCATCAGCTGTCGGCCCGTTCGAAAGGCCCTTTCATGGCGATTAACTGCGCCGCAATTCCCGAAGCGCTGCTTGAGTCGGAGCTGTTTGGTCATGCCAAAGGCGCATTCTCGGGGGCGGATCAGGCCCGCGAAGGGCTGATCCGCCAGGCGGATGGCGGCACGTTATTTCTTGATGAAATTGGCGATATGCCGCTAGCCCTGCAAGCCAAGCTATTGCGCGTGCTGGAAAGTGGTCGTTACCGCCCGCTGGGGGCGAGTGAAGAGCGCTGTGCTGATTTGCGTTTGGTGGCCGCTACCCATCAGCCGCTACGCGAGCAGATCCGCGATCGGCAGTTTCGCGCAGACCTTTACTACCGATTAGGCCAGTTCCCTCTGGCGTTGCCGCCCCTTTCCGAACGCCGCGACGACATCGCCATGCTAGCGCAGTCCTTTATTACCGACTTTTGTGAGCGTGAAGCACGTGACGAAATGGGCATTACCCCCGCCGCACTGCGCCTTCTGTATCGCCGTGATTACCCAGGCAACGTCCGCGAGCTAAAAAACGTGATCGATTATGCCTGTGCCATGACGCCTCAGGGGGCCGATATCGACGCTTACCTGTTGCCAGGTGAGCAAACACCCAATGAGCAAGCCTCGTCGGTGTCGGCCGAAGACACTGGGTTTGCGCTACCCGATGACATTGATGATCTTCGCCAAGCCCTGCGCGATGTCGAGTCCGCCATTATTCGTCAGCGCTTGCGGCGGTTCGGGGGGAATCGTGCCCAAGTGGCTGAGAGCCTCGGCCTGCCTAAGCGAACCTTGGCCCATAAATGCCAGCTGTTAGAACTGGATACCAAATGAACACGATGTTGTTAAATCGCCACGTCTTAGCCGGTGGTTTGCTGGTGCTGTTGACGCTATTTAGCCATCCCTCACGGGCAGAAGGGCACACTGCGTTGCTGGAAAGTGCTCAGACATGTGCTGAGGAGACCTCTCGTTTAGAGCGCCTGCACTGTTACGACGCGCTTTTCCAAACGCCAAATCCAAGCGCCGACACCCACGAACTGCCCGCGTTATGGCATGCCATTGAAAGGCAAGAGGCCGGTCGCTCCGGTGACGAAATGGGGTTGGTCATGCGCGAAAAGGGCAGTGATGTATTGATCAGTGTGCCCGCGTTAGGCACAACGCCGCCCCGGCCCATCATGGTGATGGCCTGTGAAAAAATGATTACCCGATTCCAACTGCACATGCCGCTCCCGATCGATAACGCACGCGTGGAACTCGAACTGACGGGCGATGGGAGAACCATCGATCAGCAGTGGCGCGTCCGTGACGGCGGGCAGATAGTGAGTGGTGGCCGTGGGTTACCTGCCATCGACACGCTTCGTCAATTGCTTAGTGCTGACGAAATTACGCTACGCAGTGATGTGAGCGCGCTGGATGGTCTGCGCTTTGATGTATCCGGCCTTCGTGAGGATATTCAACCACTACGCGATGCGTGCCGCTGGTAAAGGAGTCACCCATGCGCATCACCGTTGAAGCTCATCTAACGCCCGTATTGGCGCCGCTTGATGTTAACGATGCGGGGCACCCGGTCGGCGAGCCGTTGGAAGACACCAACGACTATCTGGCGCTTGATGAAGAGATGATGAAGATAGGCTCGCTGCAGCACGCCCACGTTGATTGGGATACCGCCGAAATGCTGGCCGTGCGCATGCTGAGCGAAAAAGGCAAGGATCTAAAGGTGTTGGGGCATTTAGTGCATTGCCTGCAACACGGTGGAAATGGCGTGCGTTTTGCGCTTTCGCTACGCCTGCTTGCCCGCAGCGTGGGCCAGCCCTGGTGGTCCCAGGCCTACCCGTTCGCGGGCAGCAAGGGTGCCAAACTGCGCGCCCGGTTGTTTCAGCAGTTTATCCAACGCAGCGTGAAGTTAGTGTCGGCGGTCGATTTTCACAATGCAGAGGATGAATTTGACGCTTGCCAAGCATCGCTTGACGAGCTTCAGCAACAAGCCGCCGCCAACGCATTGCCTGAAAAGACGTTAGATGAACTGGGCCGGCAATTGCTTGCCCAGCGTCCGGCTGCATCACCTTCCGTCGACGAGAAAACGCCGCCGGAAAACTCGGCGGCTGATCGGACCAACGCAACCCCATCAACGACGACGACATCCACAGCGACGTCGGCCAAAGCGCCTGAGCTGCGGATGGAAGCCGGAAATGAGCGCTCCAACCGCCAAAGCTTGCTCAAGATGGCCGATTTTCTGGTCGAGCAATCCCCCGGCGAACCGCTGGCCTATCGGCTGCGCCGTTTTGCGATTTGGGGGGCAATTCAGGCGCTCCCCAATGCGAAGGAGAGCGGCAAAACCGAGCTGGCGCCTGTGTCAGCCGACCGGATCGCCGATTATCGCGAAGCGCTCGCGCGAGGAGGCGATCACGACCTGTGGGAGCGCATAGAGAATAGTTTGACGTTAAGCCCCTATTGGTTGGAGGGCCACCGGTTAAGCGCGGGGCTTGCAAAACAGTTAGGGCACTCACGCTGTGCCGAGGCGATTCGCGAGGAAACCCAACGCTTTGTAGAGCGGTTATCGGGTATTGACGCCCTGGCGTTTAATAACGGAGTGGCGTTTGTCGATGACGAAACAAAACGCTGGTTATTCAGCAATACGCAAGGCACGGGAGCGGCTGGCGGTGGGGGAGACGCTTGGCAAGCCGGGCTGGACGAGGCGCGCGACGCCATGGCGGGGGGGGGTGGTGGGGCCGCCTTAAAGG
>OFEU01000300.1_pt1 | contig 37691 bp, 40 predicted proteins | sample 1521221 | NCBI WGS metagenome assembly OFEU01 (sample SAMN03766357, study PRJEB24113) | microbial mat metagenome | isolation source: enrichment culture HLUCC-O from microbial mat sample contains cyanobacterium... | reverse complement strand
GGCGTCCCGGACCAACTCACGCAGAAAATCCGTGTCATCGCTCTTGGCGATCACACCCGGAAGGTCGATCATGGTCTCGGTCATCGTGCTCTCCTTCGTTGTCGTCGGTCGTTGAACAACCTCAGACTACGAAGAAGCGCGGTGGCCGCCAGTACGGCCGCGCGCTGCGCTACGCCAAAAGGCTCCGCGCGCGGCCTCCTACACCACCCGGTGGGGCACTACCGATGTACTCCCAGACTTCGCGCCAATGCTCTTTTTCTGAAGGCGTGCCAGCGGCCATCAAATGCAATCCGGCCTCATGGTAGCTATCCAGCCCCAGCCGCTCACAGCGCGCTTCGAGCTCCTGCGCGGCGCGGTAGGCGCTGGCCGACATGGTGACAACGTAGGTCTGCGGACCCTGATCAAGTTCGCTCATCGATGTTCCCCCTCTCAGAACGGCTCATAGTCATCGGACGCACACGGTGGCCGCTTCGCTGCACTCGGCTTGAACTCGGGCACCAATACATCGGGCTTTTGCCGGAAACGCGCATGTGTGAGCCGGATGGCAAACCGCGCCGTGTCTTCCGCCGACAGGCGGAAATGCGTGGACAGGTCATCCAGCAGCTGCGCGTGCCGGTCGTCGAGGTTGAGCATGAGTGTGTGTCTCATGATGGTTCTCCTTTCATAAATCTGGGTCGAAGCCCGGACCGTCAGGCCGCCGGTCTTTGCGGCGGCTGCGGTCCCTGGTCTTGTCGTTGTTTTTGCTCTGGCGCGGGCGCTCGTCGGTAAGCTCGAGCGCAGGCAACTCGCCGCGCTGCATACGCAGGTATGTTGCGATGTCCTGCCTGATCCCGAAGAGCTCGCGCGCGAAGGTCTCGCGCTGCTTGCGGATTGAAAGCTGAAGGTGCCGCCGCTCATCGAGCTGGCGAACAATCATGTTTTCCCGCTCTTCACGGTCCCGCAGATGGCTGCGCCAGGTCTCCAGCTCGTTCTGCGCCCTGATCCTGGAATAGCTCCCGGTCAGCCGTGACCAGAGCCCACGCACCCCTTTGGGCAAGCGCGCCGCGCGAACGGCGTTTTCCTGGTCACGGCGGCGCTCGTGGCGCTCGGTCAGCTCACGGCGTTCCACGCGTTGCCGGTCCACCATCTGCTTGCGCCGAAACTCAATCGAGGGACGCTGCTTCGCATGGGCCGTCTTGATCTCGGCCTCGAAGCCCTTGAGCCGGTCCCGCATCAGCCCAGCAATCTCGGCGCTGCGTTCCTGCACCGACGGCAGCTTATCGGCATCCGGAAGCCGTTCTTTCACCTCCTTCGTCTTGACCCCCGCCCAACGGGCGAGGGCGTAGACGTCGCCGCGATAATCGAGAACAACGACACCGCGCCGGTCGCCGCGCGCCAGATAGAAGCCCTTTTCGGCCAGCGCCGCCTTCAGGCTGTCCGGGTTGTCCGAGCGTTGCCATGCCTCCTGAAACAGCGCCTTTACCAGCCGCGGATCGCTGCCGAGGCGTTTGGCCTGCTGATACTCGGCGCGGCTAAAGTTGAGCGGATTGCGGAGCGCGCGGTCGATCATGCCGTGCGGCATGTCCCAGCCATGCTCCAGATAGAGCTCGCGCGATATCTCCATCAGCCGGTTCTTGAAGAACGGCAGGTTGATCGCCTTCATCTCCTGCGCGTCGATCCGGCTCCAGACGGCATGGCAGTGCCTGCGCCCGTCCTTCTCGTGGAAGACAATGGCGCGCGGCTGATCCTCCAGACCGAGCTTTTGCTCGATCATGGCGATGGCGGTTTCGAAGGTTTCGATGGAAACGTCTTGGTCTTGCGGCGGGCTTAAGGAAATCGAGAACAGGAATTGCTGGCAGCGCGTGCCCCTGGCGATGCACTCGGCTTCCTTCAGCGCCCCGTCCAGATCATCGGCCATGAAGCCCCGCAGATCGTGGAGCTCGACGTGTTCGTTGTCTTTAGCGTTCAGCAGGTGGCGAGACAGGTTCGCGGCATTGGCCCGCTGGGAAGCCTTCAGGATCATGGCTCACCCCCTGAAGGTCTGGAGCCAAGAGCCTTGAGCAGCGCTTCGCGCATCTCGGCGACTGCCCTACAGGCGTCCCGAAGATCGGCTTCGACTTCAGGCGAGACCGGCAGCGAGCCGGTGTTCACCGCCCGCGCCAGCTGGTTCAGGTTCTGCGACAGCCGGGAATTGCCAAGCTCAGCAAGGACCCGGCCCAAGGCCTCTTCATCCTTGACCGGAGTCCGCACCCGTCTCTTGCGCGGCGCAGCATCATCCCCGAGCAGTTGCTCGCGGATGTACTGTCCGAGCGGCATGTTGCCCCGCAGCACGTCCAGCCTGGCCCTCTCCTCGAAGGTCAGGCGCAGCGAGAAGGGCGGCGGGTACTTGCCGACCTTCTGGCTTGCTAAGGCATTGAATTGGTTATGAAGGGTGCTCATGCTCGCACCCATGATCAGTCAGATCATAATGTGCGAGTTGGTGGCTCCAGTCCTCTAACGCCTCGAAGAATCGGTTCGATTCTTCTGCCGTTAGGTCCACCAATCCTCCTCTTTCGGGAGTAAGATCAGTAACCAGCTGATTTTCCATGGTTTTTCTCGAGCGCTGTTACGCTGAGGTGTTACAGTGAGGAGCCTTGAGACAGTGCCTGGACACGCTCGTCTGTATCGTCGCGGGGCGGTCTGCTACCACCGCGCAGCCGTCCCACGGGACATCGTCGCCAGCAGCGGGAAACGGGAGAGATCATTTCTCAGCGGAGGCCCGGCGTTGCAGAGCCTACTCCCACAAGTCAAACCGATGCATCGTGCTGTCCTGCGATGCCGAAATCGCCATTTCCGCCAGGGCTTCCAGCAGATCGGGCGGTACGTAGCGCCGGTCGGTCATCAAGACCCGGATGCCGAGCCCCTCGGCCATGGCACGGCGCGCCGCCGGTGACAGGGCGGTGTCGAACAGCGCGTCGGTCATCTCCTGCCGTTCCGCAAGATCGGTGATACCCGGCTCCGGCCACGGTACCGAGAGAACCCGCTGGCCCGCCGCGACCACCGGCCATGCCGTGAGCCCGAACGCCGCGACCTGCTCATCGTCGGGAATGTCCGATGTCAACCTTTCCGCTGCGATGTAGACGTCCGGCGCCGCCGCGTAATGCAACTCGAACCGTGCCTGGAACTGTATCGTTTCGATGGCCGCCAGCGTCATGACGCCAGTAGCCGCCAGCCACGGCGCCGACTGGCGGAGGACGGGTCGTCGGAGCCTGACCCAGGTCATCGCTTCAAGAAGGAGCCCGGCCAGCGCGACATGCAGGACCAGCACGACGGGCATAAGGAAGCGGGCCGCAATCTGAACGCCGAACAATCCAAGCAGATAGAGGCCCAGATAGAGCCCAAGGGCCAGCGCAAGTGGACGCGCCTTGCGGTGTCGCAACCAGAGCAGCCCGATTGCCGCCGGCAGCAGGATTCGAGGCATCCATGGTGGCGAATAGAAATTCGGCCCACCCACCCAGGCGGAATCGCTTCCCTGCAGCATCAGTTGGGCGGGATTGAAATACGGCCAGGCAAGGGCGACCACCAACCCGATCAAGCCGGCCATCAGGGCGCCCAGGCGGCGCATGACCGGCGCACCGGGTTGCGCCGCGGCAAAGGACAACGCCCCGATGAACCCGATCACGGCGCCAAGCTGATGGGTGGCCAGCATCACGGCGCTCAGGAGGACGAGAGCAGGCAGGTATCGGGGATCGCCGAGCGCTCTGATCACCATCGCCCATAGCAGGAGCGACAGCGCGATCATGAAGGTCGCAGGGTAGGCGGCGGCATAGAGCAAGGTCCAGAATGAATGGAGCCCCGTGTGCTCGTAGGGGCCGGACCACGCGAAAAGCATGACGCATAGCAGGACGGACGGGGCCCAGGGCGACTCGAACACCGTGCGTGCGAAAAAATGGATCGCGAAGGCCAAGGTGAGCATGATCGCGAAGGTCGCCACGGTTACGGCCTGCCAGACCGTCAGGTTCAACGCGTTCCCCACCACTGCCGTGGCGACCCAGAGCGGCTGGAAATGGCGGCTCGGCTCCGGGCTCACGACAAAGGGGTTCCGAGGCTCCGACAGGTTCTCCATCAAGGCGCGAACCGCCGCGACGTGCTGCCAGATGTCCTTGTTCGGCTGATCCGCGATCATGTTCGTACTCGCCGTCACGGCAGCAAGGCCGAGGGTCGCCGCCGCGATCAGGAGATAGATGACGAGCGGTACCCAGTCGGGGATATGTCCGGACCGCGATGCCGGTCCCGCAGGGTGCTCGGCTGAACCGGGAGACGTCATGCCGGCCAACCGTCATCCATGCCGAAATCGGCAAGCGGTGGGCAGGTCAGGACATTGGGCGACGGCCATTCCGCCTGCAGGCCGTGATATACCTGCGGCCGCATCTGCGGATCGAATGCAAACCCCGTCGAACTGACGAGGTGAGAGGCCACGAAACCGGTGAAGGGGGCGACCGGACCCTCCGCCTCGGCCCTGGCGCGGTTCAGGGCCGCCTCATCGAGACCTCGGACCGCGCCGGGATCGAGGCGCCCGACCCAATCCCGGCATGATCTGAGGTAGGCGTCATCGAAGGTCACCAGAAGCTCGGGTTCCAGGTCCCGCGCGAAACGATCCAGATCGGTCTCCGACAGGATATCGGGCCCGAATGCGACATGCACGACTGCCTTCACCGCCTCGTTCAGGCCGGGGCGGTTCGCAAGGCGCCAAAGCACGATGCCGCCCGGCAGGCCAAGGGCCGCCACGCTCGCGAGAATGTGTCGCCTGGTCAGTCTCATCGACGGGTCCCCGTGCCGAAAATGCGGTCAGCCGCACGCAGGGACAGCGCGGCGATCGTCAGGGTCGGGTTCGAACCGGGTGAGGTCGGGAAGGCGCCGGACCCGAGAACGGCGAGATTGCGCACCCGATGATGCCGCAGATCCGCGTCGACGACGCTCGTCGCGGGATCGGAGCCCATGACGGTGGACCCTTCGATATGGGAGTGCGTGCTGACCTTGTCGTAATCGGCGGTGATGCGGTCGACCCCGAGCGGGGCCAGGAAATCCCCGATGCCGGCTTCCACATGCGCAAGTCCGGCCCGTGCGTAGGATGTCCAGTCCCGGAAGGTGACCAAGGGTCGATCCGGCATGTCGGGATCGATGGTAACGCGGTTTTCCTCGTCTCTCAGATCGCCCAGCAGAAAAACGGCAAATGCGTTCCTGTTCCATTTCCCGGCATTGGGGCGCACGCGGAAACGGCTCGAGATTTCAAGGAAACCACCGCTGGCATGCGCCCGATGCGGGCCGTCCGCGAACGCGTAGTTCACCGCGCCGATCAACGAACTGTAGCCCTGGTTGCCGGCGGTCGCGAAATCGACGCTGAGGTAGATCGGGATCTGCTCCGTCACGCCCCGCCCGACGGGACCGTCGTCGATGCCGGATTTCAGCAAGAGGAAGGGGTTGTATATGCCGTTCGCGGCGAGGGCCACGAACCGTGCAGCCGCGCGGTGTTCGACACCGTCCTTGCGGTAAAGAACGGCCGACGCCTGACCTGCCTCGGTCTCGATGGCTGTCGCCTCCGCCTCGAGGACGAGGGTCACCCGGGGGTCGTCGAAGAGATAGGCCATCTCCTCGACAATCGTGAATTTCGCGACGTTCGGGCAGAGATCGCACTGCCCGACCGCGCAGCACACGCCGCGCTTGTCGTTGGCGACGCGCGCGCGCGTCGTCGGCATCGCGAAGGTTGTGTCGGGATAAGCCGCCTTGAGTGCCAGCCCGATATCCGAATAGCGGTGTCGCGGCTGCGGAAAGGGACGCGACCGCGGAAAGATGACCTCGGAGGAGTTGTCGCCGGACACGAGCATTTCGTCTTCGGCGTCGCAGTAATACGGTTCGAGATCCTCGTAGCTGATCGGCCAGTCGGCGCCCACGCCGTAGCGGCTTTGCAACTCGAAATCCGCGGGATGGATGCGCATCGCATTGGTCCACCAGCAATTCGAGCCGCCACCGAAACCTATGTTGTAGTTCCACCACTTGCCGGGGAGACCTGTCTCGCGATGCGGGCGCGGCTCGGAGAGATCGTTGTGGCGTCCGTTCCGAAGCTGCCAGTCATAGCTGTGCCGTTTGCCCCGTTCGAGCACGATGACACGCCCGACCTCGGGCGATCCAAGCGCATTCTTCAGGAAGAACGCCGCCGCGAAGCCGGTCCCGACAATGGCAAGATCAAAGACTTCAGTGTCCTGCATGCGATGTCCAGAACCTGCTAGCGTTGCTCGAAGGGCGCTTTTCGATCGCCTGTCCTTCTCGTGCCGGTACCCTAGGAGAGTAGCGTCAAATCGCAAGGGTGGTTTGGCGGGGCGCATGTACCCGTCATCCGCGACGATCAGCGATCATGCGCGGCGGTCTTGCCGTGGACGGTTCAACAACTGCGCACGGCGCGCCGCCGCCGCTTCGGATCGTGGCCGGATCGGTGCGGTGTGGTCCATGACGGCGGACGCCTGCTGCCGTCCGACGGGTCCTCCGTCACCCCATTCCGTCCCATGAGTGCCGGAACCGGACACGGGCCGCCGCCAGCTGATCTGTGCCGGAACGTGAGGGGACGGAGTTCGACGAAGAGCGCTTCGGTCTCGGCGCGCGCGAATCCCGTGCAGGACGGGGTTCCGGACGCGCGCGGCACGTGACAGGCCGCCGGTGCCGGTGTGGGCGGCCGCTTCGCTCCTCTGCCCGGAAAACGAGCATTGCACCGGGGCGCCGCCGGATTTCCCGGCGTTCGCGGCCGCAGGCGCCGGCGACCTCTTTGATCGTTGACAGGCGGTTCGGTCGCAAAAGACGGTTGAAGCGCACAGAGCATTTAGGGTTCCGCCTTCCGACGCCGTCCGAAGGGTCTGGTCCGAGAAATGCAGCCGGTCGGCAAATTCCGCCCGGTCCACGGCGGGCCAAAATCCCGGGAGAGCTCTGTCGCAGATGGTTCGGCCCCTCCCCGACATCCTTTCCGGTCGGACCACACTCATGATCCGATCGGAGGTATCGCAGATGCTAAGAACCGCCCTTGCCGCCACCACTGCCCTCGGCCTCGCGCTGAGCCCCGCCACCGCCACGGCCCAGGACCGCACCGAGTTCCGCGTCGCCTGGTCGATCTATGTGGGCTGGATGCCCTGGGGGTATCTCGAGGAAAGCGGGATCATGGACCGCTGGGCCGAGCGCTACGGCATCGACGTGGAGATCGTGCAGATCAACGACTACGTGGAGTCGATCAACCTCTATACCTCGGGCGAATTCGACGGTGTCACCGCCACCAACATGGACACGCTGTCGATCCCGGCGGGCTCGGGCGTGGACACCACGGCGCTGATCGTTGGCGATTTTTCCAACGGCAACGATGCGGTGATCCTGAAGGGGGAGGGCGGCATCGCGGACCTTGCCGGCATGCCGGTGAACCTCGTGGAGCTGTCGGTGTCGCATTACCTGCTGGCCCGCGCGCTGGACTCGGTCGGGCTCGCCGAGCGTGACCTCGACGGCGTGGTCAACACCTCGGACGCGGACATGATCGCGGCCTTCCAGACCGAAGATGTGCAAGCGGTGGTGACGTGGAACCCGCTGGTCTCCACGATCATGGAGACACCCGGGGCCAACATGCTCTTCGACAGTTCCGATATCCCCGGCGAGATCATCGACATGATGGTCGTGAACACCGAGACGCTGGAGGCGAACCCCGATTTCGGGCGCGCGCTTGTGGGGGCTTGGTATGAACTGATGGCCATCATGTCCTCCGACACGGAGGAAGGGATCGCCGCGCGGACCGCCATGGCCGAGGCCTCCGGCACCGACCTCGCCGGTTACGAGGCGCAGCTTGCCTCGACCCAGATGTTCTACGATCCCGCCGAGGCCGTGGCCTTCGTCGAGAGCGAGGCCCTGCCCGAGACCATGGTCACCGTGGCCGAGTTCCTGTTCGAACAGGGTATCCTGGGCGAAGGCGCGCCGAGCGCGGATTTCGTCGGCGTCGAATATCCCGGTGGCGCGATCACGGGCGATCCCGACAACGTGCAGCTGCGCTTCGACACGACCTACATGCAGATGGCCGCCGACGGGTCGCTCTGAGCCGGGCGAGGGGGGCACGGCGATGCGATGGATCAACCGCATGCCGGGGCGGGCGGGCCATGCGACGCTCGCCGCGCTGCCCTTCGTGCTGGTCTTCCTCGCCTATTCCGCCGGATCGGCGGCGCGGCTTGCGGAAAACCCGCAGGACCGGGTCCTGCCGTCGCCGGCGACGCTGGTCGAAACGGCGGTGCGGCTTGTCAGCGAGCCGGACCGCCGGTCGGGTGACATCCTGTTCTGGGGCGACACGGTATCGAGCCTCACGCTGCTGGGCGCGGGCGTCGGCATCGCGGCGCTGATCGGGCTGGTCTTCGGGCTGGCCATCGGCCTTGTCCCGGTGATCCGCAGCACGTTTCAGGGGTTCGTGGCGATCCTGTCGATGATCCCGCCGCTCGCGGTCCTGCCGATCCTCTTCATCACGCTGGGCGTGGGGGACACGGCGAAGGTGGCGCTGATCGCCATCGGCATCACGCCGTTCCTGATCCGAGATCTTTCGGCACGCACGCTGGAATTGCCGCAAGAGCAGCTGGTCAAGGCGCAGACGCTGGGCGCCTCGACCTTCGCCATCGCGGTCTCGGTCGCGCTGCCGCAGATCATGCCGCGCCTGATCTCGGCGGTGCGCCTGTCGCTGGGGCCGGCGTGGCTGTTCCTGATCGCGGCGGAGGCCGTGGCCTCGGACAGCGGTCTGGGTTACCGCATCTTCCTCGTGCGGCGCTTCCTTGCGATGGACGTGATCCTGACCTACGTGGCGTGGATCACGGTGCTGGCCTTCCTCATCGACTGGGGCCTCGCGCGGTTGTCACGGTGGCTTTATCCGTGGGCGGAGGCGCGGGCATGAGCTTCGTCGAGGTCCGGGACATCTTCCAGAGCTATGGCGGACGGCCGATCCTGGAGCGCGTCTCGCTGGACGCGACGGAGGGGGAATTCGTCTCCATCGTCGGCGCCTCGGGCTGCGGCAAGTCCACCTTCCTGCGGCTTCTGCTGGATCAGGAGCGGCCCACGCGCGGCGGGATCACCGTGGACGGCATGCCGCTCAAGGGAGAACCCGACCGGTCGCGGGGCATCGTGTTTCAGCGGTATTCCGTCTTTCCGCATCTGAGCGTGCGCGACAACATCGTGGCCGCCGAGGGGCTGTCCCGCCCGCTTGGGCGGCTTTTCGGCAGCGTCAAGCGCGCCGCACGGTCGCGCGCCGATGCCGCGCTGGAGCGGATCGGGCTCGCCCATGTGGCCGACCAGTATCCTTCGGCGCTGTCGGGCGGCATGCAGCAGCGGCTTGCCATCGCGCAGACGCTGGCCGCCAAGCCGCGCATTCTGCTGCTGGATGAACCTTTCGGCGCGCTCGACCCCGGCACGCGGGAGCAGATGCACGAATTCCTGAAGGACCTGCGCACGGAGACGCGGATGACCGTGTTCATGGTCACCCATGACCTGCCCGAGGCGTTCAAGCTGGGCGACCGGGTGCTGGTCTTCGACAAGGTGCGCTGGGACCCGCACGACCCCGCCGCCTATGGTGCGACGATCACATATGATTTCGACGCCCGGAACGGCGGCATCCCGTTCCAGCTTCGGGAAGACACGCACCCCGCGCAGGTGCTGGCCGCAGCCGTCCCGAGCGTGGCCTGACCATACCCGTCAAGCGAAGGAGAGACCGCATGACCCCTCTCGAGCGTTCCCGCTCGCATCACCCCGCCGACCGGCCCCTCAGGGACCGTCGGCGCCATCACCCCGACCTCACGAAGCTCCAGGGGTGGCGCTCCATGAAGGCCGAGGCCGACATCCCCGGGGACCGCTGGGACGAGGAGCGGCGCTGGGCTCTGCGGATGGGCCTGACCGGTGCGGACACGATCGAGGACAAGTCGATCCCCACCTTCGCGCGGGGCGAGCTGCCGCATTATGCCGGCATCAACACCTTCCTCAAGGCGCCCTATGCCGAGGACGTGACCGAGGTCGGCCATTACGACGCGACCGTGCTCGGCATCCCCTTCGACGGCGGCACCACCTACCGCCCCGGCACCCGCTTCGGGCCGCAGGGCCTGCGCAGGATCTCCGCCCTCTACACGCCCTACAACTACGAGATGGCCGTCGACCTGCGCGAGCAGATGACGCTCTGCGACGCGGGCGACGTCTTCACGATCCCGGCGAACCTCGAAAAGAGCTTCGACCAGATCAGCCGCGCGGTCAGCCACGTGTTTTCCTCCGGCAGCTTCCCGGTGATGATCGGCGGCGACCATTCCATCGGCTTTCCCTGCGTGCGCGGCATCGCGGAATGCACGTCCAAGACCATCGGCATCGTGCATTTCGACCGCCACGCCGACATCCAGGAGAAGGACCTCGACGAGCGGATGCACACCACGCCGTGGTTCCATTCGACGAACCTGCCGAACGTTCCGGCGAAGAACCTCGTGCAGGTGGGCATCGGCGGCTGGCAGGTCCCGCGCGAGGCGGTGAAGGTCGCCCGCGAGCGCGAGACCAACATCATCACCATGTCCGACATGGAGCGGATGGGCATCGACAGGACCGCCGAGATGGCGCTCGAGATGGCGTGGGACGGGGCGGACATGGTCTACATGTCCTTCGACATCGACAGTATCGACTGCGGCTTCGTTCCCGGCACCGGCTGGCCCGAACCCGGCGGCTTCCTGCCGCGCGAGGCGCTGGCGCTTGCGTCCAAGGTCGCGGCCGAGGGGCTCTGCGGGATGGAGCTGGTGGAGGTCTCGCCGCCCTACGACACCTCCGACATCACCGCGCTGATGGGCACGCGGGTGATCGTGGACGTTCTGGGCTCCATGGTCGCGGCGGGCAAGATGGGCGCCCATAAGGCCCATATCGACAAGCCCGTCACCATCCCTCACGGGGAGTTCGAAGGAAGGCGCTGGTCCAATGCCCCATGATCATCCGCACCATCATTACAACCACCACAACCACCACCACGCCGATCACCTTCATTCCCACCTGACGCCCGAGGATGCGGCCGCCGACCTGCAGGTTCTGACCGCGCAGTTCATCGACGGTTTCGTCGCGGCGAAGGACAAGCAGGCCTATCTGCGCCTTGCCGGCGTGCCTCTGGAACGCCCCGGCAAGGCGGGGCCGAGTGAGCTGAAGCTGGTGGACGTGGAACTGAAGACCGAGTGGCAGGTCGGCACCGCCTCGCCCTCCTTCGGCACGCGGGAGTTGTCTTACCTCCCGTTTCCCGGCGAGATGATCCGCGAGCGGACCAACATGGCCCTCGTCTACGTCTCGATGGACGAAAAACACCTGATCGACATCCGCGATTTCATCGCCGCGAAAGAAAGGACCTGACCCATGGCCCGTATCCTGTTCCCCGCCCTCCTGATGCTCGCCACCCCGGCAGTGGCCCATGAGGATGCCGGCTTCTTCCACTTCCATCCCCATGGCATCGAGACCGCGGTCGCGGCCGTGGTCCTGACGGTGGCGGGCGCGGTCGTGCTCTGGCGCGTGCTGCGCGGACGGCGCTGAGACCGCGCTGCGTCAGGCCTCGAGCGGGTGGTGGCAGGCGGCCGGGTGCCGCCCGCCCTCGCCCGTCAATGGGGGCACTTCGGCGGCGCAAAGCGCCGTCGCGCGCGGGCAGCGGGCGCGGAAGGCACAGCCCTCCGGCGGGTTTTCGGGGTCCGGCAGTTCCGTCTCCCGCCCCTCCGGTGCCTTGAGCGCGCGGCCGACCACCGGCGCGCTGTCGGCCAGAAGCTTCGTGTAGGGATGGCGGGGGTTGGCGAAGATCTCGACCGCCGGGCCCACCTCCACCACCGCGCCGAAATAGAGCACGGCGATCCGGTCGGACACCGCCTCCACCACGGCGAGATCGTGACTGATGAAGAGGTAGGTCAGACCGAACTGCGCCTTGAGGTCCGCCAGCAGGTTCAGCACCTGCGCCTGCACCGACACGTCGAGCGCCGAGACCGGTTCGTCGAGGATCAGGATGCGCGCGTCCGCCGCCAGCGCGCGGGCGATGCCGATGCGCTGCGCCTGCCCGCCGGAGAACTCGTGCGGATAGCGGTCGAGGAACTCCTCGCGCAGGTTCACGGCGGCGAAGATCTCGGCGATGCGGTCGGCGCGGGCGGCGGGGCCCATCCGGTGAAGGTGCTTCAGCGGCGCTTCCATGATCTGGCGGATCGTCTTGCGCGGGTTCAGCGAGGAAATCGGATCCTGAAAGACATACTGGATCTTCTTGCCGAAGACGGCCGGGTCGGCGTTGTCCAGCGGTTCCCCCTCGATCTCGATCCGGCCGGAGGACGGTTCGAGTAGTCCCACCAGCATCCGCGCCAGCGTGGACTTGCCGCAACCGCTTTCGCCGACGATGCCCAGCGTCTCGCCCTTCTGTACGACGAGGTCCACGGGCTGAACCGCCCGCACCAGCGCGCGCGGCGGCCCGAACAGCCGCTTTCCGACCGGGAAGGCCTTGGAAAGACCGGTGAGCTTCAGCGCCTCGGTCATTGCGCGGCCTCCGTTCTCGGGGCTTCGACGGGATGGATGCAGCGGACGCTGCGCTCGGCCCCGTGCGGCTCGAGCGGGATCGCGCGTTCGCGGCAGGCCTCCGTCACGCGGTGGCAGCGGTCGGCGAAGGCGCAGCCTTGGGGCAGCTGGTCGACCCCCGGCGGCAGGCCCGGGATCGCCTCGAGCCGCCTGCGCCCTTCGCCCAGTTCCGGCACGCAGGCCATCAGCTTGGACGTGTAGGGATGCGCCGGCGCGTTCAGGATCGCGTCGGTCGGCCCCTTTTCGACGATGCGGCCGGCATACATCACCGCCACCCGGTCGCAGAGCTGCGCCACGACGCCGAAATCATGGGTGATGAACAGGATCGCCAGCCCCCGGTCGCGCCGCAGGTCGTCCAGCAGCGTCAGGATCTGCGCCTGCACGGTCACGTCGAGCGCGGTCGTGGGCTCGTCGGCGATGATGATCTCGGGGTCGTTCGCCAGCGCCATGGCGATGCCGACGCGCTGGCGCATGCCGCCCGACAGCTCGTGCGGATAGCTGTCGATACGGCTTTCGGCGTTCGGGATGCGCACCTGTTTCAGAAGGTCGATGGCATGCGCCCGGCCTTCGTCGCGGCCGATGCGGCGGTGGCTCGATACCGCCTCGATCAGCTGGTCGCCCACCGTATAAAGCGGATGCAGCGTCGCCTGCGGATCCTGGAAGATATAGGCCACGTGGCGGCCGCGCAGGCTGCGCAGGACTTCGTAGGACGCGCCGACAAGGTCCTCGCCCCTGTAGTGGACGGCGCCCCCGGTGATGACCCCGGGCGGCGAGGCGACAAGCCCCATGATGCTGAGGGCCGTTACCGACTTGCCGGATCCGCTCTCTCCGATGAGGCCCACGCATTCGCCGGGCTTGAGGCTGAGGTCCACGCCGCCCACGGCCTTGTAGACGCGGTCCTTGACGTGAAACTGGGTCTTGAGGTCCCGGACGGCGAGCAGGTCGCAGCCCTCTGGCTGCGGGATCGGGCCGGTGCGGCTGACCATCGTGGCGGGCATGGGCCGCGAGAGCGCGCCGGATTTCAGCCGCGGGTCGAGCGCGTCGCGCACCCCGTCGCCCAGCAGGTTGATGGCCATCACGATCACCAGGATCATCAGGCCCGGCACGATGGAGGTGTGCGGATTGGTGATCAGCGCCGAGCGCGCCTCGCCCAGCATGGACCCCAGATCGGCCCGCGGCGGCTGGCTGCCGAGGCCCAGGAACGACAGCCCCGCCGTCTCGAGGATCATCCAGCCCACGGTGGTGGACATGGCGATGACGATGACCGGGATCACGTTGGGCAGGACCTCGGTCACGATGATCTTCGCGTCCGACATGCCGGCAAGCTTGGCCGCGTCGACGAATTCCTTGTTGGCGATGCCCACGGTGACCCCGCGGATGTTCCGTGCGAAGAAGGGGATGTTGACGGCGGCCACCGCGATCAGCGCGTTCATCAGCCCGGGGCCGAGTGCTGCGACGATGGCCAGCGCCAGCAGGATGTAGGGAAAGGCCATCAGCATGTCGACGCCGCGCATGATGACGTTGTCGGTGCGCCCGCCGTAATAGCCCGCGATGATCCCGATCGCCGCTCCGATCGTGGCCGCGATCACGGCGGCGGCGAAGCCCACGGCGAGGCTGAGCCGCGTGCCCCACATCAGGCGGCTCAGCAGGTCGCGGCCGAGGTGGTCGGTGCCCAGGATCGCGCCTTCGGAAAACGGGGGCAGGAACCGGTTGGGCGTGTCGGTGACGTTCGGCGGCTTCAGCGGCAAAACCGGCGTCAGCAGCGCGAGGATGACGACGATCACCAGCACGATCAGCCCGCCCAGCGCAAGGCGGTTGCGCGACAGCAGCCGCAGGAACGCGCTCATGTCTTGATCCTCGGGTCGAGCAGGCTCTGGGCCACGTCCACCATGATGTTGAACATCACGTAGCAGGCCGCGACGAAGACGACGCCGCCCTGCACCAGCAGGAGGTCGCGGCGCAGGATCGCGTCCACCAGCATCCGCCCCACGCCCGGCCACTGGAACACCATCTCGATATAGACGGCCCCGGACAGCACGAAGCCCGCCTGAAGGCCGAGCACCGGGATGATCGCGACCATCGCGGCGCGGAGCGCATGGCCCCAGATCACGCGGCGTTCATGCACGCCCTTGGCGCGCGCGGTGCGGATGAAATCCTGCCGCAGCACCTCCAGCATGGCCGAGCGCGAGAGGCGCGCGACAACGCCCGTGGCCACGACGGCCAGCGCCGTCGCGGGCATGGCGAGGTGGTCGAGCAGGACCCAGATCGTCCGGTCCCCGAAGATCGGCCACATGCCCGAGACGGGGAACCACCTCAGGTTCACGGCGAAGACGAGGATCATCATCATGCCGAGGAAGAAGGACGGGATGGAGATACCCAGCAGAACAAAGAAGGTGATCGCCTTGTCGGCGAGACCGTACTGGTTCGCGGCCGAGATGACCCCGGCGGCGATGCCGAACACGGTGCACAGGACGAATGCCGATCCGGCAAGCACCAGCGTGGCATTGAAACGCTCCGTCACCTCGTCGAGCACCGGGCGGTTGAGCGCGAAGGAGCGCCCGAAATCGCCCTGAAGCATGTTGCCGAGCCAGATGAAATACCGCTGCACCAGCGGTTTATCGAGGCCGAGATCCTCGTTCAGCGCGGCCACGTTTTCCGGCGTCGCGAAGGAGCCGAGGATCGCCGTCGCCGGATCGCCGGGGATCATCGCCATGATGAGGAACACGATGACCGAGATGCCGATCAGCACGGGCACGGCGGACAGCAGTCGTTTCAGGATGTAGCCAGCCATCAGCCCCCCGGAGCGACGGTTTTCCTTGTGTAAAACCGCGCGGAACTCTCGAGAATTCCGGTCGGCCCCGGACGCGCGCCCGGGGCCGACGGGTTCAGTTCTTCACCACGTCATCGAGCAGCAGGAAGAAGGAGGGTTCAAGCTGGAACCCTTCCACACGGTCGCTCGTCACGGCGTTCTGCACCCAGTTCGCCACGAAGACCCAGGGCGCGTCTTCCTGCACGATAACCTGCATCTCGCGATAAAGCTCCGCGCGGCGGTCCTGGTCGGTTGCGGTGCGGGCCTCCTCGAGAAGCGCGTCGACCTCGGGGTTGGAGTAGTAGCCCGAGTTGAAACCGCCCTCGTCCGGCCATGCGGCGGTGCGCAGCGCCAGATAGGGCAGGGTGTCGGGGTCGTTGGTCATCCACGACATCTGCGCGGCGTCGGCCTTGCCCTCCAGCCCGGGGTTCACCTCGCCGAGGAAGGTGTTCCACTCATAGGTCTCGATCGTCACCTCGAAGCCCACGGCTTCGAGGTCGGCCTGCATGGCGGTGCCCATGGCGATGGGGTCGAGCATGCCCGATCCGCCCTCGGTCACGTAGAAGGTGATCTCGGGGTTCTCCATCCCCGCCTCGGCCAGCAGTTCGCGGGCACGGTCGGGGTCGTAGGGGTAGGGTTCCAGTTCCTCGTTATAGGCCCAGGCGAAGGCGGGGGGCGTGGGGCCCGCGGCGACCTCGGCCGTGCCTTCGAGCACGTCGTTGACGATGGCCTCCTTGTTGATCGCGTAGTTCGCGGCCTGACGGACGCGGACATCGGCGAAGGGACCTTCGAGCGCGTTCAGGATCAGGAACCAGACATGGGGTCCGGCCTGTTCGTGCACGGTGAAGCCGTCGCCCTGGAACTCGCCGAGGGCCACCGGGGGCACTTCCACCATCACGTCGATCCCGCCGGCCAGCATCTCGGCGGTGCGGGTGTTGGCGTCGGTGATGGGGCGGAAGATGACCGCCTCAAGCTCGGGCGCGCCGTCCCAGTAGTCGGGATTGGCCTCGACCACCACGGCCTCGTTGGACCGCCACTCGGTGAAGGTGAAGGGGCCGGTCCCCGACGGGTTGCGGCCGAAGTCTGACCCGTGGTCCATCACCGCCGCCGGAGAGACGATCAGGCCCGTGGGATAGGCGAGGTTCGACAGGAACGGCGCGTAGGGTGCGTTGAGCGTGAAGGTCACCTCCATCTCGCCCGTCGCCTCGACGCTTTCGACCGCCGAGAAGAAGAACGACAGCGGGAAGGGACCGGTGTCGTGATAGGGGTGATCCTCGTTCAGCATGCGTTCGAAGTTGAACACAACGGCCTCCGCGTCGAAGGGGGAGCCGTCGTGGAAGCTCACGCCATCGCGGAGCGTGAAGGTGTAGACCGTTCCGTCGTCCGAGATCGTCCAGTCGCTCGCGAGCGCCGGTTCGACCTCCAGCGTGCCCGAGGCGTAGCGGACGAGACCGTCGTAGACGTTCATCAGGATGCGGAAGTCGTTGACGGCGGTCACGGCATGTGGGTCGAGCGCCTGCGGTTCCGCGATCTGGCCCACGACCAGCACGCCAGGGGGCGTCTGCGCCTGGGCCGCCGTCAGGCCGCCGAGCGCCAGCGCCGTCGCGGCGGTGGCCGCCAGCATCCTGCGCCGTGTTAGGGAGAGCAGCGTCATCGGGTGTCCTCTCTGACAAAATTTATCATGATGAATTGCAGTGAGACAAATGATCATGATAAATTCAAGAAAATTGTTTCGCGGATCCACCATGACCTTTTCGCTTCTTGCCCGTGATGAAAAAACAGGCGCTCTGGTTGCCGCCTCGGCGACCGGATCGCTCTGCGTTGGGGGCTGGGTGATTCGCGGCGCGCTGGGCGCCGGGCTGGTGGCGTCGCAGGGCACGGCGCCCTCGACGCTGTGGCGCGACGAGGTGCTGGCCCGCATGGCCGACGGCGCCCCGGCCGACACCGCTGTGGGCGATGTGACCGGGGTCGATCCGCAGCGCGGGCACCGGCAGATCGCGGCGCTTGGTCGGGACGGGCATGGCGCGGCCTTCACCGGGTCGGCCTCCGTCGCCGTGGCGGACGCGCTGAGTTGGGCCGACGGCGTCTGCGCGGGCAACATGCTGGCCAATTGCGACGTGCTGCCCGCCATGCGCCGCGCGTGGGACGCGGCGGCCGGCACGGATCCCGCAGACCGCGCTCTGGCGTCGTTGCGTGCAGCGGACCGAGCGGGTGGCGACGCGCGGGGGCTGAAATCGGCGGCGCTTCTGGTGCTCCGTCCCGACGCGCCGCCGCTCGACCTGCGTATCGACCTGAGCGAGGCGCCGCTCGACGACCTCGAAAGCCTGCTGGAGGCTGCCCGCACGCCGCCCTATGCGGACTGGCTCAAGGTCGTTCCTGTCGCGCGCAATCCGCATCGCGGCCCGGATGCCGCCCCCGGTGCCGCCGAGTAATCGCGCCTCAGCGCGCTGACATGAAGCGGCGCATCACGCGCGCCTCCTGCCTCTGCATCATATCTTCCGCGCCCTCCATGTGAGAGCGCATGATGGCCCGCGCGCCTTCCGCGTCGCCGCGCTCCAGCGCCGCGACAAGGTCGATCTGGTGGCTGCGCCCGCGCGCCCAGAGCTCTTCGTTGTGGGGTTCGTAAAGACGCCGGTAGACGGTGAGATCGGCCAGCATCCGCGCCATGAACGACACGCAGAACGCCAGGAGAGGGTTGGCCGCGTAGCCTGCGAGCTGCTCGTGGAATCTCAGCGACGTCACGTGCTGTTCGCGTTCTTCCTCGGGCGAGGCGGCGGGTCGATCGTAGCGCGTCGCGATCTCGCGCAGCGCGGCCAGCTGGCCGGCGGTCAGTCGTCCGGCGAGCCCTGCGGCAAGCTCGGGCTCCAGCAGTTTCCGGAGCCGGTAGATGTCGGCGATCGACAGTTCCTGGAAGTAGAAGTAGTTCGCCAGAAGCGCCTTGGCCTTCTCCGCCGTGACCTCGCCCACGAAGCTGCCGCCACCCGGCCCTGTGCGCGTTACGATCAGGCCCTGCGCCTCCAGGATGCGCATCGCCTCGCGGACCGTGCCCTTCGACACGCCGAACTGGGCGATCATCTCGGCCTCGCTGGGCAGGCGCGCGCCTGTTTTCAGGTCACGCTCCACCACCCAGTCCTTGATGCGGTCGGCGACCTGAAGGGGGCGGGACCGGCGCGGTGTCGGGGTTGTACTGTCCTCGGGCATTCTGGTTCCGTGAAATTTCTCATGATAGATATGACGGGCGGTCGATTGGCGGTCCAGAGCCAATCCGAACGGCTTGCGGTTCACGCGAATATGCACAGCCCGCCTGCGTCGATGTGCATTGATGCGAAGCCGTCTCCCGACGATGTGATGAGGCGAATGCAGCACGGAAATGTGCTGTCCCGATGAGAAGGAATGGAGCCATGCCCCGCACGATCCCCGGCTTGCATCACGTCACGGCCATCTCCGGCCCGCCGCAAGCCAATGTCGATTTCTACGCCGGCCTGCTGAAGCAGCGTCTGGTGAAGAGGACGGTGAATTTCGACGATCCCGGCACCTATCACCTCTATTACGGCAACCAGACCGGCGCGCCGGGCACGATCCTGACCTTCTTTCCCTTCGCGGATGCGGGCCCTGGACGGGCCGGGCCCGGCATGGCGTCGGCCTATGCTTACGCCGTGCCGAAAGGCGGTTTCGACGAGTGGATGCTGCGCCTCGCGGAGGAAGTCGTGGATTTCGCCGGCCCCGTGGACCGCTTCGGCCAGCGTGTCATCACGCTGAGCGATCCCGACGGCGCGCCGGTGGAGCTGGTCGAGACCGACCGCGAGAGCGGCGATGCGCTGGACGGGTTCCATTCGGTGACGCTCTGGGAGCGTGACCCCGGCCCCACAGCGCGCCTTCTGACCGACATCTTCGGTTATGAGCAGGTCGGCCACGAGGCGGCGGATGGCGTCGAACGGCTCCGCCTTGCGGCGCCCGGTGACGCGCGGGGCGCGGTCGTGGACCTGATACGTTCCGACGCGCCGTCGATCGGGCGGCAGGGGACCGGGACGATCCATCACGTGGCCTTCCGCGCCGAGGATGACGCGGTGCAGGCCGAGTGGCGCGAGAAACTGGCCTCTGCCGGTCACGGGGTCACGCCGGTGTTCGACCGGCAGTATTTCAACGCCATCTACTTCCGCGAACCCGGTGGTGTTCTGTTCGAGATCGCCACCGATCCGCCGGGCTTTGCCGTGGACGAGGATGCCGCCCATCTGGGCGAGGCACTGAAGCTGCCCGCGAAATACGAGGCGCTGCGCGACCGGATCGAGGCGGTTCTGCCGCCCCTGAAGGTGGCGTGATGGGCGGGAACGAACTGCGCCACGCCGGGGCCCGTCCGCGCGATGCGCGCATGGGCCTCGTGCTGGTCCACGGGCGCGGGGCGACGGCCGAGGGCATCCTCGACCTCGGCCACGCGCTTGCCCTGCCGGACCTCGCGCTGGCGGCGCCACAGGCGCCGGGGATGAGCTGGTGGCCCACCTCCTTCCTCGCGCCTGCTGCGCGGATGGAGCCTTACGTGGAGCGCGGCATGGCGGCCATCGACGCCGCGATCGCCACTCTAGTAGAAGAAGGCTTGAGCCGGGACCGCATCGCGCTTGCCGGGTTCAGCCAGGGCGGCTGCCTCGCGCTGGAGTATGCCGCGCGGCGTGGCGGGCTGGTGGCGGTCTTCGGGCTGTCGGCGGGGCTGGTGGGCACCGGCGACGCGGATGGCCCCGCAACCGAAGCGCTCTACGGTTTCGGCCCGAAGGCCTTCGACTACGCCACGAGGCTCGACGGAGTTCCGGTGGAGATCACGGTGCACGAGCAGGACCCGCATATCCCGCTGGCCCGTGCGCGCGAGAGCGTGGCCGTGTTCGACCGGCTCGGCGCCAGCGCGCGCCTTGCGGTGACGCCGGGCGCAGGCCACGGGATCGGACCCGAGGCCATCGCTTCGATGCGGGGGCACCTGAACGTCTGACGCAAGGCGCCGCCGATGGGAACGGCGGCGCCGTCAATACTTAGCCCAGCACCTCGGCAATCGCGTCGGTCGTGACCGAAACGACCGTATCGGCCTCTTCCCGGCTGAGGCTGAGGGGGGGTGCGTAGCCGATGATGTCGCCCTGTGGCATGGCCCGCGCGATGACGCCGCGGCGGCTCATGGCCTCGGCGATGCGCGGCACGACCTTGTCGCCGGGGTCGAAGGCCTCGCGGGTGTCGCGGTTCTTCACCAGTTCAACCGCGCTCAGCATCCCTTCGCCCCGGACCTCGCCCACATGGGCATGCTCGCCCAGCGCCTCGCCGAGAGTGCGCGTCAGGTAGGGCCCGACCTCGCCAGCGTTGGCGACAAGGCCCAGACTGTCCAGAAGCTTCAGGTTCGCCACGCCGGCCGCAGCGCCGATGGGGTGGGCGGAGTAGGTCCAGCCATGACCCAGCGGGCCGTTCTCGTCCGTTCCCTTCTCGAGCACCTTCCAGACGCCTTCGGACACGATGCTGCCCGACAGCGGCGCATAGGCCGAGGTCAGTCCCTTGGCGATCGTCATGATGTCGGGCGTGATCCCGTAGAACGGGGAGCCGAACATCGACCCGAGGCGACCGAAGCCGGTGACGACCTCGTCCGCGATCAGCAGGATGTCGTGGCGGCGCAGGATCGGTTCGATCGCGGCCCAGTAGCCCGCGGGCGGGGGCACGATGCCGCCGGTGCCCAGCATCGGCTCGGCGATGAAGGCGGCGATGGTGTCCGCGCCCTCGGCCTCGATCAGTGCCTCCAGATCGGCGGCGCATTGGGCGGTGAACTCCGCCTCGGACTGCGATGCGTCCTCGCGCCGGAAATAGTAGGGCGAGGTCGTGTGCCGCACGGTGTCGAGAGGCAGGTCGAACTTCTTGTGGAAGAGCGTCAACCCCGTCAGCGACCCGGACATCAGCCCCGAGCCGTGATAGGCCCGCCAGCGCGAGATGATCTTCTTCTTCCCGGGCCGGCCGAGAATGTTGTTGTAATACCAGACCAGCTTGATGTTGGTCTCGTTCGCGTCCGACCCGCCGAGGCCGAAATAGACCCGGGACATGTGATCGGGCGCGCGGTCCATGACCATCTGGGCCAGCGTGACCGAGGCCTCCGTGCCGTGGCCCACATAGGCGTGGTAATAGGCCAGTTCCCGCGCCTGTTCCGCGATGGCTTCGGCCACCTCCTGCCGGCCGTAACCGATGTTCACGCAGTAAAGCCCCGCGAAGGCGTCGAGAAAGCGGTTGCCGTCGCGGTCGGTGATGAAGGACCCCTCGGCGCTCTTGATGATCCGGCTTGGCGTGTCGCCGCGCGCGTGCTGGGCGAGATGGGTCGAAGGGTGCAGGAAACTGTCCCGGTCCCATTTCGCGAGTTGGTCGTTCGTCAGCATGGCACGCCGCTCCTTCGAATCGTTCCCGGCCAGACTATCGATATGCGCGACCCGACCCAAGTCGCCCCGCGCGGGTGATCAGCAATCTTGATTCAACCCTGGTTCGGCATCGCAGCAGCATCTGCCGCACCGCCTGCCCCTCGCACAAGGCGGCGGGTGCGGCTAGGCTCCGGCCCATGTCCGCGCAATCGCTCGCCTTCTCCGACGAACAGGCCGAAGCCCATGACCGCATCGCCGAGAGCCTGCGGGGCCATGGCGTGGATATCGACCGCGGCACGATCACGCCCATGGCCGAGGGCAGGTCCGAGGTGCTCGCCGTGATCGGCAAGGCGGGCTCGGGCAAGACGCTGCTGCTGGCCGAACTGGTGCGCGCCCTCGAGACGGCAGGCGTCGAGATCGTCTCGGGCGACTGGGAGGGACGGCGGCGCAAGGACCGGCGGACGATGGCCATTCTGGCACCCACCAACAAGGCCGCGAGCGTTCTGCGCGCGCGCGGCGTGCCCGCGACCACGATCCACCGCATCCTCTACACGCCCGTCTACGACCCGGAATTCGAGAAGGTCGCCGAGTGGCTGGCGGGACAGGGAGAGCGGCCCGTGATCGAGGCGCTGACCGACGCCGCGCTCGACCGGGCGAAGGTCGTCTACGAGGCGCATAAATCCGTGCCCGCCGCGCTCGCCTCCGCGGGCCTGCGCGGGTCGGATTTCATCACCGGCTGGAAGCGCCGCGAGAGCCCGCTCGATATCGGTCTGGTGGACGAAAGCTCCATGCTCGACGAGCGCCAGTTCGACGACCTGACCGAGATCTTCCCCGCCCTCGTTCTCTTCGGCGATCCCGCCCAGCTCGCGCCGGTGGGACAGTCCGGCGAGATGGTGTTCGACAAGTTCAAACCCGAACGGCGGCTTGAGCTGAACCGTGTCCACCGGCAGGAGGCCGACAACCCGATCCTCGATCTCGCCCACGCGCTGGGCGACCCCGACCTGACCTTCGAGACCTTCGAGCGGATGGTGGAGGATGCCGCCGCGTCCGATGACCGGATCGAGCTGGCCCCCCGCGCCGACAGCGACATGATGGCCCGCTCCCCCGTTCTGGTCTGGCGCAACGCCACGCGCATCCGCCTGATTGCCGCCTTCCGCGCCGCCCATGGCGCGCCGGACGACGAGCTCATCCCCGGTGAGCCGCTGCTGTGCGACGGCATCGAGTTGCCCCTCAAGCATCGCAAGCGGCGCATCGACCTCGAGGCCCGTGGTCTCATCAAGGGCGCGCCGGTGATCTATCTCGGCCGGGGAAGCAAGGACGGTTTCTCGCGGCTCCACGTCCTAGGTGCCGAAAACCCCCGCCTTTCGGCCGCATCCATCGTGAAGATCGAGAAGCCGGGAGAGGAGGAACCCTTCATCCCCTTCGCGGCGCGCATGGGCGCCACGTTCCTGCATGGCGCGGCGGTCACGATCCACAAGGCGCAGGGTTCGCAATGGCCCGCGGTGCAGGTCTTCGCCCCCGACCTCTATGCCGCCGCTTGGTCTGGCCGGATCGAGGCCGGGCAGGCGCTGTGGAAACGGCTGGCCTATGTGGCGATCACCCGCGCCGAGGAGCGGCTGATCTGGGTCACGCGCTACATGCTGTCGAAACCTCAGGCGCCGCTCGGGATCGAGGACCTGAAGGTGCCGGCCGCGCCGCTGGAACTGGACGCGCAGGAGGAAAGCGAATGAAAACCGCCATCGTCACGGGCGCGAGCGCCGGTATCGGGCGCGCCGTCGCCGAGCGCATGCTGGCAAACGGCTGGTATGTGGGCCTCGTGGCGCGCCGCGCCGATCCGTTGCACGAACTGGCCGACCCCTACGGCGACCGGGCCGTGGCCCTGCCACTCGACGTGACGGATGCAGATGCGGTGCAGGTGGCCTTCCATGATTTCGCCGAAGGGGCGGGGCGGATCGACTGTCTCTTCAACAATGCCGGCATCTTCACGCCTGCCGCTCCCATCGACGAGATCGCGGTCGAGGACTGGCGCCGCGCGGTCGAGGTGAACCTGACGGGGATGTTCCTCTGCGCCCGCATGGCCTTTCGCATCATGCGCCGCCAGGACCCGCAGGGCGGGCGCATCATCAACAACGGCTCGATCTCCGCCCATGTCCCGCGCGAGGGTGCAGCACCTTACACGGCCACCAAGCACGCCGTCACAGGGCTCACGCGCCAGATCGCGCTCGATGGTCGGCCATTCGACATCGCCTGCGGCCAGATCGACATCGGCAACGCCGAGACCGACCTCCTGCGCGGCATCGCCGAGGCCGCCCGCGCGGCAGGCCGCGAACCGCCGCCGATGATGGATGTGTCCCACGTCGCCGACGCGGTGCTGGCCATGGCCGATTTGCCGCTCACGGCCAACGTGCTCTTCCAGACGATCATGGCGACCAAGATGCCCTATGTGGGCCGCGGCTGATCCCCTTCATCTTTCCGAAAATACGCCCGCCGGAGGCAACAGCGCCGCGAGGGGCTCGAGGCCCCGAGCGGCGCTCACCCCCTGAGATACCGGAACACCGCCGAGGCCAGCCAGCCCGCCGCGATGGCGATGGCAAGCGACAGGATCCCGTAGGCCAGCGGCTGGTCATGGGCGAGGTTGTAGATCCAGCGTTCAAGCCCGACCTTGCGGACGGTGATGTTCTGGGACAGCGCGTCGATCACCTCGCCGTCACGAGTCAGGAAGATCCGGGTCCGGTAGTCACCCTCGACGAGGTTCGCCGGAAGCCGGATCGAGGTGTCGAAAAGCGTCTGGTCGCGAAGCGTCACGCCCCCCTCGTTGAACTGATAGAGCTCCGCGGCCGTTCGGATGCGGACGAGCGCCTGGATGAAACTGTCCTGGTCGCCGACATTGGTGCCGACGGCTCTTATGGCCGTGGGGATCGAGACGCGCCGACGCAGGTCCTCGGTCGCCGTCATGACAGTGGCGAAGCCCGCCGTGGAAGCCACCGCGTAGAAGGTCGGCGCCGCATCGACCTCGATCGCATCGGTGTTGACCCAGATGCCAAAGCGCCGCGCCTTGCGCCGAACCGTGACCGGCCGGGGCGGACCTTCCACCGTCACGATCACATGAAGCTCGCTGTCCGGCGGCGGCGGCGCCGTGCGGCTGACGGCGCCGAAGATCAGGATCTCGGAGCCTTCGAAATTCGTCGTGATCGAGATCGCGTCACGGCTCAGCCCCGCGACCACCGTCTCCGCCGCCGCCTGCGCGCTCAGGACCGCCCAGGTCAGAAGTATGGCCGCCGCGCGGATCAATGCGCCGCCCCGGGCGTGCCCAGCGAATAGAGCTCGGACGGCATCACCAGAAGGTCGAAGGCGAGCTTGCCGCAGACGGCCAGCACCATGATCGCCAGCAGCACGCGCAGCTGTTCCGCCTTGAGGTAGACCCCGATCCGCGCGCCGATCTGCGCGCCCAAGACGCCACCCACGAGAAGCAGGACGGCCAGCACCATGTCGACGGTGAAGTTGGTCGTCGCGTGCATCAACGTGGCGAAACCGGTCACGAAGATGATCTGGAACAGCGACGTGCCCACCACGACCTTGGTCGGCATGCCCAGAAGGTAGATCATCGCGGGCACCATGACGAAGCCGCCGCCCACCCCCATGATCGCGGCCAGAACGCCCACGAAGAAGCCCACCAGCAGCGGCGGGATCACCGAGATATAGAGACCCGAGGTCCGAAAGCGCATCTTGAAGGGCAGCGCGTCGATCCAGCCGCGCTGCCGGCGCGGGGCCGGCACCGCCTCGGGATTCGCGCGGGCCCTCTGGATCGCGCGGACGCTCTCGACGAACATCAGGCTGCCGATGATGCCGAGGAACACCACATAAGACAGCCGCACCAGAAGATCGACCTGCCCGATCCGGGTGAGCGCGGCGAAGATCTGCACGCCGATCGCCGCGCCGACAAGACCGCCGACCAGCAGCACCGTTCCCATCCTCAGGTCCACGGTCTTGCGCCGCAGATGCGCTAGCACGCCCGAGAAGGAGGAGGCCACGATCTGGTTGGCCTCGGTCGCCACGGCCACGGCCGGGGGAATGCCGATGAAAAACAGAAGCGGCGTCATGAGGAAGCCGCCGCCGACGCCGAACATGCCCGACAGCACACCCACGATCCCGCCCAGCCCAAGCAGCAGAAACGCGTTCACGCTGACTTCGGCAATGGGCAGGTAGATTTGCATGGGTGTCCCGGGGGCGTCCTGTTGCCGATACGCTTACAGAAGACACCCGCGCGCGGGTATAGTCTAGGGCTGCGTCAAATCGGATCGGTCAGCGTGTCGCCAGGAACCGCCGCAGGATACGCTCCAGTTTTCCCGCGCCCAGCGGTGCCATGGCCTTGGTGTGCTCGTGGCTGATCTGCTCGTCCGAAAGGCCCGCCGCCTTGTTGGTGATCGTCGATATCGCGGCGACCTTCAGGCCGAGGAAACGGGCGAGGATGACCTCGGGCACGGTGGACATGCCCACCGCGTCCGCGCCCAGTGTGCGGATCGCGCGAATCTCGGCCGGGGTCTCGAAGGACGGGCCGGAATACCAGGCATAGACGCCCTCGGGCAGGGGCACGTCCTCCGCCTCGGCGGCGGATTTGAGCGCCGCGCGAAGCTCGGGGTCATAGGCCTCGGTCATGGGGACGAAGCGGGCGTCCGTCGGCTCCCCGATCAGGGGGTTGAGCCCTGAGAAGTTGATGTGATCGGACAGCAGCATCAGGTCGCCCGGGTCGATGTCGGGATGCATGGACCCCGCCGCGTTGGTCAGGATGAGCCGGTCGGCCCCCAGCGCCCTCAGCACCTCGAGCGGCAGGCGCATCGCGTCACCCCGGCCGCTTTCGTAGTAATGCGCGCGACCGCCGAAGACGGCGACGCGGGTGCCCTCCAGGTCGCCGATCACGAGTTTCGGGTTGTGGCCCGAGACGCCCGCATGCGGAAAACCGGGCAGGTCGGTGTAGTCGATGGCGACGCCGTCCACCGCCCCGGCCAGATGCCCCAGCCCCGAGCCCAGCACGAGGCCGACCTTGGGCGCCGTGTTCCCCGCCCGGTCGCGGATCAGGGCCGCGAGCTCCTCAGCGTTCCTTGACATAAGGCTCCCCTCCTGCGCGCGGCGGAATGGCCCTGCCCACGAGCCCCGCAAGCACGATGACCACGAGGATGTAGGGCAGCGCCTGCATGAACTGCACCGGCACGACGATCTCGCCCACCGTGATGTTCTGGAACCGGTTGCCGACCGCGTCGAAGAAGCCGAAGAGCAGGCAGGCCATCAGCGCATACCAGGGCCGCCACTTGGCGAAGATGAGGGCGGCGAGCGCGATGTAGCCGCGGCCCGCGCTCATGTCCTTGACGAAACCCGCATTGAGCGCCGTGGCCAGATAGGCGCCCGCCAGTCCGCACAGCACGCCGCAGATGATGACGGCGGCATAGCGCATGCCTACGACCGAGATGCCGGCGGTATCGACGGCGGCCGGGTTTTCGCCCACGGCCCGAAGGCGCAGGCCGAACCGCGTGCGGAACAGCACCCACCAGGTAAGCGGCACGATCAGGAAGGCGATATAGACGAGGATCGAGTGGCCCGAGATGAGTTCCGAATAGATCTGCCCCAATGGTCCCAGCTGCGCGATTTCCCGAATGGTACTTTCCGCGCCGGGCAGCACGATGTTGCCGAACCGCGCCTCCGAGGGCAGTTGCGGTGTGCGCCCGCCCTGCGAGAACCATGTCTGCGCGATGACCACGGTCAGGCCGGCGGCGAGGAAGTTGATCGCCACCCCGGAAATCAGCTGGTTGCCGCGGAAGGTGATCGACGCCGCGCCATGCAGGCCGGAAAGGAAGACCGACGCGCCGACCCCCGCGAAAAGGCCCACCCAGACGGAGCCCGAGGTGAAGGCGAAGGCCGCCGAGAAGAAGGCGGCCGCCAACATCTTGCCCTCGAGCCCGATGTCGAAGATGCCCGCGCGCTCGGAAAAGAGGCCCGCAAGGCAGGCCAGCAGGAGCGGTGTGGCAAGCCGGATTGAACTGTCGAGGATCTGCAGGACGGTCAGGAAATCCATTCTGTCACTCCGCCGGGCTCTGGCTGCCGGATTCGCGGCTGCGTCTGATCGACAGGAAGATCTTTTCCATCGGCATGCGCACCATGTTGTCGAGCGCGCCTGTGAACATGATCACAAGCGCCTGGATGACGACGATCATCTCGCGGCTGACGGCGGGCATCTCGAACTGAAGCTCCGCGCCGCCCTGGTAGAGCGCGCCGAACAGGAGCGCGGCAAGGACCACGCCCACGGGATGCGACCGGCCCATCAGCGCCACGGCGATGCCGACGAAGCCCGCCCCTTCGGTGAAGTCGAGGACAAGACGCTCGGCCTCGCCCATCACGACGTTGATCGCCATCATCCCCGACAGGCCGCCCGAGATCAGCATGGTTATCATGATGATCCGGGTCGGGTTGATGCCGGCATAGACCGCCGCCGTTTCGGAATGGCCGAAGGCCCGGATCTCGTAGCCCAGCCGCGTGCGCCAGATCAGGATCCAGACGAGGACGCAGCAGACCAGCGCGACGAAGAAGGCGAAGTTGAGCGGGGTGGAGCCGCCAAAGCCCAGAAAGCCCGCGAATTCGGCGGCGCTGGGCAGGTGCACGGCCTCGGCGAAGCGCGCACTTTCGGGCGCCATGGAGCCCGGCACGCGGAACACGTTGACCAGAAGGTAGACCAGCAGTGCCGAGGCGATGAAGTTGAACATGATCGTGGTGATCACGATGTGGCTGCCGCGTTTGGCCTGAAGATAGGCGGGCACCGCAGCCCATGCCGCGCCGAAAAGCGCGGCGCCGAGAATCGCCGCCAGAAGCGCGATGGTCCAGTGCGGCCAGCCGAAGCTGAGAAGCACGATGGCGACGCCGAGGCCGCCGAGTGCTGCCTGCCCCTCGCCCCCGATGTTGAAGAGCCGCGCGTGGAAGGCCACCGCCACGGCAAGGCCCGTGAAGATGAAATTCGTGGCATAATAAAGCGTATAGCCCCAGCCATAGGCGGACCCGAAGGCGCCGCGCACCATGATCTGCATGGCCTCGATCGGGTTCTCGCCGATTATCAGCACCACGAGGCCCGACACGATCAGCGCCAGAAGGACGCTGATCAGGGGGATCAGGATCACATCGGCCCATTTCGGCATCTTGTCCATTACGCGGCCCCCCCGACCCTGGTTTCCGTGACGCCGGCCATCAGGAGGCCAAGCTCGTTCTCGTTGGTCTCGGACGGCAGGCGTTCGCCCATGATCTTGCCGTCGAACATCACGGCGATGCGGTCGCTGAGCCCCATGATCTCGTCAAGCTCGACGCTGACCAGCAGGATCGCCTTGCCCTCGTCGCGCAGCCGCAGGATTTCCTTGTGGATGAACTCGATCGCGCCGATATCGACGCCGCGCGTGGGCTGGCCCACCAGAAGGATATCGGGTGCGCGGTCCATCTCGCGGGCGACGACGATCTTCTGCTGGTTGCCGCCCGAGAAGTTCCGCGCAGGCAGGCGCGGGTTGGGCGGGCGCACGTCGTAGCGTTCCATCTTGTCGGCGCAATCGGCCTTGATGGCGGCGTTGTCCATCAGCATCCCGTGATTGTATTTCGGGTCCTTGTGGTAGCCGAAGGCCGTGTTCTCCCAAGCCTCGAACGGCATGATGAGGCCCTCGTCCTGCCGATCCTCGGGCACATGACCGATCCCGCGCGCGCGCCGGGTCTGGCCGTTCGAATGCTTGCCCGAGACGTCGATCTGCTCGTTCCTGACCGTCACGGTACCGCCTGTTGCCGGGATCATCCCGCCCAGAACCTCCAGCAGCTCGGTCTGCCCGTTTCCGGCCACGCCCGCGATGCCGAGGATTTCCCCCGCGCGGACGTGAAGCGAGACGCCCTTGAGCCTCTCCACCCCGTCGCGCACGACGCGCAAGTCGTCGACCTTGAGCATCACGTCACCCGGTTTCGCAGGCGACTTCTCGACCCGGAGCAGGACCTTTCGGCCGACCATCATCTCGGCCAGTTCGGCCGGAGAGGTGGAGGCGGTCGCGACCGTGTTCGTCATCTCGCCGCGGCGCATCACGCTGACCGTGTCGGTGATCTCCATGATCTCGCGCAGCTTGTGGGTGATGAGGACGATGGTCTTGCCCTCTTCCCTGAGCCGCTCGAGAATTCGGAAAAGCTGGTCGGCCTCGGCGGGCGTCAGCACGCCCGTGGGCTCGTCGAGGATGAGGATGTCGGCGTGGCGGTAAAGCTGTTTCAGGATCTCGACGCGCTGCTGGTGGCCAACGCTCAGGTCCTCGATGATCGCGTCGGGGTCCACCTTCAGGCCGTATTCCTCGCTGAGTTCCTTGAGCGTCCTGCGCGCCTTGGCGATGGAGGGGTTCAGCATCGCGCCGTCTTCCGCGCCGAGGATCACGTTCTCGACGACGGTGAAATTCTCCACCAGCTTGAAATGCTGATGAACCATTCCGATGCCGGCGCGGATCGCGGCCTGGCTGTCGGGGATCTCGGTCTTTTGCCCGTTGATGAAGATTTCGCCCCGGTCAGCCTTGTAGAAGCCGTAGAGGATCGACATCAGCGTCGACTTGCCCGCGCCGTTCTCGCCCACGATGCCGTGGATCGTGCCGCGCTTGACGGACATCGATATGTCCTTGTTGGCCTGCACGGGGCCGAAGGCCTTGGAGATGCCCCTCAGTTCGATGGCGGCAGCGTCGGTCATGTCGGATGTTCCCGGATGCGTCGGATGCGGAACGGGCCGCGGCAGCTCTCGCACCGCGGCCCGCGCCTTTCTGGTATCAGAGGATCACTGCATCTGCACGGGGCAGGTGCCGTCGGACATGTAATCATGAACGACAATTTCGCCCGCTATGATTTGCTCCTGTGCCGTCTCGACGGCCAACTCCATCTCCGCGGTAATCAGTTCCTCATTGTACTCATCGACTGCGTAGCCCACGCCGTCCTCCGCGAGGCCGATTTCGATCACGCCGGTTTCTACGTCCTCGCCTGCCATCATCGCGTTGTACACGGCGGTATCGACACGCTTCAGCATCGACGTGAGCACAGAGCCGGGCTGGAGGTAGTTCTGGTTGGCATCGACCCCGATCCCGAAGACGCCCTCGTCGGCCGCAACTTGGAGGACGCCAGTGCCCGTGTTGCCCGCAGCAGCATAAACAACATCGGCGCCCTGAGCGATTTGACTCCGCGCGATCTCGCCTCCGCGGACGGGATCGTTCCATGCCGCCGGGGTGGTTCCGGTGAAGTTCGAGATGATTGTCGCGTTCTCGTTCACTGCCTTCACGCCTTGGGCATAACCGCAGCCGAAGCGGGAAATCAGGGGGATGTCCATGCCGCCCACGAAGCCGACCGTGTCCGTTTCGGTCGCCATGCCCGCCAACATTCCGACAAGGTACGAGCCTTCGTGTTCGCGGAAGACGACTGAACGAACATTCGGCTCGTCAACCACACCGTCGATGATCACGAAACGCGTGTCGGGGTAGTCCGGGGCGACATCGGACAGGGCTGTCGTCTGGCTGAAACCTGCCATCACGATCGGGTTTGCGCCGGCCTCCGCGAGGCGGCGCATCGCCTGCTCCCGCTGAGCGTCCGACTGGAGCTCGATTTCGCGATACTCGCCTCCGGTCTCCTCAGCCCAGCGCTCGGCGCCATCGTACGCCGACTCGTTGAAGGAGCGGTCGAACTTGCCGCCCAGGTCGAAGATGATCGCGGGCCCGTCGGCCAGCGCGCCGACGGCCGACATGGCCAGCGCCGCAGTGGCACCCATAAGGGTTTTCATCAGTTTCATAGGTCTTTCTCCCGGTTGGACAGGCCCACGTGCCGGTGCATTCTGGCCGCGGTTGCCATGTCGAGCTCAGATCGTGGCTGATCCCCGGTCCAAATAAGCGCTAAGCGCCGCGTTGCGGTCAACCGGATTCTGCACCTGCGCGGGGCCGTCGGGATTGACCCTGGGTCAACTGTCCGACCGTTCCGCGCGTTGCGCCCGATCCGTGTCGTCGCTGCCGAAAAAACGGGCCATCACAAGAGCATCGCCCCATGTTCCGTCCGGTTTGCGGTAGTAGCGCTTGCGCGTCCCACGCGTGACGAAACCCGCGCGGTCATAGAGCGCAAGGGCGGCCGCGTTTTCCGTATCGACCTCGAGGTAGACCTCGCATGCGCCGCGGGCCTGCGCCTCGTGCAGGGCCTCGCGCAGGATCTCCGATCCGAGGCCCCGCCGTCGCGCCTCCGGCAGCACGTCGAGCGACAGAAGCTCCGCCTCTTCGCCCGAAACCCGCAACAGGGCGAAGCCGTCCGGTCTGCAGACCGCGAAGGCGTTGTCCGAGGCGAGCAGCGTCTCGATCATCGCGGGGGTCCAGCGGTCCGCGCCGTCGGGCCAGCAGGCGCGCGCGATCTCGGCCATGCGCGCCGAGGTCAGCATGGCAGGATCGCGGGGCCCCTGTCCCGCGACGGCGTGGCATCCGCGGCCCGCAGGTAGAGCGGGGCGGGGCGGGGCAGGTTGGCATCCTGCCAGCGCCCGGCCGCGATCCGCGCGATCGCCTCGGCAAGCGGCATGGCCGCGGGCAGGATGTCGAGGCCCGGCACCGTGTCGGCGGCGAGCGCCGCGCCCGACCCGGTCACGCGCGGCGTCGTCAGAACCTGCGGAAGATCGGCGCGGGCGAGAAGCAGCGGCGCGTCCGCGCCGGCCGCATCGAACGCCTGCACATAGACCTCGCCGCGCCGCGCGTCCTCCACCACGGCGAGCGGGCGCGGCAGGCCGAAGGCCAGCGCCTCGAGCCGCGAGACACCGACTGCCGGAATGCCGAGCGCAAGCGCGAGCCCACGCGCCGCCGCGACGGCGATGCGCACACCGGTGAAGTTGCCGGGACCGATGCCGACCCCGATCGCGTCGAGGGCGCCGGGCGCCGCGCCGCCCGACGCCAGCACTTCGGCGATCAAAGGCATCAGCCGCTCGGCCTGTCCCTTGGCCATGTCCTCCTGAGCGCTGGCCACCAGCCGGTCGCCCGACAGCAAAGCGGCCGCGCAATGCGCGGCCGATGTATCAAAGCCAAGAATGACCGGGTCAGACGTTGACAGGACGCACCTCGAGCACTTCGGGGATGTAGTGCCGGAGCAGGTTCTCGATACCCATCTTCAGCGTCAGCGTCGAAGACGGGCAGCCCGCGCAGGCGCCCTGCATGTGCAGGTAGACGACGCCGCGATCGAAGCCGTGGAAGGTGATGTCGCCACCATCCTGCGCCACCGCCGGACGCACGCGCGTGTCCAGAAGCGACTTGATCTGGACCACGATCTCGCCGTCCTCGCCGTGGTGTTCGGCATGGCCGCCTCCGGCCTGCGCCTCACCCTCCATCACGGGGGCTCCGGACTGGGAATGTTCCATGATGGCGCCGAGGATGGCGGGCTTCATGTGATCCCACTCCGCGTCTTCCGCCTTGGTGACGGTGACGAAATCGGTGCCGAAGAAGACGCCGGTGACGTTCTCGACCGCGAAGATGCGTCGGGCGAGGGGCGATTTCTCGGCCGCCTCCGCGGATGGGAAATCCGCTGTCCCCATCTCGAGTACGGACTGGCCCGGAAGGAACTTGAGGGTCGCGGGGTTCGGTGTGGATTCGGTCTGAATGAACATGGGTTGGTCGCCTCCATCTGCCCGCAACATATGCGGGCGGGACCGGCTCAAGTCAAGAATTGGAACGATTCTAAAAAATTCCCCGACACTCAGGTGATCTGTTCCAGCTGTTCCTTCGACAATTCGCCGGGCACGATCGTGATCGGCACGGGCAGCGTGCCGGCCTGCTTGACCATCGCCGTCACCAGAGGGCCCGGACCGCTCTTGCCGGACCCGGCGCCCAGCACGAGGACGCCGATCTCGGGCGTCTCACGGATATGCCCGAGGATCTGGTCGACCGGCTCGCCCTCGCGGATCACCAGCGACGGGTCGACCCCCTGCCGGTCCCGCATCCACTTGGCGAAGACATTGAAATGCGCCTCGATCCGTTCCCGCGCCTCGGCGCGCATGACCTCGCCCACGCCGATCCAGTGATTGAATTCGTCGGGCGGTATCACCGAAAGGATCTCGACCCCGCCCTTGGTGCTGGCCGCGCGCATGGCCGCGAAGCGCATGGCGTTGAGGCATTCGCGGGTGTCGTCAAGAACCACGAGAAATCTGCGCATGTACGGCTCCCTTCCGGGGGCGCAGTCTGCGCCAAGCCCGCGCATGACGCAATCGCCAAGCTGCAGCGGCGCCGCCTCAGGCCGCGTCGCTGCGGGCCCACTCCCAGTAGAGGTCCCGCGCCTTGGCGGCTACGGGGCCTTTCTGGTAGTGCGTGCCGTCGAATTCCACGACCGGCGTCACCTTGTTGAGGTTGCCGGTCATGAACACCTCGTCGGCGTGGCGGAAATCTTCGAAGGTCAGGACGGTTTCGACCACCTCCATCCCGACGGCGCGCAGGTTGTGCATGTGCCGGGTGCGCGTGATGCCGGCAAGGAAAGTGCCGTTCGGGATCGGAGTGAAGACGACGCCGTCGCGCACCATGAAGATGTTGGCCGAGGCCGTTTCGGCCACGTTGCCCAGCGCATCGGCCACCAGCGCGTTGTCGTAGCCCTTGCGGTGCGCCTCGGCCAGCATGCGCGCGTTGTTGGGATAAAGGCAGCCCGCCTTGGCGTTGCAGACGGCATCGGCCAGCACCGGGCGTCGGAACTGCGTGGTGGTCAGGCGAGAGGCCGCCCCCGCAGGCGGCATCGGCACTTCCTCGAGGCAGACGCAGAACCCGGCCGGCGCCTCGGCCGGCAGGATGCCCAGATGGCCGCCGTCGATCCCCCAGAACATCGGGCGGATGTAGACCGCTGCGTCCTTGGGATAGCGGCGCAGCCCGTCCCAGACGATGTCGAAGATCTCCTGCGGCGTTTGCACTGGCGTCAGCATCAGGGCCCGGGCCGAGGCGACGACGCGCTCGCAATGGGCCATCAGGTCGGGGGCGATTCCCTCGACGAAGCGCGCACCGTCGAACACGGTCGTACCCAGCCAAGCGCCGTGGTCGGCCGCCCGCATGATCGGCACGTTATCGTCATGCCACGCGCCGTCGTAATATGTCTTGATGTTGGTTCCGGTGGCCACGCCGATCCTCCGCCCGCTGATTGCAGGCGGAGGTTATGGCGGGTTCAGATCAATTGGAAGAGCCGGAGGCGAAGCCCATCTGATAGTCCATCGTCACGCCCTTGCGGGGCGTGGCGCTTGCCGCGACCTTGCGCAGCTCGCGTGACGGGGGAAGGGTCTGCGACACGGGCGCCGCCGGACGGGGATGTCCGGAACGCTCGGTGCGAAGTACGATACGGTCGGCGAGGCTATGCCCCTGGCCTTGCGTCTTGCGCATGGTGAGCTCCCTTCTGGTTCACGATTTGGATAGTATGGGGATCATATAACCTGCGTTTGTAAAAGTCCAATGAACTTGCGAGCGCTAACATATGCGCTGGCGCGCAGTGGCGTCACGCTTCTGCCAGCAATGCGTTCAGATCGAGAGGATCATTGACCATCTTAAGCTGCCCCGCGCCGTCCCTGGGCCAGTCGGCTTCGGGGCGATCGCGGTAGATCTCGATCCCGTTGTCATCGGGATCGCGGAAATAGATCGCCTCGGAGACGCCGTGATCCGCCGCGCCGTCGATGGCCACGCCGGCGGCCACGACTTGCGCAAGCGCGCGGGCAAGCGATGGCCGGTCCGGATAGAGGAACGCGACGTGGAACAGACCGGTCGCGCCCGGTGCCGGGGGCTGCCCGCCCCGGCTCTGCCACGTGTTCAGGCCGATATGGTGGTGATAGCCGCCCGCCGACAGGAACGCCGCCTGTGCGCCATGGCGCTGCACGAGGTCGAAACCCATCACGTCGCGGTAGAACGCGATGGCGCGGTCAAGGTCGGATACCTTGAGGTGGACATGCCCGACGCGTGTGCCCGGGTGTGCGGTATAGGTCATGGCACGGGTCTCCTTTCGGGGGAAGTATGACCGTGCCCGGCATGATGGTTAAGGCACACCCGCGCAGGCCGGGCGTGCGGAAACGGAGGGCCCGTCAGCTCCGCAGCATGCCCACGATATCGTAGGTCCGCTCCAGGATCGGCACGGTGATTTCCCGCGCGCGGACAGCGCCGCGATGCAGGATGCGGTCGATCTCGGCCGGGTCGTCCATCAGTCGCGACATTTCCGACGAGATCGGAGCGAGTTTCTCGACGGCGAGCTCGGAGAGTGCGACCTTGAAGTGGCCGAAAAGCGCGCCCGCATGCTGGTCCAGAACCGCCTGCTGCGTGGTCTCGGCGAGCGCCGCGTAGATGTTCACGAGATTGCGCGCGTCGGGACGGTTCTCGAGAGCCTTGACGCTATCGGGAAGGGGATCGGGGTCGGTCTTGGCCTTGCGGATCTTCTTGGCGATCGTGTCGGCGTCGTCGGTCATGTTGATGCGGGTCCGGTCCGAGGGATCGGACTTCGACATCTTCCTGGTGCCGTCCTGCAGGTTCATCACGCGGGTGGCCACGCCCTCGATCACCGGTTCGGTTATCGGGAAGAAGTCCACGCCGTAATCGTGGTTGAACTTCGCGGCGATGTCGCGGGTGAGTTCGAGGTGCTGTTTCTGGTCCTCGCCGACGGGGACGTGGGTTGCGTGGTAGATCAGGATGTCGGCAGCCATGAGCGCGGGGTAGGCCAGAAGGCCGAGCGACGCGGCCTCGGCATTTTCGCCGGCCTTGTCCTTCCACTGGGTCATGCGGCCCATCCAGCCCATCCGCGCGACGCAGTTGAAGATCCAGGCGAGTTGCGCGTGTTCGGGCACCTGGGACTGGTTGATGAGGATGGATTTTTCCGGGTCGATTCCGCTCGCGATGAAGCCCGCGCACAACTCGCGCGTATTGCGGCGGAGCATGTCGGGGTCCAGCAGCTTTGCCGTGATCGCGTGCAGATCGACCATGCAATAGACGGTCTCGAACCCGCCGGCATCCTGCATGTCGACCCACCGCTTCATCGCGCCGAGGTAGTTGCCGAGCGTCAGGCCGCCCGAGGGCTGCATGCCCGAAAAGACGCGGGGGGTGAATGTCGGCTCGCTCATGTCCTGCCTTCCGGTCGTTCCGCACCCGGCCCTCTGGCCAAGCGCCGCCGCATCGCTTACCCACGGGGCAAATCGGCGTCAACCGAAGGCCGCCCCCAGTCTGGAAACGCCATGGAAGATCACAACGTCTCTCCCTTCAACGTGCTGCCCCCCGTCGTCGTGGCGCTGACCGTCGTGATTGCCGGGCTCGAGGTGATGTTCCAGCTGGCCACCGCAGGCTTTCTTGGCGGGCAGGGCGGCGTTGGCTGGCGGCTTGCGGCGATGCAGGACTATGCCGTGCTGAACGAGGTCGCGGATTGGATGCTTGCAAACGGACGCTTCCCGCCCGACCAGCTTTTGCGGTTCCTGACCTATCCGCTGATCCATGGCGGGTTCGTGCACGCAGCCTTCGTCGTGGTCTTCATCCTCGCCATCGGCAAGATGGTGGCGGAGGTCTTTTCGCCGCTCGCCTTCGTCGCGATCTTCTGGGTCTCGGCGGTCTTCGGCGCGTTGGCCTATGTGCTCCTGCTCGACAGCCCCTTCCCGCTGGTGGGCGGCTATCCCGGTGTCTACGGGCTGATCGGGGCGTTCACCTTCCTGATGTGGGTCGATGCCGGGCGACGCGGCGAGAACCAGATGCGCGCCTTCGGCCTGATCGGGGCGCTCTTGGCGATCCAGATCGTCTTCGGCGTGATCCAGGGCGATTTCGGGAATGTCGTCGCGGACCTGTCGGGCTTCGTGGCCGGGTTCCTCATGTCCTTCATCGTCAGCCCCGGCGGCTGGCAGCGCGCGCTGAACCGACTGCGCCAGCGTTAGGACACCGACTCATAAACTCGCAACCAGATGCGTGTGGCTGCCATTTTGATGA
>OFEU01000297.1_pt1 | contig 37887 bp, 33 predicted proteins | sample 1521221 | NCBI WGS metagenome assembly OFEU01 (sample SAMN03766357, study PRJEB24113) | microbial mat metagenome | isolation source: enrichment culture HLUCC-O from microbial mat sample contains cyanobacterium... | reverse complement strand
CCCCGCAAGGGAGTCGGAGCCAACCATAGCTCCATGGAGGGGCAACCATACCCCTCCACCCCGCAAGGGGGGGCTGGCGGCTAAAGCCGCTTGAGTCGGTTTTCCTCTCCGCGATCAATCACGGAGCTTCCAACCCTCCCAGGAGTTTTACGTGATTCCATTCGGCTCACTCTTGTGTATTTCAACTATGCAAAACTCAGACTCGTCTGGCCTGTTTGGCCTATTGCGTCGTGTACGCCGTTGGTATTTCAAGACCCCTGAGCGAGCCTTGGATGCTGCCTATGACGCTGCGTTGACTCTACAGCGGCTCGAACAGCAGTATTTTCAGGGGGGGAAAATGACCGCCGATGGCGATCGCTATACCTCCCTAGAATGGGGACAACTCAAAGCGGAGCGCGATCGCAACCTCGACATCATTCAACGCCGCCTCCGAGAGTTTCGGGCCAGCCGCAGCACTCTCGATTGGATTACCCGGTCTTCCTCCTCTCTGAAACCGATTCAATTACAAGCCACCGATGACTCGAAATCGCGCTATTCTCCTGACGACACGTATCAATTTTCAGAGAATCTTAAAAAGCTGAAAATCATCGATGAGATTGCTGGGAAGTATTTCTCACAACCTCCCTCAACGGCTCCTGGTTCCCCCATTGACGCTCAACCTCGGGAAACTCCCAAACCCTTACAAGGCAACCGTCCGTCTCGACAGTCAGCCAACGGGTCTCCCTCTAAGGCTCAGACCGATGCTGATCCGTTTCAGGATCTCTCCAATCGTTTTAATCAAGGGGCCAGCAGTCCCACCCGCAATTGGCGTGATGATTTTAAAACCGCGCGTACATCTCGTGTTAATACGGCGAGTGATGTCGAATCGATTTCAGGACAAGCGAGTTTATTACCCCGCTCAATTCTGAGAACTATCAATCGGATTAAAGAAGAACTTGACCCGAGGGCAGAAGACGATGTTGTTGAGAAATTTCGCTATTATAAAAGTAAAACTGTTATTTCTCTGAAGTTTATTTTACTGTTGATTCTTGTTCCTCTTTTAACTCACCAAGTCTCTAAAAACCTCATTATTCGTCCAATTTATAATGAGTATTTTTATGAGCAAATTGAACTATTTATCAATCCAGACTTTGAAGAAGAAGCCTATCGCGAGTTGAATCACTATGAAGAGCGGCTCCGATTTCGCATGGCCATCGGCTCCGCCCCCAACTTATCAGAGGAAGAGTTTGAGGCTCAAGTATCTGAAGAAGCCCGTGAGATTGCTCGTAAATATCAGGATATGAGTAATAATGCTCTGCAAAATGTGGCAGCCGACCTCTGTTCATTGGGGGCTTTTATTTTGGTGTTAATGAATAGTAAACGGGAGATTGCGATCGTTAAATCTTTTATTGATGACCTGATTTATGGACTCAGTGATAGTGCTAAAGCTTTCATTATTATCCTCTTTACTGATATTTTTGTGGGCTACCACTCCCCCCACGGGTGGGAAATCATCCTCGAAGGGGTGTCTCATCACTTTGGCTTGGCTGAAAGCCGGGATTTCAACTTTATGTTTATTGCCACCTTCCCGGTGATTTTGGATACGGTGATGAAATACTGGATTTTCCGTTATCTCAATCGAATTTCTCCCTCGGCGGTGGCGACCTATCGCAATATGAATGAGTAACCTGAACACCCTCAACACACCCCGTAGAAATTAACACCAAAAACGAACAATTAACCCTAATTCAAACAAACAAAAATGAAACGAGTATTCCCTTGGAAGGGTTTATCCCTAGGATTGCTAGTCTTGGGAACCATCACGATGGACGCGACACCTGGCTATGGCGCTCGTCGTACTCCGGTTGAGCAACTTCAGCAGACTCAAGCCTGTCGTCGTTGTGACTTGCAAGAATTGGACTTGTCGGGGGCGCAATTGCAGGGAGTCGATTTGCGCGGGGCTAATCTCAACCAGACGAACCTGGAGGGGGCGAACCTGGAAGGAGCAAACCTGGAAGGGGCGATTTTGACTCAAACGAACTTACAACAGGCCAATTTGAGTCAAGCCATTGTTGTCGAGGGCCAATTGGGACAGGCCCAGTTGCAAGGGGCGAATCTGACTCAGGCTAACTTCAATTTTGCCCGGTTAGGACGGGCCAATCTGGAGGGAGCGCAGTTACAGGGGGCGCAATTCCTCTCGGCGCGTTTAAACCGCGTCAATCTGGCTGGGGCGAATTTGGCGGGGGCTGATTTTAGAAGTGCGAGTCTCGACGGGGCGGATTTGCAGCAGGTTCGCTGGAGTCAGGCGAATTTTCAGGGGGCCAGTTTGCGTGAGGCGACGTTGAGGGGGAGTTCGGGATTTGGCGTTAATTTGAATCGGGCTAATCTCGTCAATGCCGATTTGACGGATGTGATGCTTCCGGAGGGACGACTGACGGGGGCGGTTGCTGTCGCTGCTATCTTTGCGGACGCGGACTTGTCGGGGGCGGCGTTGAATCTTGGTGATTTTCAGGGGGCCGATTTGAGTGGGGCTAATCTTCAGGGGGCGGTGTTGAGTGAAACGTTGTTGATGGGCGCGGTGTTAAGGGGGACGAATTTGACCTATAGCTATATGTTTGGGGCTAATTTGACGGGGGCGCAGTTACAGGGGACGCGCTTCTCTGGGGCGGATTTGACCGGGGTGCTGTTTCGGGGGGCGGATTTGACTGAGGCGGATTTGACTGATGCCATTATTGAGGGGGCCGATTTTACGGATGCTGTGCTGACGGGGGCGACGATTCCCCAGGTTTAGCTTTCGGAGTTAAGCTTTGGCCAGGACAAAAACACTGCCGACGTTCCCTCGGCCGATGCGGAGGGTTTCGTCGAGATAGGTGATGTCGAGCCAGCCTTGGCGATCGCTTTGGATTTGGGAATCGAGGGCTAGGAATTTTTGTGAGGATTCTAAGGCGTTGATGAATTGGTTGGGGTTGCGGTAGTTGATGGCTCGTTGCAGGCCGACGACGAAACGCTGAAATTTGACGGTGACGCGGACGGGGGAGGTGGGGGTGAATTGGGCGGCGACGCTAATGAGGCCGTCGAGATAGGGCAGGCCTTGCAGTTGGGCGATGTTGTAGATTTTACGGTCTTCTAGGCGGATACATTGGTAAATCTCCCCCAGGTTGTAGAAGGGGAAACGGTCGATATTGAGAAGTTCGCGACTGGTGGTGTAGAGGAGTCGCCAGTTGCCGTCTAGGAGGGCCGGGGCTTCGAGGGGTCTGGGGGTGGGGTTGCGGTCTTCGAGTCGGGCGATCGCACTGAGGATGGCGGTTTTGTCGGTATCGCTGGCTTCGAGTCCTCGGTTTTGCCCGGCGATCGCCCGCATTAAGTCGTCTTTGTATATCATATTTTTCTAGTTTTGTCAATAAAAAAAGCGGCGATTTCCTGGATTGAAGGCCGATGCACTTCTCTACCATAGCAAGCTGACTCGATGCTCAGGGAGAGTCGTTCGAGGCAAGCCGAAGGAAATCGATAGAATACCATTATCAGCCCACTGCCTTGGCGGTGAGGCGGGAGTGATGAGGGGATTGAGGCCCCAGCTCGCAACAGGGTTGGTTGTGCTGAACAAGGAAAAGCAAAATGCTAGGCTCGAAGTACTAACTCGAAATACTAGCCCGAACGATGAGGGGAGGGCGATCAACGGGTTTCCCGGTTCGAGTGTGGTCTCTCCCTCCTCCATTGTTCTGAACTACAGTGGCGTATGGCCGGGTTCAAGGTTCTGTCTGAGTCGAAGTGTAATCGTGAAAATTCTGTTAGTTGAAGATGACGAATATCTCGCTCAACTCCTCAATCAATATCTGAGCGATCGCAACTACATCGTCGATGTAGCCGTTGACGGAGAAAGTGGACTTAACTACGCTCGCACCTTTGACTATGACTTGCTGGTGCTCGATGTGGTGCTGCCGAAACTCGATGGAATCACGCTCTGTAAAACTCTACGCTCAGAACATTATCAAATGCCGGTGCTGTTGTTGACGGCCCTCGATAACAGCCGGGATAAGGTTTTGGGTTTAGATGCAGGGGCCGATGACTATGTGGTGAAACCCGTGGGCCTCGAAGAACTCTTGGCCCGGATTCGCGCCTTAGTGCGACGGGGACGCTATTCTCGCCCACCCATCCTGACCTGGGGACCTCTACAACTCGATCCGGCCACCTGTGAGGTCAGTTATGATGGTCGCCCCTTATCTCTGACACCTAAAGAATACGCCCTCCTCGAACTGTTTTTGCGATCGCCGACTCAAGTCTTCTCACGGGAGGTCATTATCGAGCATCTCTGGTCCCTGGAAGAACCGCCCACGGAAAACACCCTACGCGCCCATATCAAGGGCTTACGCACCAAACTCAAAGCCGTCGATGCACCACCAAAACTCATCGAAACCATCTATGGTGTGGGCTATCGACTCCAGGATTGTGATGACGACCCCCCCAATCCTGACCCCAATGCTGCAACTAATCGCAATGCAACAACCCTCAATGCCATTCAGGCCCTCTGGAAACGGATTAAACCCAATGTCCTCAAACGGGTTGACTTACTCGAAGAAGGAATTTCTGCCTTAGCGGCCCATGATGAAAGTTTACAGGGAACCGCCCGCCAAGAAGCCCATAAGCTGGCTGGGTCCCTCGGCACTTTTGGCTATCACTATGGGTCCAGCCTAGCCCGCAAAATTGAGGAAATGTTGCTGCAAGAACGGGCCTTCACCCAGCCGCAACTCGATCAACTACAACAGTGGTTAGTGGAGTTGCGGCAGCAGTTTCAAGGACATCCCACAGCGGTTGTCCCGGAACCGCCGACTTTACCTGATCCTGAACAACGGCGCTTACTGATTGTCGATGACGATCGCCTCCTGGCCGAACAAATCGCCGAAGAAGCCGAAACCTGGGGCATGGATGTCAAAATTGCCACCACAGTCCAGGAGGCCCGCCCGGCCATCGTCACCTATTCGCCGGGGTTAATTCTCTTGGATCTCAATTTTCCTGAACCCGGAGAAGATGGCTTAATGCTACTCGAAGAACTGGCCCGCAATCGCCCCGAGATTCCAGTAGTAGTGTTGACGGTGCGTGATAGTTTCCAGGATCGCCTCTCGGTGTCTCGTTTAGGAAGTCAAGCGTTTCTGCAAAAGCCGATCCCGATGCCGCAAATTATGGAAGTGGCGATGGAAGTGATTCAGCGATCGCACACGGCGGCCAAGGTCATGATTGTCGATGATGACCGCCAAGAATTGCAAGGCTTAAGCACCCTCCTAAGTCCCTGGGGGCTAGAACTGCAAAGCCTTGACGACCCACGGGAATTTTGGCAAGCCTTAGAAACCTTTATGCCGGATTTGCTGGTCTTAGATTTTGAAATGCCCCATTACAGCGGTATTGAACTCTGTCAGGTGGTTCGCAATGAACCCCAATGGCGCAAATTGCCGATTTTGTTTCTAACGGCCCATACCGACTCGGCGACGGTGGATCGGATTTTTCAAGCGGGGGCCGATGATTATGTCAGTAAACCGATTTCGGGGCCAGAACTGATTTCGCGGCTGTTTAATCGCCTCGAACGGACGAAACTTCTGCAAAACCTGGCTGAACTCGATCCTCTGACGGGCCTGGCAAATCGCCGCAAGTCCAGTTATGACATTGCCAATCTATTACGGATTGCCCTACGTAATAACCGTCCCGCCAGTTTTGCCATGTTAGACCTGGATCACTTTAAACCGGTCAATGATACCTATGGCCATGCCACAGGGGATTTGGTGTTACACCGCTTTGGGGAGATGTTGCGTGATGCGTTTCGGCCCGATGATGTGGTGGGCCGCTGGGGAGGCGAGGAGTTTGTGGTGGTCATGGCCGATACCAGTGCAGTGAGTGCCGTCGAGCGGTTATCGGTGGTCTTAGACCGATGGCGATCGCAGACATTTGTCCTCGATCACGGGGTTCATTTAAGTATTACATTTAGTGCCGGCGTAGCTGAATTTCCCCAACATGGGAATGATTTACCAATCCTCTATCGTCGGGCGGATCAGGCCCTCTATCAAGCCAAAGAGGCCGGCCGAGGCCAGGTCGTTCTCTATACATCAGATAGCGAGTGTTGAACAAGGAGTTTATCATTCGCCTCCCCTTGACAGTGCAGTAGAATAGAGGTAAAACCCCAGCCAATACAGATAGACTTGACTTGTCGTCTGTTTGTTCATTGAACTCAACGTTAACTTCTAAAGGATGGAGTGGTTGTGGCTGAGCCTACGTTTAAACATTATGTATACTCGATGTATTTTAATTATTGATGATGAGGAAGATATCCGAGAGGTGACACAACTGACCCTAGAACTTGAGGGCGGTTGGCAGGTCTTAACAGCCAAATCGGGACGTGAGGGGGTAGATTTGGCCCGGTTTCACCATCCTGATGCCATTTTACTCGATGTCATGATGCCGGATATGGATGGCTTGACCACGGCAAAAGTCTTGCAGGAGTTTCCCGATACTCAATCGATTCCTGTTTTGCTGTTAACGGCTAAAGGAGCCGCCGAGATTATCGAGGATTTTCAAGGGATAGGGATTACTGCTGCCATTTCTAAACCCTTTGATCCGTTGCAGCTTGTTCCTCAGATTAAGCAGCTTTTAGCCTGGACTTAGGGGCTAGAAGACCCCCTTAAACTCGGAATGACCAAAATCAAGCAGGAGTCGGTGGGTAATGTGTTGCTCTTCGACTCCTACCTGTTTTTGCTACTGATTCCTCTCAATCTCGTTATCTTCGATCGCAATTGTTATAGTTAGAATAATCCTTAGTCAAGGATGCTACAGGAGTCCCCAGGGAGAATGGCACAAATCCCCATGAGTCTAGCTAAGACTGCGAAGAGATTTTCCCATTGTTAATTGTTAACAGTTAATCGTTCTCATGACCCTTGATGCCGCCCTCATCTCAACTCTCGTTGCTCGCCTTGAAAAATTAGAACAGGAGCGACAAATTCATCGGGCCATTGCAGACAAGTTACCCGTCGCTTACGTCTATCTTGACTGCCATGGGACGATTCACTTTGCCAGCCAGACGGTGGTCAATCAATTCCGTTGCGATCGCAACCATTGTCTAGGACGCTCCCTATTATCCTGGCTCTCTCCCCGCGATGGCGATCGCCTCCTCGCTGAAATCGCACGGCTTAACCGGGAACATCTTCAAGACTGCCAACCCTTCCCCCAACACCTGCATATCCCTGGATGCGGTGTTCAAAGGGTGATGGCGACACTCTCGCCGCTGCCGAGTTCTAGCCACTCAAGTCCATTGATCCTAATGCAGTGGGAACCGGACTCCACCCCCTCCCTTTCCGTGGATTTAAGTGACTTGGAGCCTGACTTAAATCTCGGCGATCTCGACTATGATGACCGTCGCAGTCGCCTGCAACAACTGGCCCTCCATATCCGGGGCATGATTTTTGACTATATCCTGCATCCCGATGGTCGAGATCAGGTTCCCTACGTCAGTTCCAACTGTCAAGAGATTTTTGAAGTCTCTGCCGCTGAGATTCAAGCGGATACCACTCACCTGTGGAGGCTCATGGATGCGGCGGATATTCCCTTTGCACAACAGGCGATCGCCCATTCAGCCAAAACCCTCACCCCCTGGAAGTTTGAATGGCGTATTAACCTACCGTCAGGTCGTCGGAAATGGCTTCAGGGGATTTCTTACCCCCATCGTCATCCTGATGGCCGGGTGATTTGGAATGGCATGATTTTTGAGATCACCGATCGCAAACAGGCCGAAGATGACCTCTATGAACTCGCTCAACGACTCCTCACCATTATCGAAACCGTCGAAGAAGGAATCACCCTCAGCGATGATGCCGACAACTTTGGTCTGTTCAATGCCAAAATGGCGGAAATCACCGGTTACAGCGGCACCGAAGCCCAAGAGAGTGAGAGTTTTCTCAAGACCCTCTATCCTGATGCCGAGGCCTTTACTAAAGCAGCCAGTCGCTTAGTGGAGGTGCGGCAAAAAGGCTGTCTGCGTAACCTCGAAACCACCATTCGCGCCAAAGACGGGAGTCAGAGAACGCTACTGGTCTCAACGACCTATTTTCCCCTATCGGAACGCAATTGTTATCTGAGTGCCTATCGAGATATCACCGAGCGACGACAGGCCTATGAACAACTGCGTCAAAGTCAGGAGTTTATCGAAGCCATTGCCAATGCCTCGCCCCAGATTCTCTATACCATTGATGTCCAGAGTTTGGTTATTCTCTCGGTCAACGGTCAAGTCGAATCCATTTTAGGCTACTCCCCTGAGCAGCTATTACAGCAACCCTTTGAGCAATGGCAACGGCTGTGTCATCCTGAAGATGTTCCCCGGTTGCGGGCCTATTTCGCCTCCTGGCAGGATCTAGCCGAGGGGGAGGTTAGTGAATGTGAATATCGCTTGCGTCACGAGAAAGGGAGTTATCGTTGGTTGCGATCGCGCGATGTGATCTTTCAACGGGATCAGACGGGGACGGTGCGGCAAATTCTGGGAACCGCCAGCGATATCACGGAACATCAATGTGCTGAAGCGGCCTTGCGGGCCAGTGAAGCGGCCTTGCGAGCCAGTCAGGAACGACTCAATGGGATTCTCGGGTCCCTCGATGATGCGGTGTGGTCCATGTGTCCCCAAACGATGCAACTGCTGTATGTCAGTCCAGCGGTGCAACGGCTTTATGGACGCTCCCCGAAGAAATTAGCCCGCATGAAAAATCCCTGGATGCGCAATATCCATCCCGGCGATCGCACCAACTTTGTGCGTCAATGGGAACAACTCAAACTTGAGGGAAGTGTCGATATTGAATACCGCATTTTAGTGCGCCGCCGCGAGGATGAGTCAGAGGAGAGCCTTCCCGGACAACGGCGGCAAAATCGCCAGGAGCGCTGGCTGAGACTGCGCTCCCGGCTCGTCCGCAACGAGCAGGGACGGCCGCTACGGATTGATGGTATCAGTAGCGATATCACCGAATTGAAGCAAACGGAAATTGCTCTACGAGCCAGTGAAGAGCGGTTTCGCTCTCTCGTGGCTAATGTTCCTGGTGTGATTTATCGGGTGTTGCCGAATCCCAATTGGACAACGGTGTTTATCAGTGACGCCATTGAAGAAATCACCGGCTATAGCCCCCAAGCCTTTCTCGATGATGCCCAGTTGTGGCACAAGATTATCCATGATGAGGATTTAGCCCGGATTCGCCAAATCATTAACCAGTCCATCAGTTGCCGCCAACCCTATGCCTTTGAATGCCGGATTCTCTGTGCCGATGGTCAAATCCGTTGGATTTATGAACGGGGACAAGGAATGTGGGACTCCTGGGGCAATTTACTCTATTTGGATGGGGCCATTGTCGATTTAACCGATCGCAAGCAAAATGAGGAAATCCTGCAACGTCAGGCTCAGCGCGATCGCCTCTTGACCACTCTGACTCAGCGTATTCGAGAATCCCTCAATCTCGATGAGATTTTAGATCGCACGGTGCGGGAAGTGCGCCATTCTCTCAATGCTGATCGCGTCATCATTGTCCGCCTGCAAGGATTGGCCGGGAGTCAAGTCGTCAGTGAATCGGTGGTAGCTCCCTATCGAAACACCTTGGGGTTGAATTTTTATGATAGTGAACTGCCCCAAACCTGTTATCAGGAGTATGCTCAGGGACAGCCTCGGATCATGGTTGAACCCCACCTTCATTGTCACTATGGGACCTGTGTCAGCCTCTTGGGGACAATGCAGGTGCGCTCTCAGGTGGTCGTGCCGATTCTCCATTCCTCGGCGTTGGGAGAGCATCTCTGGGGTTTGTTAATCGCTCATCAATGCTCTCAGCCACGACCTTGGCTCGATTGGGAAGTTGAGATGTTGCGACAACTGGCCGATCAAGTCAGTATTGCGATTGGTCAGGCCAATCTCTATACTCAGGTCCAACAAAGTGAAACCCGCTTACGGACGATGTTTGACCAGGCGGCGGTGGGGATGGCGATTTTAGATCCTCAAGGGCGGATTTGCCAGCAGAATCAGACCTTGATCGAGATTTTGGGACGCCATCAACCGAGCTTACAACTGGAAATCTTTGCCGCTAACCGGGTTTCCCCGTCATCGGAACGGGAGTGGGAACAGGGTTATCAGCGTCTCGATGGCTCTTGGGTTTGGGTGCAGTTGAATTTGTCGTCGTTCCCGGAAGAAGGAGAGTTGGCGGGCCATTTTTTGGCCATTGTTCAGGATGTCAGCGATCGCAAACGGGCCGAACAGCGGCTGCAACAACAATTAAACTTTGAAACCGAGCTAACGCGGTTTTCGAGTAGTTTAACGAGCAATGAGGCGGCGGATTGGACGGATTTACTGGGGTTAATTGGGCGATCGCTCAACGCCAATCGGGTTCACATCACGCGCCTAGATTGGACCACCAGCAGCGCCTCTTGGATTGGCGAATGGGCCGAAGAGACGGTTCCCTTGTTTTTAGACCAGGTGCAGAACATTTCCTTAGATCAAATCCATTGGTGGTTGGAGCAACTGCAACAGAATCACAATTTTTTGTTACGACAAGTTGATGAACTTCCGCCACAGGCTTCTACAGAACGCCAACTCCTGCAAAAGATGGGGATGCAATCAATCCTAGAGGTTCCCATTTGGGATCGTTTGGGACGACTTTGGGGCTGTTTAGGGGTCAGTATGAGTCGCTCAAGTTCCCGCCATTGGTCTGATGAGGAGGCGCGATTGTTGCGGGTGGCGGGGGAGATTATTTATAACTACTGCGATCGCCGTCGCGTTGAACAGGCTTTACGAGACAGTGAGGAACGCTTCCGCGTCACCTTTGAACAGGCCGCTGTTGGGATTGCTCAACTGGACTTTCAGGGCAATTTTTTGCGGGTAAATCATCGCTATGGCCAACTCCTTGGCTATGACCCCGAGGAGTTGTTGCAGCTAAATTTCGGCGATATTCTTCACCCCGATGACTTGGCCAGCTCCCTAGAGTCGTTGCGACGGATGCAGTTGGGAACCCTCAATAGCTGTTCGATGGAGAAGCGACAACGGCGACGGGATGGGTCCTGGCGCTGGGCGCAAGTGACGGCTCAGGTGGTTTTTGAGGGGAATCAGCCTAGGTATATTATCTGTGCGGCGGCCGACATCCATGACCGCAAACAGTATCAGGCGGCCCTAGAACGGTTGCGTCACCGCTATGAATTGATTTTGAATGCAGCCGGGGAAGGAATTTGTGAGATTAATTTACGCCAACAAATTATCTTTTGTAATCCGACGGCGGCCAGGATGTTGGGGAGCGATCGCGTCGCTGAGATTATTGGCTTGTCGTTATATGACCTGATTGACCCGTCTGAGTCCGTGAACCAGACTCTTCACACTGAAGCAGGGCCGCCTCCTTCTTGGCAAGAGATTTGGCAAACTCAGATCTGTCAACTGAAACAGTCTACCACCGTTGAGACTTCCCCCTCGATTCATCAGGCCCAATTCCGCCGCTTGGATGGGTCGAGTTTCCCCGTCGATTATATTTGTACGCCGATTGTCTTAAATGAGCAACATCTCGGGGCCGTGTTGACCTTTAAGGATATCAGCGATCGCCTGGCCATCGAAAAGCTCAAAAATGAGTTTCTCTCTATGGTCAGTCATGAGTTAAGAACCCCGTTGACCCCCATGCAGGTCGCGTTAGGCTTACTCAATAGCGGTAAGCTCGGCCCCCTCTCTGAAAAGGGACAACATCTCGTCTCCATTGCGCTGAGCAATACCAATCGCCTACGCCGCTTGATTGACGATCTCTTGGATTTTCAACGTCTCGAGTCAGGACGAGTCGAGCTACATTGTCAACAGCATCGCTTGCTCGACTTGCTGCAACAAAGCTTAGATACCATGCGGGCCATGGCTGAGCAGGATGACATTGACCTCGAAATTGCCCCGATGACCGAGACCCTACAACAAGGCCAGGTTTGGGCGGATGGAGATTTATTGATTCAGATCTTGACAAATCTCATCAGTAATGCTATCAAGTTTTCACCACCGGGGTCTCGGGTCAGCTTCGGGTTGCGTGCTCCGTCTGAGCCGGGGGAAATTTGTTTGCAGGTCTGCGATCGCGGTCGCGGGATTCCCCCCAACTCCCTAGAGCAAGTGTTTGACCCCTTCCACCAGGTGGATGCGTCGGACTCACGCAAAAAAGGGGGAACGGGTCTCGGTTTAACCATCTGTCGCCGCATCATCGAGCAGCATGGGGGCCGGATTTGGGCCGAAAATCTCCCCGGTGGGGGGACGCGCATCTCCTTAACTCTACCGGAAACTCGACCGGAGTTCGGGCCGACATCTCCCCCCTAAACCTCTGTGCACCCCTACATTCCCATAATTTCGTAGCCAGCATCGACATAGACCACTTGGCCCGTAATCCCACTGGCCAAGTCGCTACAGAGGAACGCAGCGGTGTTCCCCACTTCGGTTTGGGTGACGGTGCGACGCAGCGGCGCGGTTTCCTCGACGTGATGAATCATATCGAGAATCCCTCCCACCGCTGATGAGGCCAGGGTGCGGATGGGGCCGGCGGAGATGGCGTTGACTCGTAGCTTGGCGGGGCCAAGTTCAGCGGCTAAGTAGCGCACATTCGTTTCTAAGGCGGCTTTGGCGACTCCCATAACGTTGTAGTTGGGGACGACGCGCACGCCACCGAGATAGGTCATCGTCAGTAGACTTCCCCCCTCGTTGAGTAGTGGTTTGGCTAAACCCGCCATCTGCACAAGAGAGTAGGAACTAATTTCAAGCGCTCGTAGATAGCCTTCACGGGAGGCGTTACTGAAATCACCGCTGAGTTCATCTTTCCCGGCGAAGGCTAGACAGTGAATGAGAATATCGAAGCTTCCCCACTTGTCCTCGATTGTCTCGAAGAGTTGGCGAGTTTGCTCCTCATCCTGGACGTTGCAGGGTTCAATCAGGGTCGGTTGTAGCGGTTCGACGAGGCTACGCACCTTGGTCTCTTGGCGACCGCGATCGTCGGGGAGGTAGGTAATTCCGAGTTCGGCCCCCGCTTGGTGGAGTTGTTGTGCAATCCCCCAGGCGATGGAGCGGTTGTTGGCAATTCCCGTGACTAGGGCTTTTTTTCCGGTAAGATCCAGCATAGTTTATCCTGAGTGACAATCAGCTTTGTACCATATTTTCGGGCAAAATCACGCCTCGATGGGGAACCGCTGGGGAAAATCTCGACTCCTCAGGAGGACCTCCCATTGGGATTAATGGGTCTGAAGGTAGCGAATTTGACGAATTTTTACTCAAAATTCAATTTTAGTGGTCTCAGGCTCGAATTTGGGGACTGAAGTTCCCCGATGAGGCGAGGTCAATGGCAGAATAAGGGTGGGCGATCGCGCCTGCTGGATAACGGCAATTTTGAGGCATGAGATAGGGAGAGGACGATGGTAGCCATGCAGGACAAACCACTGGCGGCGGTATTTCACCAGATGGGAAGCGGTTCATTTCCGCCGGTTGTTGAAAATTATGAACGTGGAAAAACCATCTTTTTTCCCGGCGATCCCGCTGAACGCGTTTATTTTTTGGTCAAGGGTGCAGTCAAACTCTCGCGCGTCTATGAGGCGGGAGAGGAGATTACGGTGGCTCTGTTGCGCGAAAATAGCGTCTTTGGGGTCTTGTCTTTGATTACCGGACATCGTTCGGATCGGTTTTACCACGCTGTGGCGTTTACGCCGGTTGAGTTGCTCTCGGTTCCCATTGAACAAGTGGAAAAGGCCCTTAAGGAAGATCCGGATTTATCGATTTTGATGTTACAGGGGTTGTCATCGCGGATTTTACAGACGGAGATGATGATCGAAACCCTCGCTCACCGGGATATGGGATCGCGTTTGGTGAGCTTTTTGTTGATTCTCTGTCGGGATTTTGGTCTTCCAAGTTCTGAGGGGATCACTATTGATCTTAAGTTATCTCACCAGGCGATCGCCGAGGCCATTGGCTCAACCCGGGTGACGGTGACTCGGTTATTGGGAGATTTGCGCCAGGATGAGATGATCTCGATTCATAAGAAGAAGATCACGGTCCATAATCCTGTGGCGTTGAGTCAACAGTTTACCTGATCGCTGAGGTTGACCGAAAACCCGTTAAAATGGCATCCGCCGCATTGACCCACGGCGGCGATCGCTCCTGTGTCACCATGCTATCAGCGGCGATCGCCGCCGTTTTGCGGTGAGTGAAGCCGCTCTCTCTCCCGAGGGGTCTCAATCGCACAGGAGGAGCCATGACCACTGGATATGTTTTAATTTTGGCCATGTTGGTTCTCGGTTGCGCGATCGCAACGGTGGGGGATCAGATTGGAACTAAGGTGGGAAAGGCTCGCCTAAGTCTGTTTAACCTACGTCCGCGCAAAACCGCCACCCTCGTCACCGTGGTCACTGGGGGCCTGATTTCGGCCTCGACGTTGGCCATTCTCTTGTTACTCGATCAACGATTGCGAACGGGGTTATTTCAACTTGAGGAGATTCAGCAAGATTTATATTCGGCTCGCCGGGATTTTGAGGAAACCCAAGCCGATAAAATCCGGGTTGAGTCGGAACTGGCTGAGGCCCGCAACCGCGCGGTGTTGGTTCAGGAGCGTCTCGATGCGCTCAATCGCTCCCTCGAACAGGTATCTCAGGATTTGGCTGAGGCCTTGGAGGAACAGGTTGAGACTCAGCGACAATTACGAGAGACAGAAACTCAACTCAGTACCACAGAAGATGAACTCCGTCAAGCCGAAGTTGAACGCCGTCAAGCCGAAGTCGAAATTCGCCGCATTGAGTCCCAGTTACTCGACACCGAGGCCCAACGACAGGCGTTACAGTCGGGGATTGCGCAGCTACAACGCCAACAACGACAACTTGAAGCCGCAGCGGAACAGGCCCGGCGACAACTTCAGGCCCGCGATCGCGAACTCCAACAAAATCGCCAGCGTTTGATGACGCAACAGGGAGAGTTAGCGCGTCAGGAGAAGGAACGAGCGCAACAGGCCCAGGAATTGCAACGCCAGCAGTTGGAACTCGCAGAACGCGAAGCACTCCTCGACAGTCTCACTCAACAACAGATGGCTCTACAAGAAGAGTTACAACGCATTGGCCAGGACTTTCAATTGTTACGAGAACGACGCTTGGCGCTTCTTCAGCAGCAGGTGTTGACTTCGGCCCGGGTGCGAGTCCTTGATCCGACTCAGGTCGATGAGGTGGTGTTGCAAATTCTCCAAGAAGCCAATCGAGTCGCTACTCAGGTTCTTCGTCCCGGAACTCCTGAGACGGACGAGGCCACGTTACGGATTGATTCTCAGGAGGTCCGCAATTTGACGGAACGTTTGGCTGATGGTGAGGAATATGTGGTTCGGGTGCGATCGTCTCGCAATTATCTACTTGGAGAAGTGTTGGTGCGAGGCTTTTTTGAGGTGTTACCCAATGAGGTTGTTTTTGAAGCCGATGAGGTGGTGGCTGAGGTCACGGTTGATTTAGATGATAATCTCGATGAGGTGGGAAATCGGGTCTATTGGTTGCTTGAAGCGGCTCGTTTTCAAGGGGAGCGGGAGGGGATTTTACCGGCACAAATTCAGATTGTTGGCGGTCGTCCCCAGGAGTTTCAAGCCTTCTTAGAACGTCTTTTAGAGCAGTCGGGAGAGGTGAAAATTCAAGCGGTCGCTCAGGAATTAACCTATACAACGGGACCTCTATTTTTGAATATAAAAGTTTTGCAAAATGAGGAAGTCTTATTTGAGTTAATGGTTGATGGTTCCTCGGACTAAATCCTCATTTAGTCCACGGTCAGAGTGACGTTCCCTTAAAAAGCCATTACTATAGCAATCGAAGATTGCCTGATTGACACTCAGCAAGGATACTCTGAGTTGGAAGAGAATCTCCTACCTCTTTCCCCTCTTGGGAGGGGCAGGGGTGGGTTCTCCCCTCGGTGGGAGGGGCTGGGGTGGGTTATGCCTCTTACCTCTTGCCTCTTGCCTTCTTCTCCCCTCTTGCCTCTTGCCTCTTGCCCTCCTATTCCCTATTCCCTATTCCCTATTCACTATTCACTATTCACTATTCACTATTCCCTTCTTTTGTCCTATTCAGACCAACTTTTGCTATATCTTAATTGAAACCGAAAAACAACTCGCCGATCGCCGGGATCATCTCGCTCAGGATTCGCATCAAGTGAGCCACGGCCCGCCGGAAGCAGTTTTTGCTGAAACGCCTCTTTATGGGGGAATTGAACCGCATCGGATGCAATGTAGTTGAACACCGCTTGCGATCGCTGCAAACTCAGGTTTAAATTTCCCGCCGCTGTTCCACTTGCACTGGTATGACCTTCGATAATAATCCGAACAATCTCATGTTCTAAGTCAGGATTACTAAAAATAACTTGGCTATAGGTGGGGATAAATTGTTGTAAAAATGCTTGACCTTCGGGCTTTAATGTGGCACTATTATAGTCAAAGAGAATGCGATCGCCAATACTTACATCTCCTGTGCGTTCATCGACTTCAATATCTTGACCTCCCAACTCCCGCTCCATCGCATTGAGAACGACAATCGGTAACTGTTCAAACGCCTGTTGATAATCCCGCAACTTGACCATCACCGTCACAAACAACAGCGCAAAAAATAGCAACAAGCCGGACATTAAATCGCCAATCGATAGCCAAATTCCCGACTCATCACCATCCCGGATATCTGGCTGGGGTTCGCCAATCATCATTCCTGCATATCCTCTCTAACAGGGGGGTCTTGTAAACTCTCTTGTAAACTTGCATCCAAACTCTCTCGCCAAGACGTGACCACCGCCTCTAACCCTTGACGTTGTTTGACTAATGTGTATTTTAACAACTCATTTTGCTGGGAAAAATAGCCATCTAACGCATCTTGATAATCCAAGCGAAATCGCTCTAACTCCCGTTCAACGGTTTGGCGACTGTCTTGGATGAGACGATCAATCGTATCTAAACTGGCCATTAACTGCGATCGCGCCTCCGTCATCGTCGCCACCGTTTCCTCCCCCACCGCTTGCAAAACTTGGGCCTGACTGGCAAAACTACCCTGACTTTGCTCTAAAATAGCCTCGGTTCGTTGCTGAACATCATCAAGGAGCGATCGCTGCATCTGAACACTTTGCTCCAACGCCGTTTGACTATACTCCTGAACCTGCTTTAACGTCTGATCGAGGCGATCGCAGATCCCCAGCAAGCCTTGATTCGCCTCCTCCTGAACCCGACTCATCCCCGCAATCTCTTGCGTCAACGTCACAATAGCCGGTTTAATCTGTTGCGAAAAAGACTCAGATACCCCCTGAATCGCCAAATGGCTGTCCTCAAGTAACTGTTGCTGGTGCTGAAATTGTTGCGCTAATTGTTGCGCCAGAGGCTCTAAAATTGTCTCAGTGACTCGTTTCTCAAGCCGGTCCCATCCCTCAGCCGAGGTGGACTCTGGCCGCTGAACCTGCTCAAACAGCGTCAGTTGGCGTTCTTGAATCTGACGAATTTGTTGCAGTTCCTTGAGATCTCCCCGTTGCGCCTCTCGAACCAGACGTTGTAACAGTTGACTCGGGGGTCGCCAAATGGCAATCTGACTAAACTGCGATCGCAACCATTGACGCCGCCACACTCGCACTCGCTCACTGATTCCCAACAGCAACACCAATATACTAGCCGTTCCCAACCCCCATAAGGAGGTGGCGAAGGCCACCTGCATTCCCGCCAACAGTTGGCCACTGGTGTCGAGAAGGCGATCGGTTGAGGTGATTGCATCGAGACGAACCCCTTGGAACCCTCGATAGATCCCGCTAAAGGTTCCCAACACCCCTAACCCCGTCAGCAGGGTGGGTGCAGCCGCCACGGGACTGCGGGGAACGGGAGAGGTGAGGATCGCCGGATAGGTTAAACAGATAATATGCTGTTGCTGACGATGCAGGTAAAACTGATTAGGATCGTCGGGGGGACAATCTCCATCGAGATGTTCGAGAAGCCAACGAACTTGCTCTGAGTTGAGCGCCTCTAGGGGGATAGCATCTTCGTTGGGGTGCGATCGCAACAGTCGAATCCCCTCAGCGGTGGCGCGACAACGATGAATACAATCGCGATAGGTGGCGCGACATTCGATGACAATCGCCAGGGTGGCCAGACTGACGATGAGATAGATAAAAAGCGTATCGAGGTGATTCAGTAGTTGCACCGACAGGGGTCCCAGGGGGGTCTCTTGATTTGCTATCTTATCAGGAACACTTCCCCTCACCCCCATTTTGCGGCTCATGTTTGGCGTCCTCTTTGCTCGCGTTTCCTCTGACTTGCGTACTCCCCCACTTCACCAACTCCTCTTGGCCACCCTTGGCTGGCTAGGAACTCTAGCCACATCTGTTGCGGCTGAGTTTACCATCGATGTCGGCGTGGTACAGCGGTTTGGAGAACAGGCCGGCGATCGCCTCGTATTAGAAGATGGTAGCGGCGGAACCCTGACGCTCACCTTTGAAGCTGGCGATGGAACCACGCAAACTCAGCAACTCGATGAGTTAACCCTGGAATTGCGTATTCAGTCGTTGATGGAACCACTCTTGGAGGAACGAGTGGTTCTCAGCAGTCATCGCAGTTTTGAAAACGCTGAACACACGGCTCAGGATTGGCGCGATCTCGGTATCGAGGTCGAAGTCGCTCAACCCAGTGATGTTTGGCAAGTTTGGGCCGCTCGCGATGTCTATCAAACGCCATTATTACGTCGTTTGCTCATCGAAACCCTCGAACGTCAGGGGTTCGCCGCCACGTTGTCAAACCAGATTCGCGATCGTCGCTATCAAGCGGGATGGGAAGCGGATGGATTTCGCTACAATCGCGACACTTTCACGGTGACGGCTAGTTCGGGAACGATTCGAGTGGCGACAGATGGGGTGCAGCGAACCTATGGCGGCCAGATGCAGTTACAACCCAATGCTTATGGGAGTTATACTCTGGTGAATACGGTTCCCCTCGAAACCTATTTACGCGGCGTGGTTCCCCATGAAATTGGCCCCACCGCTCCCTATGCGGCGGTGGAAGCTCAAGCGATTATTGCTCGAACCTACGCGGTGCGCAATTTACATCGTTTTGCGATCGATGATTATGAACTCTGTGCAGACACCCATTGTCAGGTGTATTGGGGGTTAGATAATACGGTGGCTACGGCCGATCGCGCGATCGCCGCTACGTCAGGACTCGTTTTAACCTATGATAATGAGCCAATTGATGCACTCTATTCTTCAACCACTGGCGGTGTGACAGCGCCGTTTCAAGATGTTTGGTTAGGGGAGTCTCGACCCTATTTAGTGGCTCGGGTGGATGCTCCCACTTCAATCTGGGATTTGGCGGCGAAACCTCTCGATAATGAAGCGAATTTTCGCGAGTTTATGGAACTCAAGCAAGGGTTTAATGAGTCGGATTGGAATACGTTTCGTTGGCGCGAATCCACCACGCTCAAGGAGATGACGGAGTTTCTCAAACGCTATTATCGTCGCAATAATCGGCCCATTGATTTTAGTGAGGTTCGAGAGATCGATATTGTGGAGCGATCGCCGGCTGGACGTGTTCTCAAGATGACTATTACCACGGATACGGGAATTATCGAAATTCCCAATGATGAAATTCGTAATGCGTTCTATCCCCCCATTAGTACCTTTTTCTATATTGAACCGATTTATGATGTTCAAAACGGCGATCGCACTTTAGAAGGTTATACCTTTATCGGTGGAGGCTTTGGCCATGGTGTCGGACTCAGTCAAACCGGCTCCTACAATTTAGCCAATCTCGGCCAATCTAGCCGAGATATCCTCGAATTTTACTATCGGGGGACTCAGTTACAACCCCTAGATGAAATTTCTCAGTTCTTTGCTGGCCGCGATTGAGGGATAACTGCTCAGATTGGCGGCTTCGACGAGTCGCCAATCCAACTCTGAGCTGGTCCTGAGCTAGTTTTTGCTCATGTTTGTAACGTTCAGTAACAATATTGTTTTTTGGCCGTATTTTATGTTAGAGTTAAAGCAACATAGGACAATTAGGGGCTAAATACTCCCACGGGCTTCATCTCGGACGTGCTAAGTCAAACATCTAAGCTGCGCAATTTTTTGCATTGCTGGCGTTGATTTTTAAAACAACATCCTCCTGGCTGGCTCGCAGGAGTATCACTGAGCCAAGACTCATTGAGAAGCGAGTCTTGGAAGGCCCACACTAATCAGCAACAACATCCCCAGGCCCAACAGCCCCGCCAAGGGATTACCATCAATCCCCGTGAACAACACGGGATAGGGCGGTGACGGTTGCCACATCTGTCCAACCGTCAACAGATAATAACTCGCCACCAATCCGCCGTGAAAGCCAATGGCTGCCCCTAAACGCCGTTGAGTGCGAATCGTCAGTTGCACTAAAATCACCCCCAACAGAAGCAAACCCAACAACTGAGGGGCCGTGCGTAAGATTTCCTCGGGAGGTTTAATAAAATGGAGCAAGGCGAAGATCACCCCATTCAGGATGAGCGCCTTGCGTTGAGAATAATCTCGTCGTAACTCATCCCAAAGCCAGCCCCGAAACAGGAGTTCCTCAGCGAAGCCAACCGCCAGGCCAACACCCATCGCCTCAACGAGTATCCGCAGAGACGGGAGATCTTGCCAAGCCATCCAACCCAAACTGACCTGAATTAGAACAAGCAGGGCCATCGCGGCAACGGCCCCCAAGACTCCGCCACAGAACTCCCTCACCTGGCGACTACTGCATCCCAAACCATAGGCGCGAAACGGCTGCGATCGCCCGTATACCCGAGTTCCCCACAGCTTCAAGAGAATCAGAAATTCCAGATAGAGAATCCCAGTCCCTAAAATGCTGGCCAGATTAGCATCCTCAACCCAAGCATAGATCGGGATGGCCAGGGGGAGCCAAACCAGGAGTAACAGAGCCACAAAGCGACTTAAACGGCCCGAGAGAGGGCGATCGCCCCAAGATTTGCGAAACATCTTCAACAACTGTGTGACAAAAGGTCACGCCTGGCCGCAACCCCCTAGACACCCAAAAACACGCCGAGAACCTCGGCAAACTTAAGGGCAAAATCCAGCCAATTTAGCCAAGAAATGGGCTGAAATAGAATGATTTAGTCATCCGGCTCAATGGAGCTACTTAACCCATGACGACGTAGAGTTTCGCAGTAAAATTCCGCGTGTTCCTGGGCACAAGTAATCACCAACGCTTTGCCATTGGTGTGAGCCTCCATCATAATGCTAACGGCCTGGGGCTGGGTAATCGCCGGAACCGTTTGCACCAGCGTCTGCACAACATACTCCATCGAATTAAAATCATCGTTGTGGAGTAACACTCGATAACGCGGTGCATGTTTACGGACTGTTGAACGTTTTTCGAGAGTTTCGACAGACACAGTTAGGACTCCTTTATAGACTAGGGTGAACCAGGACAAGATAGCAGCACTTGTCCCATAGACATGAATAATGCGGGCTAGGGTCCCAGAAGACCCCAATCAAAACAGCGATATTTTTTTTATGGTAAAACGAGAACCCGCGTTTATCAATATGAGTGTATCAATAGGATTCAGCCAAGGCTGAGGACATAACAAAGGCATCATCAAGTGACGTGGTATACAGCCCAAGGCCTAGGGCTAATGATAAGATGACCATGGTCCGACGTCGCGTTCATCACCACAGAGGTCACCTCAAATGCTACCCTTTGATCTGATAGCCTTGGCGATCGCCGCCGGTTGCCTATACTGGTTTCGTCAAACCTCCGAAGACATCTACAGTGTACTGGCAGCCATGACGGGATTGGTCAGCCTAGTGGTAGGATTTGCCCTCTCTCCTTGGCCCGTTCAGGTGGCGATCGTTCTGGCCCTATGGCTACTCGAACGGCTCTGGGTTGAACCCAAACGTCGCCGAGGCTCCCTCTACCGTTAACACCTCTGATTCCCTAGTCCGGGTTTCTGACGACTTTGACCTCATCCTATCAGCCGCTCTCGACGCCAACGGTATCTGTTGTCATCCCCATCTACAACGGTGCAACAGATCTACCCCACCTGCTGGCCTGTTTAGAACAACAAACCTATCCCGCCGAGGCGATCGAATATCTACTCGTCGACAATAACAGCCAGGACGATACCGCCGAGCAGTTAGAGAACGCGGCCCAAACAGCTAAAATCCCCCTCAAACCCCTATCAGAAGCGAAAATCCAGAGTTCCTACGCGGCCCGCAACCGAGGCATTCAAGCGGCGACCTCAGATCTGATCGCCTTTACCGACGCCGACTGTCGCCCAGAACCCACCTGGCTCGAACAGTTGCTGCAACCCTTCTCCATCCCCGAAGTGGGGATTGTCGCCGGCGAAATTTTGGCCCTACCGCCGCAAACCTTTCTCGAACGCTACGCCGAAGAGCAAAAAACCCTCTGCCAAGCCTACACCCTGCAACACCCCTATTGTCCCTATGGACAAACCGCCAATTTAGCCATTCGTCGTCCGGCCCTAGAAACGGTGGGTCTATTTCGCCCTCATCTAACAACGGGGGGAGACGCAGATTTATGTTGGCGGATTCTCCGCAACACCGATTGGCAACTCAAGTTTGCCCAAACTGCCATCGTGCGTCATCGTCATCGGGCCACCTGGGAGGAGTTGGAGAAGCAATGGCGACGCTATGGAGAGTCAAATCGTTATCTCCATGAGTTACATGGAGTTGAGTTACAACCCACTCAGTCCCCAGTACGTCCCCTCTTGCGTTGGGCCGTGCGATCGCTTCCCCGTCAAATGCTTAAATGGGGCTTAGGGCGCGGCAGTCTCGTCTCGACTCTAGCACCGGTGGTCGGGGTTTACACCTCTCAAGCCCGACAACGAGGCCAGGCTGAAGCCCAACTCCCCGACGCCGCCCACGAGATTGAATACTTAACAGACACTTAATAATTGACGTTTAAAACAAAGATAATGATAGTTTTAAAATAGCTAAGCAAATTATCGTCGTACTAATATATCTGTCTAAGAAGTACCAACCTCGCGTTTCCCAGGCGGCAGAGCCGCCGAGTCCCCAGGTCACGGCTTCAGCCACAACACGAGACGATTAACTATTAACTATCAACTATCAACTATCAACTATTAACTATTAACTATTAACTATTAACTGAAATCATCTCAGGGCTGAGGTCCGTCACCTGATTTAAAACGAACTTGGCCCCAGCTTCTTCGAGACGTTGACGATGAATCCCTTGGCGATTCGCGTCTGTTTGCACATGAGGTGGGAGAACCCCAACCGCAATCCAGGAGCGATCGCCGTCGAGTTTCGCCGCGTTCTGAACTACATACATATCAGCCACCGTATCCCCCACATAGAACACCGGACAAGTGGGGCTGGCCGCCAATTGAGCGAGAGTGGCGAACAAACCGGTTGGATCAGGTTTACCGGGTGCATCCTCCATCGCCACCAAGACCGGAGCCTCTAAACCAATGCGCCGTTGCAAGATATACTGAGCCGAGCCTCGGGTCGCGCCACTAAAAAAGCCCCAACCGATATTGGCAGCGGTTAACCCTTCAAAATAGGGGCGTTGGGCCAGAATCGGCTCATCACAGATATAGCCCGTCCAGTGATCCGGGTTATCCGCCGATTCACCTCGATAGCGAGATTGGAAGAAACCCACAATCTCATCAAAGTCCAGAGTTAAAGAACCGCGATCGCGCCCCTGACGCTCCCAATAGCGATAAATCAACTCCTCAGACCCCTCCCAGTCGTTATTCCAAACCCCTTCGGCTTTGAGTTGGTCAATCTCCTCGGAACTCGGACGATAGGCCCCCTCCGTAAACTGTTCGACGGTATCGGCTAAGGCGCGACGGTAGGAGGCCCCCACATCGCGGATGACACCATCAATATCGAAGATGACGAGAGCGAGGGGTGGAGCAGTAGAGGCAGAGGCGTTGGACATTGAGCTTGAGGGTAACTGAGTTTTGGGGTGAATGAGTTTGGGACCGTTGAAATCCAGACCGTGAGCGCGTTGCACCGGGATGGCGATCGCGGTCAACACAAAAAAGCATTGTCAAACGCTTTCTAGGAGATAGTATAATGAGGAATTGCAAATTTTTAACACAAAAGCGGGAGGTAACGCTTGTCTCGATTCATGTTGAAGGTCCTTTGGTTAGATAAGGACGTGGCGATCGCCGTTGACCAAGTTGTCGGAAAAGGAACCAGCCCCCTGACAACCTACTATTTCTGGCCCCGCAATGATGCTTGGGAACAGTTGAAAAACGAACTCGAAGCTAAGCACTGGATTACTGACGTTGAGCGAGTCGAACTCCTCAACAAAGCAACAGAAGTGATCAACTACTGGCAAGAGGTGGGTAAAACCAAATCCATGGCCGAGGCCCAAGCTCAGTTCCCAGAAGTGGGCTTCACGGGAAGCCGGTAGAGGTTTGCCAACTCTAAGTCCGGCGGTTTTCAGCCCGGTCATCTTCTCTCGGGGCATTTTCCCCTAAGCTTCGAGAGACATTCGGGACGTGCCAACGCCGGTGACCCGTTTTCATTCAGAAAGCGGGTTTTTCCGTTGTCAATCGCCATAGCTATCCCCTGTCCCTGCGTTCAGCCCCCTTGCGATGTTTCTGAGGAGATTCCCGTGACCAGCAGCCCTAAACTTGAGCCAACCTTACACCAGGCGATCGCCCGCCGTCTCAAACGAAGCCTATCGGCCCAGGGTCAAATTGCCCTTCCGGCGGTCAAAGGAGCCTTAGACCCCTACGGACAACGGCTGAACCGCCTCTTCTCCCTTTTAGGAAAACCCCTATCTCCCTCGGAACTGGTAAAACTCTGCCAGCATCTGGCCCAACTCCTACAAAATCCCCCCCCCGCTTCAGATATCATCCTCAGTTATGAACCAGCCCCGCCCCCTCGTCAGGGGTTAGTCTATCGTTTAGACCGCATTAAGACGGAAACGCCCAGTCAAACCCTTCGCTGTCAGGGACAATTGGTGTTTCCCTGTATTCCCTGTCTCAGTCGCGATTATTTACAACAGTTGGCCAGCTTGTTCGCTCTGCTGACTCATCCCCTCAATCAAGCTCAGGCCGAGCAGTTACATAGTCGTTTAGAGCAAGAACTCGCAAGCGGATTTCTCCTCTCTCCTCAAAGTCGCCTCTCGGTCAGTTATGCCAGTAATCCCCCCAGTCAGGGTGGCTTATCCTGTCAAATTTCCGTGGTGACGCGATCGCTGGCAGACCAATCTCAGACAATTCTCCGCCAAACCCCGAATTATTTACAGATGTTTGGCCCTCTCACCAAGATTCTCGATGTCGCTCAAGCACAATCTCCCCAGGACACCCCGATTCTCTTAGCCGGGGTGGGAACGGCACAATCGGCGTTACCCCTAGCCCAGCAAGGGTTTCCCATCGATGCCCTTGATTTAGCTCCAGCCTTTGCTCAGCAGTTACGTCAGTTGGCTCAAGAACAGACGCTACCGATTACCGTCGTCTCGCAGGATATCCTCGACCCCTTGCTAAGTCTCAAGTCTCAACAGTATCGCCTCGGGATTCTGACGGATGTGGCCTCTCGTCTGGCTGATGTTGAAGCTTTAGAACTCCTCTTAAAGAAGGTGGCCCAAGCCTTGCAGCCCGGTGGAACTCTCTTAATCAATCTCTTTTTGGCTCCCGAGGCGTTACCCAGTACGCCGTTGCTCGAAGAAACTGCTCGTGTGTTTAATTCAACGCTATTCCGGCGATCGCAACTTCAGTCTCTCCTGGACTGTCTACCTCTGACGCTCATCGATGAGGTTTCGGTGCTGGCCTATGAACGAGAACATCGCCCTCAAGATGGCCTCAAACTCAATCCTTGGTATGTTCACTGGGCGCAAGGACAACAGGTGTTTGCGATGGATACTCCCCCCATGGAACTCCATTGGCTGACGTTGCGGCGAGAGGAAACCGCTGAAGACCCCAATTCCCCCAATCCTCTATTTTCAACGGTGGACGCGGAGTTTTAGGGACGGATGCACTATATCTTTATTGGTGGCGCACCTCGGACGGGAACGACGCTCCTCAACAGTCTCCTCTGTCGTGACACCACCACCAATCCCCTGATTGCTGAGGCCAGTTATCTGGCCTACTTCATCTCAACCTACAGCCGAGGGAAACGGGTTTGGCGGGTTGAGGGAGATGCCTATTTTGATGATCTCCAGGATTATGCCAATTTCTCTCGCCCTTGGCTGATGGCGTTTCTGGAAAAAACGGCTCGACGCTATCCCCAGGCGCAACATTTGGTGTTGAAGTCCCCGGAACTGACGAAGTATTTTCCTGATTTGTTTGAGTTGCTACCTCAGGCTCAGTTTTTGATGGCGGTGCGAGATCCCTGTGATGCGATCGCCTCCTTGATTGAAGTGGGTGACAAGCTCAAGCAAACTCGGGATAGCCCCACGTTAGTCAAAATTCTAGACCGGGGAGATGTCAAGGCGTTAGCTCAGTTTTTCTGTGACTATTATCGCCCCTGTCAGCGCTATGACAATTCTCAGTTTTGGCAGCAAACTCGTTATGTTCGCTATGAAGGCTTGGTTCAGCACCCTCAGGCGGCTCTACGTCAGCTTGAAGCCTTCACCCGACTACATCTGAGTCACATGAATCCTCATCAGCCTTGGCGTACGGAGTTGGACTTTGCACAACTTCCCCAACGCTATCGCCCTTGGTGGTCCACCCCTCTCTATGGTCACGGCGTTTCTACTACCAGTGTCGGCCGCTATCGTCAGGTTCTCTCGGCTGAACAGGTGACTCTGATTCGTCAAGTCTGTCAGCCTCTGGGACTGTTTGAGGAGTAACCCCATCAAAAACAGGTTAAGGCTTAATTTCGGGAAAAATAAAAGTTTGCAGCCTAGATGTTTGGACCCGCGCCGCCCGCACCGGGGCAGCGGAGTCCTTGTCATTAATCTAATCTGAGTTAACTTCTGATTTAATTCAGGTTTGATTAGACAATGAACTCTATTTGATACTCAGTATAGGACGTTTTCGGGAGGTTGTCAACCCCTAACCTAATTTTTTTTGTAACGTTATGATATAGCCTTAGTTGGGAACACTTTAGCCAATTGAACCGGGACATTTTGATTATTTTGCCGTGCGAACGTTAGCGAGATATTGACTAAAGAACGGCAACCCCCCCAGAGCCGGGAGAAAATAACGGGACGTACAAAGTAAGCCTAAAGCGGCGCCGACGTTGGCATCGAAGAAGGGCTGATAAAAGAGAATCAAGGCAGCATCCCGAGTACCGACTCCGGCGAAAGTCAGAGGAAGTAATCCGGCGAAGATCGCTAGGGGAGCCAGAGCGAGGTTAGCCATAAAAGGAACCGTAGCTCGCAGAGCAAAAATAAAGAACCAAATCTGCATCAGGTGAAGAAACCAGATGAAAATAGAGATCGAGGCGATGATCACCAGTTGGCGCTTGTCTTGCCAAAAATGATGGTGCATCTCCTCCCAGGAGATATGTAACTTTTCTAACTTTTGGCGAAGCGTTCTCGGGGCGATCGCCTTACTGCGCTGAAAAAACAGGTTAGCAAACGACCGAGAGGCCAAAAGTAGGAGTCCGAAGGCTAAACCGAACACCACAAGAATTGTCATCGCCCAAAAGAGGAGATCCTTGTCAGGATAGAACGCGAGACCAAAAACACACCAAAGAAACAGAGACAGTAAATCCGAGGCTTTTTCAAAGACCACCAAAGAGACGGCCAGGGAGCCAGGGAGATAGCCGCGATCGCGAATAAAATAGGCCTTAGCCAGTTCCCCCATCTTCGAGGGTAAGACCATATTTAACACACTCGCCGATAGAGTGAGTTTCGTGGCTTCAACAAGTGGAAAGGTTTGCTGACGGGGCATTAACTGTTGCAGTCGCCAGGCTGTCGCAACAGTTAGGGGAATAACCATAGCCAAACTAATCGCCATCCAGAGGCGATCGCAATTTTGGAACACCTGAACCAAGGCCGGCCGGTCAATCTGGGAATAAATGATCGCCAGGATCGCCAAACTGACAACAATCGAAAAAAGTCGTTTCATACGGTAGCCTCAATGAGGGGACAGGGTGAACTTTAGCGATCGCGAACCAACAGTAAAACCCCCTTTTCAATTTCTCCCTTGCGTTCAACAGCAAGCTGATTCTGCGAAAGCTGAAACTGAAACTCCGTGACATCTCCCGAATCAGGATTGCGGGCATAAATGGTTTGACCTTCGACCGTGTAAGTCCCTTCTAACTCGCCAATGCGAATCGTCCCTTCCGAGGTTAACACCCAGACCAGGTCAGCTTGCTGGGCCGGAGGTAACGTCGTCAAATCCATTGCTTGTCCCTGGGAGGGAAGATAGGATTGAGGTTCCCAACGACCGACAAGAGTTGCTGAATCCCTTACAGGTTCAGCCTCTAACGTCTCCATAGCTGTATCAACGGCTGTCTGGGTGGGTTGGCTGGCGTTCTCAGTGGCGTTCTCACTGGTGTTCTCAGTGGCGTTCTCACTGGTGTTTTCACGGGTAGCCGTAATCGCCTCTTGCCATGGCGTTGAAGGTTGAATCACCGTTGGCGATGTCGTTGAGGCAGATAAGGGGGACTTGTCCGAGGTCGACTCATGATCAGCACAGCCCCATAATAAACTCACAGTTGTCAGGGCAACAAAACTAGATGGAAAACGAAGCGTCATAGTGTCAGTGATGACCAAAAACTAGAGATGAACAGACACCACACCGGACTACGAGAAGCCCGTCTGATAGCCATGTTGGCTGAGAAAATCTGGGGTAATGGGAGCCAGAGAAGTAGAACCGTCCGGTTGGTGATGAGCCGTCGGGCGACCCTGAGCTAAAAAGGTTTCAACATATTTGCCTAAAATATCGCCTTCCAAGTTAACCCACTGTCCTGGGCTGAGGCGACTCAAATTGGTTTCTTGATAAGTATGAGGAATCACCGCGACGCGAAACCAACGGCGTTGGCGATCGCACTGAGCAATCGTTAAGCTAATGCCGTTGATGGCAATGCTACCTTTGTCCACGAGATAAGGAGCAATGCGATCGCACCATTGAGACTCCTGTCGCGGGGGGGCCGTAAAGGACATTTCCCAGGAATTGCCACTCATTTCGGCCGTTTCGAGACAGCCGACACCGTCGATATGGCCCGTAACAAAATGGCCGCCAATTTTACTCCCCACCCGTAACGAGGCCTCTAAATTCACCGGGCGTTGTTGTTCCCAGGCTTGAGCCAAGGTGGTGCGATTGAGGGTCTCAGGAGAAACGGCCGCGACGAATCCCTGGGGTAAAATAGACTCAACCGTCAAACAGACCCCATCAACGGCAACACTATCTCCGAGGGCTAAATCATGGCTGATGGCCTCGGCCGGCCCACCAAGATAGTGGATTCGTAACTGACCATCACTAAAGCTATCAAGGGTGCCAAGGGCGGCAACAAGTCCGGTAAACACAGGGTATATCCTAAGTGAGACGATGGTTAAAACGATGTTCAAGATGATCTTGGGGACAGACTTATCCCCAAGCTGTCAGTATTGTAGCGTCGGTCTTATAGCGTCGGTCTTTCTTGAGTTCCCCTCCGGAGCCTCTTGGCTCATCGTTTAGCCAGTTGACGGAACATTTTGATGGTGGGAAAACCCTGTTTTGTCCCCGAGCTTGTGAATCGGCTCCCTGATGGAGTCGTAGGATATCGTAAACCCTAATAACTGCTTTCCCTTGCACCCGACCGTTTATATAAGAGGCTGGATTAATGATTGAGATGAAAGTCGCTGGAATTGCCTTGGATGCAGCCACCCGCAGTCCAATTGTACTTCTGAGAGATGCCAGCGAGCGTCGCGCCCTACCCATTTATATCTCCCAGGATCAGGCCCGTTCGATTATCAGTGCCATTGAACAACAAACTCCCCCCCGTCCCATGACCCATGATTTGATGGTCAATATCTTGGAGGCCTGGGACCTACGACTCGATCGCGTGATTGTTCATGCTCTCGAAGAGAATACATTTTTCGCCGTCTTAAAGATGGTGAATGCTGATGGTAAGGTCAAAAAAGAGATCGATGCTCGTCCGAGTGATGCGATCGCCCTGGCCCTGCGAACCGATGCCTCGATCTGGGTGATGGAGGAGGTGGTGGCTGATGCCTCGATTCCGGTGGATCAAGATGCCGATGAAGCTGAACGTCAAGCATTCCGGGAGTTTCTCAATAATTTGAGTCCCCAAGAACTCATCAAACGAGCGGGCCAAGAGTTTAGTGACTCGTAGGGATGTCAGCTCGTTGAACGTAACAGGGTAAACCCGCTAGAGATTATGCAATATCGTCGGTTTGGGCGTACCAACCTGCAACTGTCGGTGTTTTCCTTGGGAACCATGCGTTATCTGGCTTCGGAGGAGACGGCGATCGCCACAGTCCGCAAAGCCGTCTGTGCAGGTATCAATCACATCGAGACGGCCCGAGGCTATGGCAACAGTGAAGCCTATCTCGGGCGAGCTTTACAGCTCGGCCTAGGATGTCCTCGTGAGGCGTTACATATCACCAGTAAACTGCCCCCCACCCCAGATGGTCAGCAGCTAGAACAGTGGCTTGACGAATCCCTCGATCGCCTCGGTTGCGACTACCTCGATACTTTAGCCATTCATGGTCTGAATACCCCCCAACAGTTAGCCAGCATCCAAGGGGAAAATGGCAGCTTAGCGGCGGCTGAGCGGGCGAGGAAGGCGGGTAAAATCCGTCATTTAGGATTTTCTACCCATGGCGACCTGGACTTGATTTTAGAGGCGATGAGGACGGGGGCGTTTGAGTTTGTCAACTTGCATTATTACCTGTTCTTCCAGCGTCATCAGCCGGCGATCGCCCTGGCCGACGCGTTAGACATGGGGGTGTTTATCATCTCTCCAGCCGACAAGGGCGGCCAGTTACATCATCCCCCCAAACGGCTGCGAGAGTTATGTAAGCCACTCTCGCCTTTAGGCTTGAACTACCGCTTTCTCTTAAGTGACCCTCGTGTGAGTACCCTCAGTGTGGGGCCGGCGACCCCTGAAGAACTCGATGGGGTACTAGCTTGGGGCGATCGCCTCGACCCGTTAACGGCAACAGAACGAGACGGTTTAGGGCGATTAGAGCAAGAATTTGAGCAGCGCTTAGGCAGCGATGCCTGTCGTCAATGTTACGCCTGTTTACCCTGCCCCGAACAGATCCAAATTCCCGAAGTGTTGCGGCTGCGAAATCTAGCGATCGCCTATGAGATGGAGTCGTTTGGTCAATATCGCTATCGGATGTTTGAAAATGCCGGTCATTGGTTTCCGGGCCGTCGCGGCAACCGTTGTACCGATTGTGGGGATTGTCTGCCGCGCTGTCCTGAACAGTTAGACATTCCCCGACTCTTGCGAGATACCCATGCTCGTTTGGCCCCCCGTGAGGGACGACGACTCTGGCAGGAGGATTGAGTAGACATTTCGTTGTGGCCCTCTCATCGCCGTTAAACTCGACTGAACTTGTCACAAGTCTCATCAAAATTGGGGCAATTGACCTTCATGCCAAACGCCCTCGGGCAGCCAAATGCCGCCATAGTTGTGAACCCGCTGGCGGCTCATATAATAGGTCCAAACCCTCCCGAGCGATCGTGCCGGGGATTGGGAGTCAAAGACTTCAATTTCGAGGCGATTGTACTCGTTTTCCTCAGAGGGGCGATCGCGTCGGCATCCTTCGAGTTGATCGAGTTTAACGAAGGCCTCGGGACTCTCAAACCCTAGGATAACGCCTCGCACCCAGCCAGGTTCTTGGGTCATGGCGGGGTAATTGAGACGGGGCAGATGATAGAGTCGTCCGGGGGCTAGAGCGGGACCTTGGACTTGGACGCGATCGCCACAATAGGGACGATGGAAGCGTTCCCCAGGCTGGAGGGTTCCATAGACAAATACTCGAATCATGACGGTTGTCAACTGTCCTCATCGTTTAACGGTAAGGTGCGAATTCGTTGCAGTTGTGACATGGCCCATTTGGCGGTTTCTCGCACTTCTGGGTCAGCATCATCGGTCCCATATCGTAGGACTTGACTCAGTTGGGCGATCGAATCATAAATACGAGTTAAATCCCGAATAGCATTTTTGCGAACCTCAGCACTGTCGTCTTGTAGGGACACCATTAAGGCCTGTTTCAGCGGCCGCAAATTGCGAGAACTAATTTCCGAGAGAACCGCCAAAATGGTACTGCGCTCCTGAGAACTGGCATCGGTCAATAGATCTACCAGTGGAGTGATGGCGCGGGAATCTCCCCGTTGTCCCAACTCCCAGATGGCCTTACGTCGCCGTTCGGGATCTGGATGTTGTAGGTCTAAGATCAAGGCCTCGACAATGCTCATACGAGGCAGTCGGGTTAAGGCTCTACTGTTGGGCTTTTGGCGGGCGATCGCCGGGCGATCGCCCGCCACCGGGGTCTTCGATGCCACAGGGAGATCTGCAGGCAGATCGGGAAAGGCCGGCGACTCTTGAGCCTTGACGGGGGCTTCCGGGGTCTCCCAGGGAGAGTCTTGGCAGGGAATCTCAGGGTCGGGGGTCGTATCCTGGGAAACATTTCCGTTTTCGAGGTGGACTGATGGTGTCAAATCTGGGGTGTTCTCTGAGCCAGGAGTGACCCTCGAACCTGGCTCTATTTCATCTATTTCCTCTACCTTTTCTACTTCCTCTAAGATGGGGCCTTCTCCATCGAGAGTTTCCTCATCCAGGTTGTGATCAACGTCTTCTCGAAAGGCCTTGAGTAAAACAATAAATAATCCCCCACCCATCACGACTAGGACAATCCCCCCGGCGATCCACCACATGAGACCTAACCCTGATGAGGGTTCTTCGGGGGCCGCTTCGCCCGGTTCGTTTTCAGTGTCAAGATTCTCTAGGTCTAATGGCCCTGAGTTGGGATCTGGGGTTGGTTGTTGGGCCTCGAGACGCTCCCAACTGTCTTGACCCATAATGCCATCGACTTGTAAGCCTTCTTGTTCTTGTAAGGCTAAGACGGCGGCTTCGGTGTCGAGATCGAATTGCCCTGTAATGTCACCGTCATAGAACCCTGCTGCTTGCAGTTGTCGCTGTAAATTCTCAACGTCTTCGCCGCTATCATCGAGCCTCAGGGCGGGGCGAGTCTCGGGTGAGTCTTCTGAATTGGTTTGGGCGAACTCCAATTCAGATAACTGTTCGGCCAAATTCGGGGCAAAGTCGGGGAGTAGGTTAATTGGCTCGGAGGACTCAGTCTGAGCGATTAGCGTTGGTGCGCTCAGAAAGCGAGTACTGGCGATCGCCCTCGGACAAGCCAAGCCCCATGTTAAGAGGCAGGTCATTGGAACCATTACCATCCGTATGCCCTGACGCAGCGACAGCTTGCCCCAAGTGGATAGATGTAGAGTCAAGGAGAGCGAATAATTGGAGGCTGACACCATAAATTTCGGTCACGCATACGAGTGGACGAGGGTTAGATGCTCCAATCCTAGCCTTGAGACTGGGAAATTTGATGGGCGATCGCATCAATTAGGGGCGATTCGTCAGTCAGAGGTAACACCCGTGTCTCCAACGGTGTCTCCAACGGTGTCTCCATCTATCTCGATGGGGTCTGTGGCCCGGATGAGTCGGATAGGGAGGCTTCTGGCTTTAGAGAGGATGGGGGGGGTGGGACCTCTGAGAGATTAGGCGATCGCCCCCAGGAGAGCTTGGGCAGTTTTTGACGGCGTTCAATCAGGTAGACGCTACCAAGGGTCAAGATGGCTCCAGTCATCTGTAAGGGGGTCAGAGTTTCACCGAGTAGCCAATAGCCAAAGACGAGGGCAAAGACGGGGGTAAAAAAGGTCAAGGAGCTGAGACTGGTCAGATTTCCTTGAGCCGCAAAATTAAAGAATAACCCGTAGGCGATCGCTGTGCCAAAGATAGTGGCGTAAGCCAAAGCGCCCCAATCCCATGCTGTCAAGTGTTGCCAAGGTTTGCTCTCGATTCCCCAGGATAGGCCGAGGAGGGGGAGAGCGCCCAAAATGGCGTGCCATCCCGTAGCGACGACGGGGTCAACATACTTAGACACTTTTGGCATCATGACAGTTCCTAACGCCATCGAGAGGGACGCCAGGAGCATCATGCCTTCCCCGAAGGAAAGACTCTGACCAATACTAACCGATGAACTTGCCGCGCCTAAGGTTGAATCGAGGTTCAACAGCTGCATCAACCAATGTTCGGGTAAGCCGATGGCGCTGACGCCGATGAGTCCGAGAACCAGGCCAATCCCTCCCCAAACGCCGATGTACTCACCCAATAACCACGCCGACAGGAGGGCAACCATGAGAGGTTGTGAGTCAATCAAAACTGAGCCTAAGCCAGCGCCGGTGTCTTGTAGCCCCCAAGCCAGAAAACCTTGAAACAGGGTTCCATCAACCAATGCAAACAGGGCAATCCAGCTCCAGGCTTTGAGTCCCTGAGGTTGCGATCGCCCACTCACCGCCGCCGCCATCAGAATCAAGAGTCCCGCCGGAAGTAACCGGATAGCGGCCAGAAAAAAGGGGCTGGTGTGGGGAATCACTCCTTTCATCGCCACCATCGCTGTTCCCCAGAAAAAGAAGGGACTCAATAGCACGAGAACATATTGCCAACGGGACTGAAGCAGTGGCTGAAGCATCGTCTGGGTTTTGTAGAAGGTTTAATCCATGTTTATTCGTTTCCATTGTAACGATTGATTGATTTTTGTTAAGCATCACGGCGATCGCGGGCCGGGAAACTGCCCTAGGGCGTCGAGGACTCGGCCAAGGGGGAGAGCTTCCTGGTAAACTCGGTTAGCACCGATGTCCCGAGCTGGGACTTACTCAATTCGCAGCGTCTTTGCCTCGTATGGTCTGGTTTTTCAAACGATTTCGTTCTAAGATTGCCCGCATTGAAGTCTCTGGCGCGATCGCCTCAAAGACTCGTCAAGATGTTCTCAAAGCCCTACAGACGGTGGCCGATCGCCGCTATCGCGCCTTATTGCTCCGAATTGATAGCCCTGGGGGAACCGTAACGGACTCCCATGAAATTTATCAAGCCTTGCTACGACTGCGCCAGCAACATGGAGTGAAAGTCGTGGCCAGTTTCGGTAATATCTCCGCCTCAGGAGGGGTTTACATCGGCATGGGAGCCGAAAAAATTGTCAGTAATCCCGGAACCATCACCGGCAGCATTGGCGTCATTCTGCGAGGGAATAACCTAGAGCGACTATTAGATAAAATCGGGGTCTCCTTCAAAACCATAAAATCGGGTCCCTACAAAGATATTTTGGCCTTTGACCGCGAACTGAGCGAGGGCGAACAACAAATCCTTCAATCCCTGATTGATAACACCTACGACCAGTTTGTTAACACCGTGGCCACAGCCCGTCAACTTCCCGTTGAAACTGTACGAGAGTTTGCCGATGGCCGCATTTTCAACGGAGAACAGGCCCTCAACCTGAAACTCGTCGATGCCCTGGGCACCGAAGAGGATGCCCGACGTTTGGCGGCAGAACTGGCCCAATTAAATCCCGATCGCGCTGAACTCGATGAAATCGAGACCGCCAAACCCTGGTGGGCCAAGCTTCTACGCTCGGGTGCCTCAGGATCTCGTCTGTCCGCAACTGGGGAATGGTTAGAATTTGAACTAACAACTAACGGAATGCCCCTGTGGCTGTATCGCCCCTAAACTGGCGGCGATAGCCCCGAGTCCCTCATTCAAGATCGTCAAGAGTAGAGTATGGAGGTTTGTGTAGTGGAAGCGGACTGGACTGTGCGCGCAATTCGAGGCGCGACGACTGTTCCTGAAAATACGGCCGAGGCCATTCGTGAGGCCGTGGCGGAACTTCTCGATGAACTCGAACGGCACAACAGCTTTGAACCTGAACAGATCGTCAGTGTTACCTTTTCGGTGACCCCCGATCTCGATGCCCTCTTTCCGGCCTCCGTGGCTCGACAACGCCCCAATTGGGACAATGTGCCGCTACTCGATGTCCAACATATGAGTGTCAAAGGGGATCTCGAACGCTGTGTGCGCTTTCTCCTCCATGTCCACCTCGATCGCAACGCTGAGTTATTTCATCCCTACTTGCGTCAGGCCCAAGATCTACGGCCGGATTGGAGTTTATCCTCCTCTGTTGGCTCCTCTTAGGGGACAGTCTCTTCTCTATGCTGGTGCGTTTACAAATTGCCAATTTTGCCTTGATTGATGACCTCGATCTGAGTTTTGGAGCGGGGTTGAACGTGTTGACCGGGGAGACTGGGGCCGGAAAATCGATTGTCTTAGATGCGGTGGATTTGGTGTTGGGAGGCAAAGCCAGTCGCCGGGCTATTCGCACCGGAGCGGATCGCGCCCGAGTCGAGGCCTGGTTTAACGGCTCTGGCCCAGGAGAGTCTGAATCCGCCATCGCCTGTTCGCGAGAACTGCTGCTGGGTAAACGTGGCTGTCGCAGTAAATATCGCCTCAATGGAAAGTCGGCCAGTCAACGGCAGATTCAACAGCTACGGCAGCGTTTGGTGGAAATTGCAGCCCAAGGACAGGCGATCCAACTGGCTCAACCCCCTCATCAGCGGCGACTATTAGACCTCTATGGCGGCGAAAAGCTGCTGAAGGTACGCGATCGCGTTGGCCAGGAGTATGATGCCTTGCAGCGCTTAAAACGGCGGCTTCAGGAGTTGCAGCAACTCGAAGAGCAGCGATCGCAACAAGAGCAAGTCTGGCGCTACCAATGGGAGGAACTCAGCCGCGCTCAACTGACCCATCCCCAGGAACTCCAAGACCTAGAAACCGAGGCCCAGCGCCTCAACCATGTGGTGGAGTTAAAGCACCAGAGTTATCGCCTCTATCAAACGCTCTATGACAACGACGGCGAAACCGCCGCCGCTGATCTGTTAGGACATGCCGAAACACTCCTCCAAGACATGGTTCGCTATGACAAGGAGTTAGGGCCGTTGCTAAGTTTAGTGGGTGAAGCGTTGGTGCGGGTGCAGGAAGCCGGTGAACAGATCAATCGCTATGGCGATGAGTTAGAAGCCGATCCCGGACGCTTACAGGACGTAGAAACTCGCCTCGGACAACTTAAGCAAATCTGCCGTAAATATGGCCCCAGTTTAGCCGCAGCCATTGAGCGCCGGGAGAGCTTGCAGCAACAGCTCCAAGACTTGGAGAACGGGGAAAAGAGCCGTGATGACCTCGAACAACGCTGTCAGGAGCAACAGCAACGACTCCATCAGAGTTGTCAGCAACTGCGCCAACAGCGTCAACAGGCGGCTCACCAACTTGAAGCGCGCTTAATTGCTGCTTTACAGCCATTGGCGATGGAAAATCTGAAATTTCAAGTCGAGTTGTCTCCCGGCGAGGCCAGTCGTTGGGGGAGCGATCGCGTCTGTTTCTTATTTAGCGCCAACCCGGGCGAACCCCTAGAACCCCTCGGGGATATCGCCTCTGGGGGAGAAATGAGCCGCTTTTTGCTGGCCCTAAAGGCCTGTTTTAGTGAAGTCGATCCCGTCGGAACCCTGATTTTTGATGAAATTGATGTTGGGGTATCGGGACGAGTCGCCCATACCATCGCCGAAACTCTCTATCGCCTCAGCCGCCATCATCAAGTTCTCTGTGTGACGCACCAACCCCTAGTGGCGGCCATGGCAGACCACCATTTCCAGGTTGTGAAACAAGCGGTCAGCGGAGGGGAGACGGCGCGAACTCGTATTGAGGTGCGATCGCTCAACAGTGATCAACGTCGTCAAGAACTAGCCCAACTCGTCAGTGGCCAGGGTCAGGGAGATATCGACTCGGGCGCTACCCAGGATGCCGCCAATGCCTTCGCCGATTCCCTCCTCAGTCGCGCCGAGCGCTTGCGTCAAGAGTTATCTATCGTTGAACAAAAATAGCGACGCCCGAACCCCGGCTTAGGCAAGAGGCAAGAGGCAAGAGGCAAGAGGCAAGAGGCAAGAGGCAAGAGGCAAGAG
>OFEU01000296.1_pt1 | contig 37955 bp, 37 predicted proteins | sample 1521221 | NCBI WGS metagenome assembly OFEU01 (sample SAMN03766357, study PRJEB24113) | microbial mat metagenome | isolation source: enrichment culture HLUCC-O from microbial mat sample contains cyanobacterium... | reverse complement strand
CTCACCGCTAAGCCTTCGGCTCTAACGGGAGTCTTCTTTTGACATTTAAGATAAATGAACAAATGTTAATGAACAAATGTTAACGTCCGATCAGTGCATCTAAACCATCAGTGTTAGGAAAATTAGCGATGGCTGGGAGTCCAAAGTTGCGACAGGCGATCGCGAACTTGCGTAAACGTTTCAAAAGGTTCGTAGCTAACCCCTCGTTGCGTAAGATAACGACAGAGGCGATCGCGGGCAAACACCCGAGGAGCCACCAAAGCCGCATTAAGATCAGTGACGGAATCCCCAATGAGAATCCAATCAGGTTCTCCATCATGCTCAAGATAATGCTCAATCACCGCCAACTTATTGACCATTTCTCCCTCCCCCTCAAACTCCGAGTAAGGAGAACAGTACGTTCCCTGACAGTGCAGTTGCACCGCATGGATTCCCCGCAGCCGCTGGCGTAACTCCCCTAACACCGCCTCAACCACCCCTTGGATTCCCCCAGATACCACCACTAAAGGAACATTCTGCTCATCGAGGAAATCGAGCAGTTCCACAAATCCAGGGCGAATGGTATAGGTAGCCGCCAACTGGAGAATGTCCGGGTAACAGGCCGCGGGAATCGCTTCGAGCATCTGATGCACCCCCTCCTGTAAACTCAGGCTCAGGTCGTAAATTTGCGGCAGAACACGGCTGGCCGCTTCTGGGGCAAACCGTTCAACCGTAGAGATAAAGGTATCTTCGAGGGTGATAGTTCCGTCGAAATCGCAAAAGACAACTGGAGACATAAGGGGAAAGGGGAAAGGGAACAGGCAACAGGCAACAGGCAACAGGCAACAGGGATAACCCACCCCTGGCCCCTCCCAAGAGGGGATGGTAAGAGGCAAGAGGGGGCGAGAGTTTGGTAAACTGGAGGGGGTGTTGCCCCGTTAGTTTAAGGCAACTGTACAACAGATTAGTCACAGTAGATTAGTCACCACAGATTAGTCTGCGTTTTCCCTTCCTAAAGTCATTTATGAGCGACGAGCTGCGAACCGAACTGCAAGAGGCCATCGATACCCGACGCACTTTTGCAATTATCTCCCACCCCGACGCTGGGAAAACCACCCTCACTGAGAAGGTGTTGCTGTATGGGGGGGCAATTCATGAAGCGGGAGCCGTCAAGTCGCGGCGATCGCAGCGTCACGCCACCTCCGACTGGATGGCCATGGAACAACAGCGGGGGATTTCCATTACCTCAACGGTGTTGCAGTTTCTCTATAACGGCCATCATATCAATCTCCTCGATACTCCTGGCCACCAAGACTTTGGCGAAGACACCTATCGCACCCTAACCGCAGCCGATAATGCGGTGATGTTGGAAGATGCCGCTAAAGGATTAGAACCTCAAACACGCAAATTGTTTGAAGTCTGTCGGATGCGATCGCTGCCTATTTTTACCTTTATCAATAAAATGGATCGTCCCAGTCGCGATCCCCTCGAACTCCTCGATGAAATTGAACAGGAGTTGGGATTAGCCACCTATCCCGTGACTTGGCCCATTGGTAGCGGCGATCGCTTCACCGGCGTGTATGATCGCCGCCAAGGGAAAGTCCACCTGTTCAAACGAACCGCTCACGGAAGTAAAGCCGCTGAAGATACAATTTTTGAACTCGGAGATCCCCGCTTAGCCGACTTAATTGATCCCGAACTGTATCATCAACTCAAAGATGAAATTGAAATCCTCGACGAACTCGGCACAGAATTTGACTTAGATGCCATTCACAGCGGCAAACTCACCCCCGTCTTTTTCGGCAGTGCCATGACGAACTTTGGGGTGCAGCTCTTCCTCGATGCCTTCGTCGACTATTCCTTAAAACCCCATCCCCGCCACAGTACCCGAGACGATATTGACCCGACCTATCCTGAATTTACGGGGTTTGTCTTTAAGTTGCAAGCCAATATGGACCCCAAACACCGCGATCGCGTCGCCTTTATACGCGTTTGTAGTGGTAAATTCGAGAAAGACATGACCGTACAACACGCCAGAACCGGAAAAACCGTGCGGCTGTCTCGTCCCCAAAAACTCTTTGCTCAAGGTCGAGAATCCCTCGACACCGCCTATCCTGGAGATGTCATCGGCCTCAATAATCCAGGAATGTTTGCCATTGGTGACACCATCTATAACGGCAAAAAATTAGAATATGAGGGGATTCCTTGTTTCTCCCCAGAAATTTTTGCCTATCTCCGCAACGTGAACCCATCGAAGTTTAAACAATTCCGTAAAGGAGTCGCAGAACTGCGGGAAGAAGGAGCCGTACAAATTATGTATTCCGTCGATGAATCAAAACGAGATCCCATCCTAGCAGCGGTGGGCCAACTACAATTTGAGGTGGTTCAATTCCGTATGGAAAGCGAATATGGTGTCGATACTCGCTTAGAACTGTTACCCTTCACCGTGGCCCGCTGGGTTCAGGGAGGTTGGGAGGCCCTAGAAGAAGCCGGCCGCATTTTCAACACCGCCGCCGTCAAGGACAGTTGGGAGCGTCCAGTATTATTATTCCGCAACGAGTGGAATGTCGCTCAAGTTCAAGCAGACCATCCCAAGTTACAGTTAAGTAATATCGCCCCAGTCGTGTCAGGGAAAGAGCCAATTGAACGCTAATGAGCAAGAAACTCACTGAAAACAACCCCAGCTAATTTCCCTGAAAACAACCCCAACCCCAAACGAACGACACAAGACCCCCCACAGCCAGGGTGAGCAGTAAAATCCCCATGACACATCCCCTAAAATCAGAGTTCCCAGTTACCCCGATAACTCCCCCCAACCCGGAAGTTGTGAGTGTAGAGATTATCAAAGGGAAAGCACATCATCTCCGGGGTGAGATTCACGACGCACTCTACTGGTATCGCCAATCAGTTCTCAATCATCCCACCTGTAGCCTCTCCTATTTCCATCTCGGTGAAGCACTGTTAGCACTCAATAAGTTACCGGCAGCATTAACGGCATATTGTAAAGGATTAGCCTGTCATCCAACGGCTCAAAAACTCAATTTCTACCCCCCCCCACAGGGGATTTTAGCTACCAACAAAAACAGTCAAATTGAGAAGGTTTTTGTACTTCTAAAAAACCGATGTCGGCAGTTAATAAGTTGTGGCATATATGAAATTAAATCAGGCTTGCAACAAGATAGTCGCATTGTTTGGTTTGGTGCATTACAAAATTTAGAAGAGTTAGAAAGCAAGGTTTCTGAAATCATAAACTATTTTCCGAAAGAACAAGAAATGCTGGCAGAGTTTCGCCAAGAACTCGATGATAAACTTCTTGGTGATATCGACTCTCCCTCAGATCTGACTTCAGTTACCTGGGAACTGGAGAAACAGATGGTATACAGCATCAATGATGCAATTATCGATAAAACCATTCTCTCAAAATTGCAAGAAGTTGCTCGGGAAAAACGCCGTTTCGAGAAAACCTATGCTGAGTTACTTTACCGAGTTCAGCATTTTGTGAAAGAGCGGAAAGATTATAGTCCTTATTTGTCTGAGCAAGTCCAAAAGGCAGTTGTTTCGACCCTAAAAGCGGATGAAATTCGGTCACATTTACTGCATTCAGTATATCGTAAATATCAACTTTATAATGCCGCCTCCTTTGGCACCAGTGTCGTCCTGAATGCGAGAAAAATACAACTGAGAGGAGGAATCGCCAGTTATGAATTTACTCGTAAAGATTTAGCCTATCAGTTTGCCAAGGAAATTGATTGTCCTATTCCTCTCAACGCTGACACAGTAGTTACGTTAGCCGAGATTCAGCCTCAAGAGCATATCGTCATCAAACCGTTAACCCAAGCCAACTCCAAAGGAGCCTATATGGTGAAACAGGCGGATGATATTCTCGATTTAGGTCGTCGGAAACCGCTGCAACATTGGACGGAGTTAGAAGCTGGCTTGCGGGAAGATTTAGAGACAGGAACAGTGACAGAAGATAAGTGGATTGTTCAAGAGTTGATTTATGAAGATGCCGAACGCACTCAACCGGCTCGGGATTTGAAGTTTTACTGTTTTTATGGGGAAGTTGCCCTGATTTTAGAGATTTGTCGCTTTCCAGAAAAACAATTCTGTTGGTGGAATGCCAAGTTAGAGCAAATTAAAACTGGATTATATGAAGACAAGCGATTCACTGGTGCAGGAGTCACCCCAGAACAGATTAAGTTTGCCGCCTCGATGAGTGCTAAAATCCCGACTCCCTTTATTCGCATTGATTTCTTGAAAGGCTGGCAAGGGTTAGTGTTTTGCGAGTTTGCGGCGCTCTTCCCAGGGGAGTATCATGGACTAACGGACTCGATTGATACCTGGCTGGGAAACTGTTTTTTGGATGCTGAGGGCCGTTTAATGGAAGATTTGTTACGGGGGAAAAAGTTTGAGGCGTATTGGCGAGTTCATGAACGGTTGAAGGCGGAATTGATGGCGAAGGGTGAGGGAGAGACGGTGGATTCTGGGGAATGTCAGAGTTTTTGAGTTTGGCTGGGGTGGGTTGCGGGGATTTAGACACTCGGTTTCTGGGAGAAACCGGGTGTCTGAGTGAGTGATGGTGGGGTGAAAAGTCCTTAATTTGATGTTATCATTGGCAGTTCCAGGGGTTGATTCGTCAGAAGATGATAAAGGACATCAGGATCTAAATCTGCCCCATTTTCCCAATAGATTGTTCCCCAGTCGGGATTCACCTTCACTGTTGCAAAGTAATTCGGATCTTGAAGGGGAGCGAACACGCCTGTAAAGTCAATTAACTGGCGTACCTGTACAATTCCCTGAACACCATCTTCAAAATGAATTCGAAGTTGGTAGTTCTCAAGAGGTTCAACAGCGACAATGTCTTGCAGCATAAGGCTCAATCGGGGATTGCGGGGATTTAGACACTCGGTTTCTGGGAGAAACCGGGTGTCTGAGTGAGCTACAAACGGCTGATTTCCGGCATTCCCTAGATGTTCAAGCGTTGATAGACTTGATCGAGATTGCGCAGATGGTATTGAGGATCGAAACATTCGTCCACCTCTTCCGGGGTGAGATGTTGCGCTACCCGAGGATCTTGACTGATCAACTTGCGGAAATCGCCATTGGGTTGATTCCAGGCACTGTGAGCGCAAGACTGGACGATCGCATAGGCATCTTCGCGACTCACCCCCTTACCCACTAGGGTTAACAACACTCGCTGGCTGAAAATGACTCCGCCATAGAGGTTCATGTTGCGCAACATATTCTCGGGATACACCAGGAGATGTTTCACCAACTCCGTGGTTTCATGGAGCATGAAATGTAATACGGTGCAGGAGTCTGGCAGAATCATGCGTTCGACGGAACTGTGGGAAATATCCCGTTCATGCCACAAGGCGACATTTTCCAAGGCGGCGACGGCATTTCCCCGAATCACCCGCGCTAACCCTGACAACCGTTCCGAACGGATGGGATTGCGTTTATGCGGCATGGCTGAGGAGCCTTTTTGGCCTTTGGAGAAGTATTCTTCGACTTCTAAAACATCGGTGCGTTGTAGGTTGCGAATCTCGACGGAGAATCGTTCCAGAGACGCCGCCACCAAGGCCAGGGCCTGTACAAATTCGGCATGGCGATCGCGGGAAATCACCTGAGTCGAGGCCATATCCGGTTCTAACCCCAGTTTCTGACAAGCCAAGGCCTCAATCCGGGGATCTAAGTTGGCGTAAGTTCCCACCGCGCCGGAGATTTTACCCACCGCCACCGCTTGACGCACCGCCACGAGGCGATCGCGGTGACGCAACATTTCCGCCAACCAACCAGCCAACTTAAAGCCAAAAGTAATCGGTTCAGCGTGAATCCCGTGGGAACGGCCCACCATTACCGTGTGGCGGTGTTGTTGCGCCTGATAGCGAATCGCCTGAATCGTATCTTCGAGTCGTTGCAACAAGACATTGGTACTGGCCACCAACTGCAACGCCAGCGCCGTATCCAGCATATCGGAACTGGTCATTCCCAGGTGGATATAGCGTCCTGCATCGCCGACATACTCATTGACGTTGGTGAGAAAAGCAATTACGTCATGACGGACTTCGGCTTCAATTTCTAAAATGCGCTCAGGCTCAAAATTGGCTTTGGCTTTAATCTCCTCCACCGCTTCAGTGGGAATATAGCCGAGTTCTGCTTGGGCCTCACAAACGGCAATTTCAACTTGCAGCCAAGTTTGATATTTATACCGATCTGTCCAAAGGTCGCCCATTTCGGGCAAAGTATATCGTGGGATCGACATCCGCCATTCAACGTAATCACAACCTTCCTATTGTACGACGGCTGGTGTAACCTGCTGCTTGCGAATCTCGTTTAACTCGACTAATACTTAACGTGCGTCATCGAGCAAGGGATAATTAAACCACATCAGGTGTCACAATGAGGTTGGATATGCCAGATCGCCCTAATTCCGAAAAACCCGTGTCCCCCAATTCTAACCGTCCCGTTGCGGCTCAACATCTTAAGGCCCTACAACGGGCGATCGCCGCTCAAAACGAGTTAATCTCGAGTGCCTATGCCACGCAACGAGCGGCCCGGGGACAGTTGATGCTCAAATCCATCCTACTCGAAATCGTCCAAGTCTTCAGCCGTCTGACGGCAGCCGAAGAAGGCAGCGTCTTTCTCCTCAATGACGAGGGAGTGGTAATTGAGAGTATTCTGGCACGGGGTGCGACGATGCGAGAACTCAAACGCAACCTCATCGGACAGGTTTTAGATCAAGGGTTGGCGGGATGGGTGGTGAAACGCCGCCGTTTAGGCATTATTGATGACGCAGATGCCGATGATCGTTGGGTGACGTTGGCTTATCAACCCTATCAAGTGCGATCGGTTCTCTGTATCCCGATTTTTAAAGCTAAGCAAGTTTGTGCGGTGGTGACGCTGATGCACCCAGATGTGGCTCATTTTAGTCACTTAGCGATTTTACGCTATGTAGATGTTGTGGCCTCTGTGGTGGGGTTAGTGTTGGATAATGTGCAACAGAAGATTGAACTGGCTGAAATCAATGAGTTACACGCCATTGGTTCGAGTGAGTCGGTTCCCATTTCGGATCCCTCTTCTGATTCCTCTGGAGAGAGTGCATCCCCCTCCTCAGGAACCGTCAACACAGAACTCACGGAAACCGGGGTTTATATTATTACCGGAGACGGGAAGTTCCTCTATGCGAATCCTCGCTTCGCCCATTTCTTCGACTACCGTCTTGAGGATTTAGTCACCCTGAATTCAATGTTTGAGTTAATTTGTCCCCATAGCGGCGATCGCCTTCTCCAAGATATTAAACGCTGTCTCAATCGGGAAATTCGCAGTTTTAGCGGTTCCTGCGAAGGACGTGGTAAACATGGCAACACCATCCCGCTGATCCTTGAGGGCAATCTCACCCGTTTCTACGGCAAACCTGCGATTGTTGGAACGTTACAACGAGGATAAATAGGCAAGAGGCAAGAGGCAAGAATATCGCGATCTGTTCCCTGTTCCCTGTTCCCTATTCCCTGTTCCCTGTTCCCTATTCCCTATTCCCTGTTCCCTGTTCCCTGTTCCCTGTTCCCTGTTCCCTATTCCCTATTCCCTGTTCCCTGTTCCCTATTCCCTATTCCCTATTCCCTATTCCCTATTCCCTATTCCCTATTCCCTGTTCCCTACGAAATCGCCTGCTTTAACTCTTGACAAAATTGCTCTATCTGTGCTAAGCCTTCCGCCGCCGTTCCTTGACTGAGACGCTTCACGAAAGCACTGCCACAAATCGCTGCATCTGCCCCCCAGTCTTTCATTTGGCGGGCGTGTTGCGGTTCCGAGATGCCGAACCCCACGCCGATGGGTTTGTCGGTGACGGCCCGCAGTTGGGGAATTAACTCCTTGACGCGATCGCTCACTTGAGTGCGAGTTCCCGTCACCCCAGTCACACTCACCAGATAGATGAAGCCTTGGGACTTTTGGGCGATCGCCAGAATCCGCTCTTTGGGGCTAGTTGGGGCGATCAGTAACACCACTTCCACCCCAACCGTCTTGGCACAATCGATTAAAACCTGAGACTCTTCTAGGGGTAAATCGGGAACCACCAACCCCTTCACACCCGCCTCAGCAATGGATTTGAGGAAGGCTTCGATACCCCGATTCAGAATCGGGTTGTAATAGGTAAACAGAACAATTGGGGCGGAAATTTCGGGGCTAACCTTGCGCACTACATCCAAAACATCGTCGAGTCGGACTCCCTGTTTCAAGGCCCGTGTGGCGGCGGCTTGAATGGCGGGGCCATCAGCGAGGGGATCTGAATAGGGAACGCCTAATTCAATAATATCCGCACCACTGCGATCGAGAACCCGTAGGGCTTCAGCGGTGGTTTTTAAATCCGGATCTCCGGCAGTAATGAAGGGGATTAAGGCACATTGCCCCGCTTGGCGTAGACTCGCAAACGACTCAGAAACCGATTTCATGGAATTATTCAGAAGGATGGGAAGACGATTTGGGGGAGGATGTCTCTGGGGATGTCTCGGGAGACGACTCTAACTCATCGAGATCGGCTAGGAGGCGATCGCGTTCTTCAGGAGTCATGGTTTCCCAGCGTTTCTCAATCACCGACTGGGTATAGTCCCGAAGCTGTTGGTGATAGGTCATATTGCTGGTAGCGAAACGAAACAAATAGGTTGCTACCCAGCCAATTAGGCCCGAAATGAGAAGGACTTGACTCCAGATTCCGGCCGACGCCGAATCTAGCCCCACCTGTTGTAGAACTAGATAGGCGGCACCTCCGGCAATAAAGACACCAAACCCGATCGCCAGTGCATCAATTCGTCGCATAAGGATCGTCAGATTGTTCAGCTTGATTCAGCGTGAGGGAAGATGTCTCACCAGAGGCGTTAGACATTGAGTTCACGTTTTTGAGGGCGGAAGTTGAGGAACAGCCCCCAGATAATCATCCCCGGGAAGAACATGAACACCAAGAAGTACATGATAAAGCGTTCAATGGAACCGGCGACATACCAGCGCTTCTGAAGATAAAAATAGATTCCCAGGGGAACCACGAGTAGATAGGTTCCGGCTAAACCGAGATACAAGGCGAGGGCAAGCAGTTCTGGGGTCAGCGCAATCATTCCTAAAGTCCTAGTGCTGAGTGTATTGGCTCGCTATCAGTTTACCCCATGAGGGGGCGATCGCGCCTAGAGGATGCGTCCAAGCCCCCAGAATTTCCCAGACGAGATACAGTAAATTTGGCAATCGAGATTAGTTACCCAGGAGGGATTCTATGGATATCAAAACCGCCCTACTCGCACTCACCCCGGTTTTCGTGGTGTTATGTCTGTTTTTCGGCACACGTAACGGCTTTTACGACTCCGATAACTATCATGGCAACGGTTCAGCCCATTAAGTTGCACCACTCGGGGCGGTCATTTCGCTCCTAGCTAGGAGACTCCCAGAGAGAGGCGATCGCGCATCTGTCTGGGGGTTTGCGCTAAAATTTGCCCCAAGGCGATCGCAACCAATGGGCAACAAGCACCATGAAACCAAAATTCAAAAGCGAACTAGCATGGCAACAGGCACAACTGCTGATGCAACCGGCACTCATTCGCATCGTAGATAACATCCGCAAACGTCTCGAACAAACCTCCTGGAAAGCCACCTACCAAGAAACCCAGGTTCCAGTTCCCGGCTATCAGCTACTGTTAGAGTTGGGCGATCGCCAGAAAACCCTCGACATCTGGGAACTCTGCTACCGCGTCTGTTTCCGAGATTATATTCCCACCGAAAGTCCCGAACAGGCTCGCGAAGTCGATATCGACATCAGTCTCATTGACGAAGGAGACGTCAACTGGGAACGACTCGACGAAAAAGCCCGCACCGTTACCCATCTCGTCTTAGCCGATCTTCCCCAAGGTTAACCGAGCCTGACGAGTCCGACGGTTGGGCTTCAAGATGAGCCAACAGAGTTTTCAGACGCATTCGGGGAATATAGGGCCAGCCCCCTTGCGACTCAATTTCGCGCAGAAACGAGTATAACGCCCGGCGAGTATCCGGCAAAGCGGGGCGAAACTCTTGCTCACAAATCTCGCGATGGAGAGCTTCGAGGAGCCGCAAGAGATCGAGCAACGCTTCTGGATTCCCCTGACAGTCTTGGGCCACCTGTCGTACGACCTGTTGCACCTCATCCAAGCTGTCCGCAGCCGGAGAACCCGTCGAAGGTGATGTGGACTGCACATCCTGAACTTGTCTATCTTGAGACTCTTGCACCATAAATGCTCTTTGAATCCGGCCATTTGAATCAGGGACCCCCCCGATGATACCTGATTCTGGGTCATCGATTCGGAGGGACAGAGAAACTGGGAACTTGTACCATAGAACCCCAATAGAGTATCCTCAGATGCTCCCATCCTAACGGTTTCCCCCAAGATTTTGACCCATCGCAGCGCCAGAGCCTGTCCGTGCCGCGATAAAATATGAAAACCGTCGGGGTACAATCAACCCCGCCCTAAACTAGACGTTGAGAATCGACGAGGAGATAGCAAAAGCATCATGGCAAGAGTCGTCGGCATTGACCTAGGCACCACAAACTCAGTTGTTGCTGTAATGGAAGGCGGCAAACCCGTCGTCATCGCCAATGCAGAAGGAATGCGGACGACCCCTTCAGTGGTGGGGTTCAGCAAAGACGGAGAACGACTTGTGGGGCAGTTAGCACGTCGTCAGACCGTCCTTAACCCGCAAAATACCTTTTATGCCATTAAACGCTTTGTCGGGCGCAAATACAGCGAATTAGACCCAGTCTCAAAACGAGTTCCCTATACCATCCGCCGCGATGACTTTGGCAATGTGAAAATTGCCTGTCCGCGCATGAGACGGGATTTCGCCCCCGAGGAACTCTCAGCCATGATTCTGCGGAAACTGGCCGACGATGCCCAACGCTATCTTGGGGAAGAAGTAACCGGGGCCGTGATTACCGTCCCCGCCTATTTCAACGATGCCCAACGTCAAGCCACACGAGATGCCGGGCGAATTGCCGGGTTAGAGGTGAAACGGATTCTCAACGAACCTACCGCCGCCTCCCTCGCCTATGGCTTAGATCGGGCCGAGAGTCAAACCATTTTGGTGTTTGACTTAGGAGGAGGAACCTTTGATGTCTCAGTGTTAGAAGTGGGCGATGGCGTGTTTGAAGTCAAAGCCACCAGTGGCGATACCCAACTCGGGGGAAATGACTTTGACAAAAAAATTGTTGATTACCTGGCCGAACAGTTCCTAGAGACGGAAAAAATCGACCTACGGCGCGATCGCCAAGCCCTACAACGCCTCACCGAAGCCGCCGAGAAAGCCAAAATCGAACTCAGTGGCGTCGGCGTCACCGACATTAACCTCCCCTTCATCACCGCCACCGAAGAAGGACCCAAACATATCGAAACCCGTCTCACGCGCGGTCAATTTGAAGGGCTTTGTGGCGACTTACTGCGTCGTCTGCGGCTACCGGTAAAACAAGCCGTCATCGATGCTGGCTTGCATCCCCGACAAATCGATGAAATCGTCCTGGTGGGCGGTTCCACGCGAATGCCCATGGTGGAAGAATTGGTGCGCAATCTCATTCGCAAGGAACCGAATCAGAACGTCAACCCCGACGAAGTGGTGGCCATTGGCGGCGCGATTCAGGCGGGAATCCTCGATGGGGAAATTGCCGATGTCCTATTACTCGATGTCACCCCCCTCTCGGTAGGCTTAGAAACCGTCGGCGGCGTGATGAAAAAATTGATTCCTCGCAATACCACCATTCCTGTACGGCGATCGGATATCTTCTCAACCTCAGAAAACAACCAAAGTCAAGTTGAAATCCATATCACCCAAGGGGAACGGGAGATGGCGGCCGACAATAAATCCCTCGGCCGTTTTAAGTTAAGCGGGATTCCCCCAGCCCCGCGAGGGGTTCCCCAAATTCAGGTGGCTTTTGACATCGATGCCAACGGCATTTTACAAGTCAGCGCCCTCGATCGCGCCACCGGCCGAGAACAAAGTATCACCGTGCAAGGGGCCTCAACGCTCAACGAAGCGGAAATCCAAAACGCCATCCGTCAGGCGGACAAATTCGCCGAAACCGATCGCCTGCGTCGGGAGAAAGTCGATCGCCGCAACCGCGCCGAAGCCCTCGCCGCCCGCGCCGAACGAGAATTACGCTCGGTTGCCCTAGATTTTGGCCTCTCCTTTGCCCAAGGCACACGCCGCCGCGTCGAAGCCCTCGTGCGCGAACTCCGGGATAGTCTCGCCCGCAACGACGAACGAGGCTTAGACTTAGCCTCCGCCAGTTTGCAAGATGCCCTCTACGAACTCACCCGAGAAGTCTCAGAATACTCCCTAGAAGCCAACGGAGATGGCTTTTTCGACAATATCCGGCGCACCATCGTCGGCGACGACGATCCCAATTATGGCTTTGAGGAACGCCGCCCCAGCCGTCGCAGTCCCCCCCCCGATCGCATCTCCCGCATGTCTCGCACCAATGCCTATGATGAAGATTGGGGCGACGACGATGATTGGTTCTAAACCAATCCGAGGCAAGGCGGGGCAATCCGTTGTGGTTGCCCCTACGTCTTCCTCCCTCTTGCCTCTTGCCTTTTGCCTCTTGCCTTTTGCCTTCTTCTCCCCTAATGCAAAACTTCCGCGATTACTACAAAATACTGGGAGTTCCCCGAGACGCTTCGACCGAGGAAATTAAACGCTCCTACCGGCGGCTGGCCCGGAAGTACCACCCGGATATGAATCCGGGGGATAAGTCGGCTGAGGAGCGATTTAAGGACATCGGGGAAGCCTACAATGTGCTATCCGATGCAGCCAAACGCAGTCAATACGACCAGTTCAGCCGCTTCCTGAATCAGAAGAAAGCCAAACGGCGACCAGTGGCCCGCAATCCCCGCAGTACCGCCCCAGCCGATGCCCGTTTTGAGCAATATGCGGACTTTAACAGTTTCCTCGACGATCTCCTCAATCGTCGTCCCAATGCCCGCAGCGCCCCACAACCGCCCCCAGGCACTCGCTTACGGGTAGATAGCCCCGATGCCTTCCGCACCCGCACCACCAAAACCTCCTATACGGTGTCTCGCCCAACTCCCCAAGATGTGGAGGCGCGGCTGACGTTGCCCCTAGAGAAAGCCTACACCGGTGGACGGGAGCGGATTCGCCTCGAAGATGGGCGATCGCTCGAAGTGACAATGCCCCCCGGAATGGTGACGGGGCAACGGATTCGCCTCAAGGGCCAGGGCAATCATGGAGGGGACTTATATCTCAAGATTACCGTCGCCCCTCATCCTCTGTTCCGCATCGAAGGGGCGGATATTGTCTGTACGGTTCCCGTCACGCCCTCGGAAGCAGTGTTAGCGGCCAAGGTGGAGGTGAAAACCCTCGATGGTTTAGTGAAGGTAGGACTTCCCAATGGGGTGAAGTCGGGGCAACGGTTACGGTTAGCGGGGAAAGGCTATCTGACGCGAGATGGCCGTCGAGGCGATCAGTTGGTGGAGGTGCAAATTGTCACCCCCCGAGAGATTACTGCCGAGGAACGGGAACTGTACGAGAAACTGCGATCGCTCGAAACCTTCAATCCCCGCCGCGATGGCTAAGATTCTCAAACAAGGCCCCGGCTGGCGACTGGGCTATCATCCTGAAGCGGAGTCTTATGTGGGCTTACTGGGGGGGGATGATTTCGCTTTTGAGTTAACCCAGGCCGAGTTTGACGACTTTCGGCGCTTGTTGCAACAACTAAGTGAGACGATTGTGGCGATCACCCCGGAGTTGATGGATGAAGAACGCATTACCTGTGAGGTGGAGAGCGATCGCCTGTGGATGGAGGCCGATGGCTATCCGGGCAACTATCGCATTCGTATTATTCTCAATCATGGGCGACGCTGTGAGGGAGAATGGCCCCCAGAAGTGATTCCTGATTTGCTTCAGGCGGTGAAAATGATAGATGTGTTTTGAGGTGGGATATGGTTGTGTTAAGAGAATCACCCTGGTATCAGGAAATTTTGAAGGAAGGACTGCAACAGGGACTGCAACAGGGACTGCAACAGGGACAGATGCAAATCGTGATGCGGCAACTCTCTCGTCGCCTGGGAGAGATTCCCCTGGATCTGCGTCAACAGATTGAAGGCTTGTCGGAGGCAGAAATCGATGAGCTTTTAGAAGCGTCCCTCACCCGGTTTGAGAGTTTGCAGGACTTGCGGACTTGGTTAACTCAAGCCAACCGCTAATTCCTTGCCGAAAGGGGGTCACAACGCGCAACAATGGATGACGTTGATTTGTAACCCCCCCAGCGATGAACTTTCAAAACCTGATCCTGACCCTACACCAGTTTTGGAGCGATCGCGGCTGTGCGATCGCCCAACCCTACGATACGGAAAAGGGGGCAGGAACCATGAATCCGCATACCTTCCTCCGGGCGATCGGGCCAGAACCTTGGGCGGTGGGCTATGTAGAACCCTGTCGCCGCCCCACCGACGGACGCTATGGGGAAAATCCCAACCGCTATCAACATTATTATCAGTACCAGGTTCTCATCAAACCCTCCCCGAACAATATCCAAGATCTCTATCTGGATTCCCTGCGGGCCTTAGGGATTCGTCCCGAGGATCGTGATATCCGCTTCGTGGAAGATAACTGGGAGTCTCCGACACTGGGGGCCTGGGGTGTCGGTTGGGAAGTCTGGTTAGATGGGATGGAAATTACCCAATTTACCTATTTCCAACAATGTGGCGGCATTGACTGCAAACCCGTTGCCATTGAGATTACCTATGGCTTAGAACGTCTAGCGATGTATCTGCAAGAAGTCGAGGCGTTTACCGAGATTCAATGGGCTGACAACCTCAGTTATGGGGATGTTCACCTACAAGGGGAGATTGAACAATGTACCTACAACTTTGAAGCGTCTAACCCGGAGATGTTGTTTACCCTGTTTGGCTTATACGAACAGGAAGCCGAACAACTGACGCAGCGAGGATTAGTAGCCCCCAGTCTCGATTATGTCCTCAAATGCTCCCACACCTTCAACCTTCTCGATGCCCGAGGGGTGATTTCGGTGACAGAACGAACCCGCTATATTGGTCGGATTCGGAATTTAGCCCGCCGGGTGGCTCATTTGTATCTCAAGCAGCGGGAGGAGTTGGGGTTTCCTCTGGCTAAGGAGGTTCTGGCTAAGTCGGCGTAGGAAAAAGGGGTTGAGGTTGGGGGGCGATCGCTCCTCAGCCTCAATCATCCCATCGGGTAGGAACACGCCACAAGTGGCCTGCACTTGTAGCAAAAGGTTTTGAGTGAGATGCTTGTCAATTCGATGAGCTGTGGCTATACTGTAGATACTCTGTATATACTTCCGTCAAAAACAGGCAGAGTCTGCAGATAAATTTCACGCGATGGAGCTCCAGACTATGGTTGCGACGATTGGAAAGTGGGGGAATAGTCTTGCTGTTCGTATTCCCCAGAATTTAGCCAAAGAGATCCATTTAGCAGAAGGTGCTGAGATAGATCTTGGCATAGTAGATGGAACTCTAGTCATCAAGCCCAGAAGCCGAAAGCATTACTCACTCGATGAGCTTATTAAAGGAATTACACCGGAGAATCTTCATACTGAGATTGAGAGTGGAACAGCCGTGGGGAACGAAATTTGGTAGCACAAGACATCTATATTCCGAGCCGGGGAGACATCGTTTATCTGGACTTTAATCCCACCAAGGGACATGAACAAAGGGGGCATAGACCTGCTTTTGTTATCTCGCCTCTTGGGTATAACCAGAGAAGCTCTCTGGGATTGTTCATGCCGATTACAAAACAACAAAAGGGGTATCCCTTTGAGGTTTTCTTGCCATCTGAATTGAAGATCCAGGGAGTTATTCTTTCAGATCATCTCAAATGTTTGGACTGGAAAGCTCGTGGTATTCAGTTCGTAGAGGTTGTACCAAATAATGTAATTGAGGAAGTTCAGGCTAAAATCGAACCATTGTTGCTGTGAATTCGTGCCGCAGATGGCGGTAAGGGAACCCACCCATAACCCTTACTAGGAGTGGAGGCTGTTCGCACTGACCCCAAACAATCTTGACTTTTTTATGACTTGTTTAAGTGAGAAACCTACTTTTTAAGTCTACATTTCTAGGACAATTCCTAGACAAAAAGTAGCCCTTACAGTCTACTAATTAAATCTCCCCGCCGGAAGGTTGCAGAAAGCTGCTGTAAAGAAATATCTTGCTCCCCATACAGACTCTGAAGCGCCCGTTGAACATCCGCCACGGCATCATTAAAATACCTATCACGATGTTGCTCAATTAACTCCTGAGCCGTCTGGAAATTCCGATGACTAATATCCTGAATCTCAACCCCCATATCTCCTAAAAGTCTTCTCCCCATCTGCATCGCCAGAAAACAAGACCCATAGCGTACCAAGGCGGGGTCATTTGACTCTGGACGTTTGCGACGATTTTCAGCAATTCGGTAGAGGAGAACCGCCAGAATCACTTGAGAGCCATTCAAATCATTCGTAAAGATGACATCATAGAGTTTGCCAAAATGCTCCCGAGAGAAAAATTTGGCTTGATGGGGTCGTTTTCTCCAAACTGATAACACCGCTTCCGCCGCGACTCCCGAGGTGATATCAGTGGCTCGGGTACTGTTATCAGAACGCTTGCGCCGGTACTTGAATCCCAACTGCTGAATATCGAGTTCGAGTTGTTTTTGCCGTTCATCATTCGCTCGTAAATCTTTCAAATCGACAGGATTTTGGCTATTGGTGGCATAGGTAATTTGTTGCACTAAGTCTTGATTATCACGGGGGAGTTGATACAGTCGCACTAAAACATAAGCTTGATTGATGTTAGGCAATAACTTGGGGTCTTGCAAAGTCTTAAAAATGGTCATACAGGTTTGACCCCCATTGATAATTTGCAAGTTTTCGACGCGAACTTGATAATCGCTATCTTGCAACGCATTATAAGAAAAGTTATCACAAGTTAGGGTAATTCCATTGTTGTAAAAGTAAAAATTGCCGTTATCAAAACTATTTAAAGTCTGTTTAATGCTTTCATTAACACGGTTGCCTTGTAACCCTAAGTAACGACGGATATTACGCTCTAACAACCGTTCCCCATGTCGTTCAATTAGGGTGGCGATTTCAGTCACGGCAATTCTGCCCACCAAGACTCGGCTAAACTCCATATCTTCAACGATCGCCTTCCCACTCAGTTGCAGAGAATCCTTGACGGGTTTAGAGGCTTGCAAGATATTAACTAGCCGCTCATGATTCACATGTTCCCAGGTCACTTGCTCCCCGAAACCACTGCGCTCAATGGCTTCCTGAGCCGATGGGTTCCACGTGAGTCCATTATTGCAGGCTAAGGCGCGAACTTGGGGAATATAACCATCGCGAATTAAACTTCGGGCTTCTTCCACTTTTGCCAGCAGCCGTTGATTCAGATAGTCAAGTTTTGCGGCTGGATTAAATAAATATTGAATTGCCCGAATTAGGCTTTCGATTCCCTGTTCCGGGAAATTAGAGGTTCCGGCTAGATTATTTTTGTATTTAGCTTGAAATAGGCTAACAGTAAACTCCCCGTCATACTCTTCAGAAATATGGATAGCATCGACACCAAAATCGCCCCCACCTTCAGTTAAGCAATCAAACGCCTCATCTTCCTCTAACTCCAAAAGGGTTTGAACACAGAGATAGACAAATGCCAAAGACTTGAGTCTACCGTTATCAGTGATGCGCAACTCTTCGGCGGACTTGTCCCGAATTTGGTTGGCAATTGCTCCTAAGCGTTGGTCAATAATGGATGCCTGGATATTCATACTGGATTCATCCTATTTGGCAATAATTCAAATTTTAAAATAAGTAATTTTGTTAATTAATTACGGGGGAAATACCGCTAGAATACGGGGACAGTGAGCCGATTGTAGATTTGGTAGACTGTTTAAGGAAGATTGACGTGAGTAGTTTACAAAAAAATTGGTTTTATCGTTTGTCCCTAGAGGGGATACCGATCGCGCACAAAAGCGATCGCCGCCTCCCGAGAACCCCCAAAATCCCCATCTAACGTCCCCGCCTGGATATCCGCCAACATTTCCCTAAATTGCGGCCCCGGTTTATACCCCAACTGCTTCAAATCCTCCCCATTTAACAGCGGTTTCACCTGAGCCCACTCCGTTAGATAGTGCCAAATCTTGCGCCGCAGCGATCGCCCCAACCCCAACGCCACCAACAACAACCCCGCTAACTCCTCCCCCGACAACACCTGCACCACCTCACTCGGCCGCTGCGCCTTCCTCAACTCCCGTTCGAGACGCTCACGTCGTTCTCCCAACGTCGCCAACCGTTGCACCGTCTCATCCGGTAACTGTAACTGTTGCGCCACCGCCGCTCGCGAAAACTCCCCCGATCCCATCTCCACCTGGGACAACAACACCTCCAACAACATCTGCCAATGACTCAGACGATGCCAGTTCTGAAAGCGCCGCAACCCCCGATCCGCTAACTGTAACCGCCGCCACAGTTCCCGCGTCAAGCGTAACTGAGGATGCAAACATTGCAACGCCCCCAAGCGATCCAACTCCCGCAAGGCTCGTGGCCAATACGACGCTTGCAAGAGATATTTCAACTCACTTTTTAATCGCGCCTGTAACGCCGGAGTGCGGGGATTGAGGGAGCGCGATCGCTCATACACCCCACTGGCGATCGCATGACGAATAAACCGTTCCGTCTCCGGTTCAATCTCAAACTCAAACCGCACCGCAAAACGCACCGCCCGAAAAATCCGCGTCGGATCTTCAATAAAACTATTGGCGTGCAACACCCGCACCCACCCTCGCTGCAAATCCAACACACCACCAAAAAAGTCCAACAACTTCCCCTGACGAGGGGTTGTCAAGCGAATCGCCAAAGCATTAATCGTAAAATCCCGGCGATACAAATCCTGACGAATCGAACTCGCCTCCACCTCTGGATTCGCCGCTGGATAGGGGTAAAACTCCGTCCGCGCCGTAGCAATATCCAACCACAGAGAATCAAAAATGGGGTCATTGTGCCATAACAACGCCGCCGTCTGGAACGCCCCATGCACATCCAACCGCGCCCCCGAAAACTGCTCCTGTAACACGTTCGCCAACTCCACCCCCGCGCCAACTGTCGCCGACTGGTGAAAGCCATCCACCACTAAATCAATATCCGTTAAGTCCACCTGAGTCTCTTGCGGTGACTGCATCACTCGCAACAAATCTCGCACCGCTCCCCCCACCAGATACAGTTGCCAGCCTCGTTCCTGAGCCGCCTGGGCTGCGGTTTCGAGCAATTGCCACAGTTTGGGGTTGAGGTGCGATCGCAGGCCATCCCACACATCCGCCTCCCGTGTCAACCGCCGCCCCTGGGAACCGCGTTCAGGATGGACGGGACAGAGTTGACTGCTGTCTTCATGGAGTTCTCGCAAGACATCGGTGCGGGTGACAATTCCCACCAATGCCCCCTCGTCTAAGACCGGTAGGCGACCAATATCAAACGTCACCATCAGCCCTTCAATTTCGGGCAGCAAGGTGTCTGGACTAATCGTTTTGACGTTTCGCGTCATATAGCCTTTCACGGGGGCATGGTGGAAGCCGTGGTGCAGGGCAATGTCCAAATCCCGGCGGGAGATGACCCCCACTAATTCGTCAGCTTGGTTCACCACCGATAAGCCGGAATGGCCGTAACGCAACAAAATTCGATGGGCCTCGCCAATGGTGGTACTCGGGCGAATGGTACGCACGGGAGATGACATTAATTCTCGGGCCGTCGGCGGTGGGGGAATTTGGGCTTTGAGGCGATCGCACAACTGGCGCAACACCTGATCAGGGTTGGCATTCCGCAATTGGGCTGAACCGGCTTTGCGATGGCCACCCCCACCGATGGTTTGTAGAATGGCATTGAGATCGGTCTGGGGAATCTGCGATCGCGCAATCACTGTCAGCCGCGACTCATCCCCCTGACGTTGATACTCATGCAGCAAAATCAGGGCATCGCTATCCGTCAGTTCCAGCAGCCGCGAGGTTAATCCCGATAATCCCGGCACGTAATCGGGGGTTCGCAACACCACTGAGGCGACTTGTTGCCCCCAAACGTCCTCCGTCTTCACGGTTTCTAGGGCGGTTGCTAACAAGTCTTGCAAGGAATCCGATAATCCCGGTTCAATATACTCGGCAATCAACGTCAGACTGGCCCCCTGCTTCATTAACCAGGCTAAGGCCAAGGCATCCCGCGCCGTACTATGGTCAAAGGTCAGAGATCCACTATCGACATGAATCCCTAGGGCCATTACCGTGGCTTCATGGACGGTGAGACTGATGTTGTGCTGTTGCAACTGTTCGGCGATTAGGGTGGTTGTGGCCCCAATCGCTTCAACTTGACGCTGACTGGCGGGAATGTCTCCTCTGACACCGGGATGATGGTCATAAAGATACACTCCCTGTAACTGGGGTGCGTCGAACCATTCAGCGGCTTTGCCGAGGCGATCGCGTGATTGAGTATCCACCACAAACAGCGATCGCAACTGTTCGGGATTCACTGATCGCCGCTCGATGATGGCATACTCATCTCGGTGCAGTCTCAGAAACTCCTCGACTCCTGGATGAGCACCCCCAGTGAGGACAATACGAGCGCCAGGGTGCAGTCGGGTTAGGCCAACGGCTGCCCCTAAACTATCGAAATCGGCGGTGGTGTGACAGAGGATGATGTCCATTTAGAAAGGCAAGAGGCAAGAGGCAAGAGGCAAGAGGGGGGAGAAGGGAACAGGGAACAGGGAACGGGGAATAGTGAATAGTGAATAGTGAATAGGGAACGGGGAACGGGGAACGGGGAACAGGAACATCTCCTGTTTCTGAGGGGCCGATGTTAGGATTAGGCATCGATACCAATACGCTTTCAATATAACCACGTCAACATCATGTCTTTTGCAGCTACCCGTAAACTCTGCGTTGCCTTTTCTCTGGCAATGTTGCTTTTTGTCGGGGGATGTCGCGGCCCTCAAGCCGATGTTCCGCCTCCCCCTCCCGCTGAACAAGTGCAACCGGCTGATGGCCAGGGTGCGGTGTCCTCTGAATCCATCCCTGGCAGCGCTTTTAACCGCTTTTTTCCCCAAGCCAGCGGGGAGTATGAGCGCGTGTATACTCAGGAGAAGGATGGGTTTGCTGAAGCGAAACTCAAACGAAATGGTGAGGATGTGGCCATGTTGGCCATTTCTGATACAACTAATGTCCCGGCGGCGGCTGAACGACTACGCAATAGCAGCGATCGCATTAGTGGCTATCCAGCGGCTACCCTGGGAACAACCCAAACCTCGATTCTGGTGGCTGATCGCTTCCAAGTCAAGGTCATTTCCCGGAGTCCTGATTTTACCCAGAGCGATCGCGAGGCCTGGTTAAAGCAATTTGACTTGCAAGGCCTATCCCGACTATAAACCCATCATTGTGACATCATGAGTACATCCATTCAAAAACGAGTTGACGATCTCCCCACTCGCAACCTGACGATTTTTAGCCTCAATGCCCTAGATAAGATTGTTCCGGGAAAATGGGAGAATCTTGTTGGCTGGGATAACACGATCAAAACCATCAGCCAGGAAAGCGATCCCGCTATCTTGGATCTCGTCAGTCGCCGGGCGATCGCCCTCTATGACGACAAATCCCAAGGCTACCAAACAGCACTCTGGCTCTACGATACCATCGATCGCACTGGCAGCGCCTTAGGAACGGCGGCCCTGGGCAACAAAATTGGCGAGAAAATTCCCCTGTTGGGATTTCTCAACAAACTCACGCCTAAGGCGGAAAAAGCCCAAACCATTGATTTGTCCCTAAAATTAGTGGTGGAAGTGGTGGCCTTTTGTAAAATCAATGGCATTCCGGGGGATAGTTTGGGGGATTTTGTGCGATCGCTCTCCGACTATGGCGGCGAATCTCTGATGCGGATGTCGGCGTTAGTCTGTTTTGATGGCTTAATTCCTTTAGGTCCTAATTTCATTCAAACCGTCAGCAGCCGCCTCAATCATCTCAGTCCCAAAGAACTCGAAGACAACTCCCAGTATAAAAATATTGAGGAGCAAATTCCCGGCGACAGCAGTGATGGTAAACTAAGCTTCATTGGCGAAAGCTTTGAGTCGGTCAAAGGTTGGATGGGGGACTTCGTCAGTTCCAATGATCTAACCCCCCAAAAGGTCAGTCATGGCTTACAGGGATTCATTGACTTTAGCGAAGATCGCCTCGATTATCTCGCGGCGTTTCTCGATATGAGTACCGACTACTATCGCCATACGGGAGTGCAAACCCTGGCCCGTCGTCTCGTTGAACGGTCTTTAGCTGAGATTTAATCTCAATGCTCCTAAAATGAGCGCTTGGGTGGGATGTTTCGCATCTCACCCCGTTGACTTCCATTTATTTTAAAACAGCCATGATTCTGACAACATTGGAAGGAGTTCCCGGAAAAGAAATCCTGGAACATTATGGAATTGTTCAAGGGAGTACCGTTCGCGCAAAAAATGTAGGACGTGACATTGGTGCAAGTTTTAAAAACCTAGTGGGTGGGGAGTTAAAAGGCTACACCGACTTACTTAATGAAGCGCGTCAAGAAGCCATGGATCGCATGGTGTTACAAGCCAAACAACTGAATGCCAATGCAATTGTAAACATTCGCTTTTCCACCTCTTCAGTGGCTCAAGGAGCGGCTGAAATTTTCGCCTATGGTACAGCGGTTTTAGTTCGTTAAAATTAGCCCCAGGGTATTATGGAAGAACTGATTATCTTTGTGGTCTTGCTCAGTGTTGGCTACTTTTTTGGTGTCTTAGCGGAAAAGAAGCATTACAAAGACATTCAAAAACGGGAACAGGAAACCTTATCATTGGCGATCGCCTCCTTTGGCGCTAAACAACCCCTTCCTCAAGCCTCGGAATCTCAGCTATTTGTCGGGGAAGTGGTCATTGCTTCAGACTATTTTAAAACCTTTGTCATGGCCTTGCGCAATCTCTGGGGAGGGCGAGTGCTAAGCTATGAAAGCCTCTTAGATCGAGGTCGTCGGGAAGCTTTGTTACGAGTCAAAGAACAGGCGATCGCTTGGGGTGCGACTGAAGTTCTCAATATCCGCTATGAAACCAGTACCATTGGTGGTAAAAAACAAGGGGGAGTTGGTGCGATCGAAATCATTGCCTATGGAACCGCAATTCGTTAGCCTAGGGTCATGTTGGACTGCCTTGAGTCTTGAAAATGAGATTTAAAGCCAAAGCTATCACAGAAGAGGTCAATGTTTCTAACGTCAATCCTTTGATTGATTTTGCCTATTTGCTCGGTATAATTATTAGCCTCACTCTAGTTATTTATTTTATCTTAGGCTTAGCCGTCGATTGGGTTGTCCCACAACTGAGTCCCCAGCAAGATGTTCGGATCGGAGAAATTTTAGCACCAGCCGTTGCACCTCAACTCGGTGGTGAGCTGATTCAGGACGACACTCGACAGGCCTATCTTGCAGAGTTGCTAGAGGAGTTACGTCATCAAGGAGACTTCGCAGAAACCCCTCTGACACTCAATCTCGTGGAAACGGAACTCGTTAATGCGGCGGCTTTAGCCGGGGGACAATTGTTTGTCACCACGGCGTTTTTAGAACAAGTTGAGTCGGAAAATGAGTTAGCCTTTGTCCTCAGCCATGAGTTAGGTCATTTATCGGCGCGAGATGGCTTAAAAAGTCTAGGACGAGGAATTTTTGTACTTCTCGGAAGCATGGTTCTGAATCTCGGTCATCAAGGGAGTGGCCCCGATGTAATTGGCTATACGCTCAATCTCAATAGTCTCAATTATAGCCGCGCTCAGGAATATCGGGCTGACGAATATGGCTTAGAATCCGTGGTCAACTATTATGGTCATGGGGACAACAGTTTAGACTTTTTCCGACGTTTGGCGGACAGGAAGGAGGCGTTTCCAGAAGGACTGATCCGAGCCTCTGAGTATTTCCAAACTCACCCACTCACCGAGAAGCGTATTGAACATCTACAGGCGATCGCCGCCGAACAGGGATGGCCCATGACGGGAGAGAGCACTCCAGTTCCCCCTGGGTTAGCCTGTGCCAACTTTGATTGTGATGAAAACCCCTCAGACTCGTGACGAACTGAGGGGCCATTTGGATGAACGTTTAAAGACGAACCGCTAAAACTTAAACCGTCGCCATTTCTGGGGAGGGAGCCTTGCTGTTGCGGATGCCTTCGATCGCCTCAGCATAATCGGGGGCCTTGAACACCGCCGAACCGGCCACAATCGCGTTAGCACCCGCGTCTAAGACTTGCCAAGCGTTGGCGGGTTTGAGGCCACCATCGACTTCAATCCAGGGATCGAGGCCGCGATCGTTACACATTTGCCGCAATTTACGGATTTTGGGAACCACCTCGGGAATGAAGCTTTGGCCGCCGAAACCGGGGTTGACGCTCATGATCAGCACCAAATCGCACAGTTCCAGGACATACTCGATGAGTTCGAGAGGTGTACCAGGATTCAAAACCACTCCGGCTTGCTTGCCGAGTTCGCGAATTTGACCGAGAGTGCGGTGCAGGTGGGGAGAGGCATTATGCTCAGCATGGACCGAGATAATGTCAGCACCGGCTTCGGCGAAGTCGGCCACATACTTCTCGGGTTCGACAATCATCAAGTGAACGTCTAGGGGCTTTTCTGTCACCGGACGTAGAGCCTTAACGATTAACGGACCAATGGTAATGTTGGGAACGAAGCGACCGTCCATCACATCCACGTGAATCCAGTCCGCACCGGCTTCATCAACGGCTTTGACCTGTTCACCCAGACGACTAAAATCGGCTGATAAGATTGAAGGAGCAATAACTGTAGATTTTTCAGAGTTTAATGTTGCCATGTGGCAAGTTCCTCGATTTTGTGTGTTGCGTTTGATACAGAATTTAATTAAAGTTTAACAAAAAACGTGGACATAATCCCCGACAATTTTTGGCGATCGCCAAAAAATTAAGATTGAGTAAGCAGAATCCCCGATTTGTATTAGGAGCAGAGCCTTGGCTGATCGTATTCGTATCAGACGTATTTTCACCCGATTCACCCTAGGAATGACCCTGGCGATCGCCCTAGGTTGGTTCGCCCCTATCCAGGCCACATCCTCGACTGGAGAGGGCGGCATTCAAGCCCAGCGGCTCCATGAAGCCCCCTATAACCTGCAAGGACGCAAAATTGCCATCGGACAGGTCGAAATCGGTCGTCCCGGTCAATTTGGCATCGATAAAGGAGTTCCCCCAGACGACGATCGCGCCCCCGATCTAGCCGGTGTCTTCCTGCGCGATCGCCCCGCCGTTCCCGAGAGCCATGTGGATGCTCACGCTCATGGGGTGGCCAGTGTCATGGTCAGCAACCATAAACAACGACGGGGCGTTGCTCCCGAAGCCCGGCTTTACTCTAGCGCCACCTCCCCCGATCGCGGCGGCAATCGTCAAGGCCAACATTGTCTCGCCACCCAGCAAGTGGCCGAACAGAACAGTAATGACGTGCGAGCCGTGAACTTCAGTTTTGGAGAACCCCTCTGGCTCGATCCTCGCTCCGAGGCCGTTCTCGACGGCAATGCCCTACTCACGCTCTGTGTTGACTGGTCTGCCCGTCATCACAATACCCTCTATGTCATCGCCGGAAACCAAGGACAAGGGGGCATTCCCATCCCCACCGACAACTACAACGGCATTAACGTCGGCTCAAGTCAGGCCCACAGCGGCATCTACGATCAAGTGGATGTATCGAGTTTAGGCAATGTCTTTGATGGAGTCTTCGATCGCTATGTGGGCCTCGAAACCAACATCGATGGGCGACTGTTAGTGAGTGTGTTAGCCCCCGGCCGGGATGTCGATCTGCTCAGTCAAGACGGAGAGGTGTTTCCCAGTACCGGCACCAGTTTTGCTTCCCCTCATGTGGTGGGAACCGTCGCGCTCTTACAAGAATACGGCGATCGCCAACTCCAGGACAACGCACCCCATTGGAGCCTGGACGCTCGACAACATCAAGTCATGAAAGCCGTGATTCTTAACTCCGCCGATAAGGTTCGTGATGTCGGCGATGGACGGCTTCAGGGCATGACCCGCACCATCGACGACAAACAAGGCGGAAACTGGCTCACATCCGAAGCCTACCGCAATCCTCGGGTTCCCGTGCATCGGGACATGGGAACCGGCCACCTCAACGCCTACCGGGCCTATGAACAGTTTAGCCCCGGCCAGTGGCCGGCCAGTGAGCCAGTTCCAGCCATCGGTTGGGACTTTGCTCGTATTGGGGCGAATCCGGGTCAAACGACCGCTCAAGCTGCGATTGAGGACTATATCATCGACTCACCTCTGATGGCCAATAGCTACGTCAGCGCCACCCTGACCTGGGACCGTCAAGTTGACCTCAATGACCAAAATGGTGACGGTCGCTACGATATAGACGAGGGGTTTCGCGATCGCGGCTTAAATGACCTCAACCTCTATCTCATGGCCGCTGACTCCGACGACATCAACCAGGCTATTGCCGCCTCAACCAGCGACGTGGATAGTCTCGAACATCTATTCGCCGCCGTCCCCCGTCAGGGACGCTATAAACTGCGCGTGGTCTACAACCGTCAAGTTAATGAGCCAAACCAAGACTATGCGATCGCCTGGTGGACGGTTCCCGATGCCTAACCTCCTGCCGCTTGTTCCCTACCTCTGCTGACTATGAAATCTATCTCGTTTTACTTCACCCTCGTTCCCGTCTTCGGCTTCTTCCCGGCCTGGTGGCGACTGTACCGTCAGCAAGGATCAGCTCAAGAGTTGGCCATTAGCCGCTTAGCGATAACCCTGGCGTTCCTGTGGCTTTCAGGTTACATTTTGTTTGGCACTGCGGCTCAAACCACAGAACTCGGCTCCCTCCCGGTTCTCATTGGCGGCAGTCTCTGGACAACCACCTATTTTTTGATGTGTTTTGGGCTAATGGTGCGCTTGTCTCAGGGGAAATCCTTATGGTTACCAGGACTTGGCAACCTCAGCGATCGCCTCCCCTAAGCCACTAGCACGGCGTGCATCAGCGATTCAACGCCTAAAACCATCGCGACTCGTCCAATCTATTTGTGTGTGAGGAATTCCGTGTCAGCACAGAATCATCAAGAGCGAATATCTCCATCCCCCTCCCAATCCCCTAAACCCCAAGGGAAACTCAAACATTCGGGGTTCGGCTGGCTATGGTTAGGCTTAGGACTCAGTGGCGTCGCCATGGTGTCGGCAACAGCCGGAGCCTTACTCGCTGTCTCCCTATCGAGTACGCCGTTGATGCAAACCCAGATGCGTCCAGAAGATCAGGGTATCTTCAGCGACGAGGATTTAGCCATCTCCAATATGCGGATTCCGGAACTGACGCGTCCGGTTAACATTCTCATCCTCGGCACCAAAGTCCTCAGTTCTGATATGGGGGGGTCTTTGAGACCCTCGGGACATGATCCCCTCGTCAACTCCCTCGACGGACTCTCCGACAGCATGATGCTGGCTCGCTTTGAACCCCAAGAGCAAAGTTTAACGCTGCTGTCGATTCCTCGGGATACCCTAACCTGGATTGACGGTTATGGAGACCAAAAAATTAACGAAGCCAATCGGGAAGGAGGACCGGCGTTAAGCGCTCGCACCGTCAGTGATCTCCTCGGTGGTGTTGGCATCGATCGCTATCTCCGGGTCAATATCCAAGGGGTTGAAAAGCTCATTGATGTCTTAGGGGGAGTGCGGGTTAATATTCCCCAGGACATGCAATATACCGATAACACCCAACATCTGTACATTGATCTCAAAGCCGGCGAACAACGGCTGACGGGGAATGAGGCGCTGCAATTCTTGACCTTCCGTCATGACGGGATGGGCGATATTGGACGCATTCAACGGCAACAAATCCTGATGCGAGCCTTGATTGAACAGGCTCTGAGTCCTCGCACGTTGGTCCGGCTGCCTCGCATTTTATCGACAATTCAGGATTACGTCGATACCAATCTCAGCGTTGAGGAATTGGTGGCCCTGCTCAATTTTGCCAGTCAAACCAGCCGCGAAAATGCCCAGATGCTGTTGCTTCCGGGAGACTTTCGTAACCCGGAAACGCCGACAGAGTTGAGTTATTGGATTCCCAATCATGCTCAAATTGATCATATGGTGGCTGAGCATTTTGGGCACTCGTCTGAACCGACTCAAGCCTGGCGTGCTGATCCGCGCTATTTACGGATTGCCATTCAAGATAGTACCGAAGAACCCGAGGCGGTGGATGCTCTGATTGATAAACTGTGGGATGCTGGGTATCGTAATGTTTATCTGGCTCAGGATTGGCAACAACCGCTACGGGAAACCCGGATTATTGCCCAAGGAGGCGATCTCGATAGTGCTTTAGAAGTCAATCGTTCTCTCGGTTTGGGGGAAGTCCGCGTTGAGAGTACGGGAGTCCTCAATTCGGATATTACCATCCAGCTCGGGCGTGATTGGCTCGAACAGCAAGGTGCTTATCTACGCTCGGATTTGTGGTAGAGGGGATTGGCAGAGGTGACGCCCTAACGATTTCTCAGAAGACCGGTTATCATCGTACAGAATGGGAATGTCACCTCCTTTGAGATCTCTCCCTGGACTTGTCCCCCCGACCCCTCCCTAACGGTTTTAACAATCATGGATGGAATTTGTACCCTAGCCAACGATTATGTCTACGACCAACTCGTGGCCTTGCTCAACAGCATTGAGGTCAATCAAGGGAAGGAGACTCCTGTCTGTATTTTTCCCTACGATGATAATTTGGAACGGGTAAGAGCGGAGATTGCTCATCGTCCCAATGTGCAACTGTATGATGACCAGGAGTCCATCGACCGTTGGGATAAGTTTTTTCGTCGCGTCTGGGATGCGCACCCCACAGCTCATCGCCAACGTCAAGAGCGGGGACATATGGCTCCCTATTATCGCTTTGGTCATCACCGCTATTTTTGTTCCTTCGATGGGCCATTTGATCGCTTCGTTTACCTGGATGCCGATGTTCTGTTAATCGACTCACTAAACCCAGTGTTTGATAAGCTGGGACAGTATGACTGGGTTGTGTATGACTATCAGTTTAAAGATCCGGGACATATCTATGATTTAGACTGCAAAAATCTATACAAGGTTTTCCCGAAAGAAAGAATTGAGAAAGAGGTATTTTGTTCGGGATTTTATGCAACCCACAGGCATTTATATTCCCCAGAAGATTTGGAGAATCTTCTCTCCTATCTAGAAGCAGGAGAAGCAGAGGTTCTTTACATTTGGGCTGCTGATCAACCCATTCTCAACTACTTACTGATGCGATCGCAGCGACGCATCTATAACTTTTCCCATCACCTCCGAGCGGAGGAACGAACCGGCTGCTGTGCGACCTCCCCTCATTTTGAAGAGAAGGATGGTCTGGTCTATGATAAAGGGAATCGACTGACCTATTTGCACTATATTGGTGTGTCATCTTCTGTGTTCCGGCGCTTGTGTGAGGGGGAAAATCTTGAGTGTCCCTATCGCGATGTCTTTTTGCATTATCGCTATCTCCATGAACCGGAGAATCGTCCCCAATTGACCGGAAGGGCTAAACCCCTAAATCCCCCCCCCACGACGGCGCAACGGCTGCTGCGGAAACTTGGCATCAAGTCCAAGTAAATTAATGTAAAATAACTGGAATGAGGACGATATCATGACCCGGGGGATTTATATTGTTGCCAATGATAAAGTCATTGAGCAGACCATTGCTTTCCTGAAAAGCCTGCGCCACTATGATGGTGATACGCCGATTATTTTAATTCCCTTTGATGCCAACTATCAACAGGTGTTAGAAGCGGTTAAACCGTTTGGAGTTGATATTTTTGAGGATTTAGACTTTGTTGATACCCTCTGCCTAAAACTTCATAAAATTTTTGGTAAAGGGTTTTTCAATACTCCCAACAAGCAACGAAAACAAGCTTGTTGGTTTGGTCCTTTTGACGATTTTTTGTACATCGATGTTGATATTGTTGTCTTTGAAAAAATTATTGACAATCTGAGCTATCTTGAGGATTACGATTTCTTATGTTGTGATTATCAACATACAAATGGGACAAAAAATGTGTTCACTTCTAAAGTTGTAGAAGACGGGGTATTTACAGAAGCGGATTTACAAGATGTCTTTAATAGTGGTTGGTGGGCTTCCAAAAAAGGCTTATTTTCCCTAGAAGAGTTGTATGAAACTTTCGCTGAATGTGCCAAGCATCCCGATTACTTTGATTTTTCCCAGAAAACCACCGATCAGCCAATTTTTAATTACCTGGTCCTGAAACGGATTCAGCGACGCTTCAACTTGGTTCGTCGTCCCGAAAAAGCCGCCGGGAGTTGGGCCAGGAGTCCTCATTTCTATCGAGAGGGCGATCGCCTCATCGACTCAAAAACCGGACAACCCTTGCAATATCTCCATTGGGCTGGAGTGCGGATTGCACCGGGTTGTCCCTATTGGGATATCTGGGAACATTATCGCTATCTCGGGGAGGAGGTCCCCGAACAGCCGGCGATCGCCCCTCGATCCCCCTCCCTCCCCCGTCAGTGGCTCGATCGCCTCAAGCAGTTTTCCAAACGTCTGCAACCCTAATCACCCGGCCAAGCAAAGGGATGATTGCGATCGCCGGCCATCCGTTCAAACACGGCTAAATTTTCCGGCGAAAGTTCCCCCCGCCAACGCAAATCCAACTTAATCTCAAAATCAATCTTGTCATAATAATCACCATGAGCTGTTTCTAGGGGTCGTCGAGCCTTTTGTCCCCGATACTTGGCAATCATCGAATTGGTGCCACGACTTCCGGCCACATGATGATGAGGATGTTTCCAATACTCAACCATATCCGGCGTAAACTCAAGACCGATGGCATCACAAACCTGTTTGAGCGTCCCCTCGGGATCAGAGGCTAACGCCTCATAGTGAACCGTCATTTTGCGATCGCTTGGATGTCGATCATAAAGCTGTTTTTTCTGATCCAATTCATTTAACCAATGTTGCGTCAACCACTCAATACCCTTATCTGGATAAATCCGTAAATAGGAATTGACCACCGCTCGTCCATCCCGAACCATATGAATCAAAAACGGTCGTAACCATTGTTGCCGAAACTCTCGGGCGGCTAGGCGTTGATTGAGCCAAGAAAAATACTTACTCGAATCAACCAAAACATCAGCATCAATCTTCTCAAACAGGCGACTATAGGGATTGAGAATCGCATCATTCCCCAACCAACCCCGCACCCACCGTTCCAGCTTCAGGGGAATATGGCGATGCAGCCGGTGTCCACTCATCCCTCGGGCTAAATCCTGTCGTTCCTTCTCCGTAAACTCGTCCTGCCAAAAATGGCTATCCTCCAACATACAGAGCCGCTTTCCCCGTCGAACAAAATCCGGTAACTTACTAATTTCTCCCAACGAGAACGCTCGTGGGTGACTCCCTAACATTAAATCCATTAACGTTGAGCCAGAACGACCAATCCCAATAATAAAAACGACTGTTTTTTGCATAGTTCAGCTTAATTCCCTAAACGATCCCTTCCCTGGGTTGACGACGATTGACCGGCGATCGCAGTTCCAGTGCGCCCCCATCCTATCAAACCCCATCTTGCTCAGACGTCGCCGCACCCTTGATGTTGATGATGTTGATCGCGATCGCACCCCAACATGATAGCGATCGCTGCGGGAACTGTTAACGATCGCGTGGGGTCATAGATCCTAATCATCGAAACCATCCTTATTATTAGGCATAGTAGATGTATAGACCAGAAGCACGAACTTAGGTCATCCTCCAGGACATTAACGCATCAAGGTGCCGTCCAGGATGATCCCAATCCACCCCACCGAGGACCCCAACCATGCGTTCTGAACCCAGTTCCTATAATTTCCACGATCGCGCCCTGACCCAAACCCTACATGGGACGCTCCTACGCTACTTCTGCGAGGCCTTTGACGGCATCACCGGGCAACACCTGGCTGACTGTCAATTTGGCTTTGCCCCGAGTCCCCTAGGAGAGCCAACCTTCTTCATCGTCGCCGGGAGCTATGATGACATAGAATGCCTCAGCCGTGACATCGATAGCCTCCTCGACAAAGCTGCCGATATCATGCCCGGTATCCGCAAACTGGCCCTATGTTGCCAACCCGCCGACCCGCAACCCCGGTCAAATCCTGGATTTCTCTGTGGTCGTGTCTTTTCCGTGCCGCAAATCGAGCTGGACACGGACTCAGAATAAGTCCTAACCGTGACGCTTCTGATGCCATTGCCACGCGTGACCGACAATATCGCGCAACTGAGGATATTGAGGAACCCAGCCCAACCTTTGACGAGCCTTGTCACTACTCCCGACTAAAATGGGAGAGTCTCCAGCCCGGCGATCGGCAATCTGCACAGGAATCTTGCGGCCCGTAATCTCATTGGCCACATCAATCACATCTTTAACCGAAAAGCCATTCCCATTGCCCAAATTAAAGGCCTCGGAGTCACCACCCGCGAGTAAATACTCCAACCCCAAGACATGGGCTTGTGCCAAATCGCAGACATGGATATAGTCGCGCACACAAGTTCCATCGGGAGTATCGTAGTCGGTGCCAAAAATGGCGATCGACTCCCGTCGTCCTAACGCGGCCTGAAGTACCAAGGGGATGAGGTGGGTTTCAGGATGATGATCCTCCCCGAGTCGCCCTTGAGGATCAGCACCAGCGGCATTGAAATAGCGGAAACAGACCGATTTGAGACCATAAGCCGTATCAAAGTCCGCCAAAATTTGTTCAACCATCAATTTCGTAAAGCCATAGGGACTGATGGGAGCCTGAGGATGATCTTCCGTCAGAGGCATAAACTGAGGAATCCCATAGGTGGCACAGGTGGACGAGAAGACTAAATGGTTCACCCCCGCCGCTTGCATCGCTTCTAGGAGGGTTAAGGTTCCCACCACATTGTTGTGATAATACTTAGCCGGATCAGTCACCGACTCGCCCACGAAGATATAAGCCGCAAAGTGCATCACCGCCGCGATGTCATGGTTCGCAAAGAGATCATCGAGGAGGGGGCGATCGCAGGTATCCCCGAGAATCAACTCCACCCCTAACACCTCCTCAACTAAATCCCGGTGGCCATAGACGAGATTATCCAGAATCACCACCGAATAGCCGGCAGCTTGGAGAGCCAGAACCGCATGGGAGCCAATATATCCAGCTCCGCCGGTGACGAGAATGGTCGGTTTACTTGAAGACACGGCAAATTTCTCTGAGAGTCTGTACTACTCTCTCCAGAATAGGAGCAAATTCCGGAATTTGACGGGAGTTGCCCCCTATTGATGCCAACACCAAATTTTGATGGTTTTATCCCAACTTCCCGAGACGATCGCCCCACTGCGTCGAGCCACCGCAATCCCATGTACTGCCCCCATATGCCCCGAGAGCGTATCACAAACGCGACGGCCCTGAATACTCCAAATTTTGATGGTCTTATCACTACTGGCCGACACCAACATATCCTGATTGAGACCAAAGGCCACATCATTAACATCCCAAAGATGATTGGCCAGAGTACAGACTTCCGTTCCTGAAACGAGATTCCAGACCTTAATCGTGCGATCCTTACTACCACTCGCTAAAAACTGACTATCCGGCGAAATAGCCACCGATAACACCGATCCTAAATGGCCCGTCAGCGTATGCACTAACTGGCGATCGCCCAAACTCCAGACATAAATCTTATTATCGAGACCCCCACTCACCAGCCAGCGGCTATCCGACGAGAGAGCAATAGCCTTAATACTGCCCGAGGGTGTTTTCAACACCCCTGTTGTCTCACTTTGGCCCGGTGTCCAAATTTGCAGGGTGCGATCCTTACTCCCACTAATCAGACAAGCCCCATCCGCCGAAAACGCCAAGGATGTGACTCCCCGTAAATGCCCCCCAAGACTTTCAATGAGTTCTCCCGACTGCAAATTCCATAACTTAACCGTCGCATCATCGCCGCCACTGGCTAACACCTGGCCATCGGGACTAATGGCCACCGCGTTCACCGGACGACGATGGCGATCGAGAGCATACTGAAGCTGCCCCGTCTGCAAATTCCAGACAAAGACCGTATTATCCAACCCTCCCCCGACAATCCAGGGTAGAGCCGATGTTCGTAGATTGGGTGACAAGGATTGCGGCTTGTGAGGGAGTTCATGGACAGCCACGCAACTGACTAACGACGTCAACGCCGGCAACGTATAAGAACAATGCCAGCCCCGCGTTTTCGGTAACGGCGGCCGGTGGGAAATCGGCGTAATCTCCTTAAAGCGACTGTTTGAGGTAGGAAACGTCCGCCCCGAAGGAACCGGTGTCAATGAGGACGGTTTCGGAGGTGGAGGGGGCATCGAACGACGAGGCTGCTGAGAGGGGGGAGCATCGAGATGAGTCGGCGGTAGTGAGGCGTTTGGGGGAGGTGAGTTGGTCCGTGACACAGGAGTATAGGGTTGACCTTCAGCCACAGCCGTTTGCCGCTGTTTGGCTGGACGGCGGCGGCCCGTCTGGGGCCGACTGGTGGGGGTTTTAAAGTCTCGAATAATCTCATCAACCGACTGATAGCGATCGCGGAGTCGTTCCTGAGTCATCTTGTCAAGAATTGCCCCAAGTCGTGGACTCACTGAAATCTGCTCGGCTTCGAGATACTCCCGCCAACGCCACCCTTTCATCGGATCAAACAACACATCAGGGCGCGTGTTCGTCAACAGTTGCAGACAAGTGACCCCCAAACTATAAATATCACTAGCCGGATAGGCCTGACCGCTGCGTAACTGTTCTAGGGGCGCATAGCCCATGGTACCCACCTTCGTTCCCGGTTCAGCCAACGCCGTTTTGGTTAACTGTTTCGAGACGCCAAAGTCAATCAACATCAGTTTGCCATCACGATTGCGCCGTAAAATATTCACCGGCGTGATATCACGATGGACGACATTATTTTGATGCACATACCGTAACACCGGTAACAGTTGCACCAAAATCTCACGAATTTTTGCCTCCCCGAACGCTCCCGTCCGCTCCATCTCATGCCACAGGGTTTGTCCATCGACGTATTCTTGCACCAGATACAGCCGTCCCTCTTCCTCAAAAAAGGCAAACAAGGTCGGAATATGAGGATGTTCCCCGAGCTTTGACAGTTGGGTTGCTTCTTGGTAAAACAAGGAGATGGTCTTGTCATAGCTGCCTTCTGTGACATCGCTGCCGTCGTCTTGGGGCAGTAGTTGTTTAATCACACAGAAGGTATTGAGGCGGTCTTCATCGACGGCAATGTAGGTTCTGCCGAATCCCCCTCTCGCTAATGGTTTGGTGGGACGATACCGTCCTCGCAGTTTGAGGCGGGAACCACAGGTCACACAGTGACTAGCCTCGTCTGTATTTCGGGGCTGCGAGCAGTTGGGATTGAGGCAGAAGATCATGATGATGCGCGCTGGGACGGGTTGGCGAGTCCGGGTCTATTTTCTATTGTCTCTGATTAACCCGCAACTGTCTTCTTTTTCTGGTTCAGGTTTTGCTTCAGGTTAAGGAACTGAATTTAGCATCACCAGATTGAGATCTCAGTCTCCTGAATCTCCTCGCCTCGCCTAGAATCGGGTTAGAGAGGACCCGTTCTCGTCTCTCGCCTGGGGAGGCGAGGATGCTAAAATCCTGCCCATTGGCTCAATCTACTCGACTCTGCGATGAAATCAACTCTTTTTGCTCTCGACTTTGACGGTGTTTTATGTAATGGACTGATTGAATATTTTCAAACCGCCTGGCGGGCCTACTGTCAGGTTTGGTCCCCGAATCAGACGACGCCACCGGAGGATCTCGCGGCGAGTTTTTACCGTTTACGTCCTGTTGTTGAGACGGGTTGGGAAATGCCGGTTGTGCTGCGATCGCGCCTGTTGGGCTACTCTGAAGCTGAGATCTTAACGGATTGGCGACCGGTGTGTCAGACGGTGGTGGACTCCGAAAACCTCGATCGCACTCAACTCGCCAACGCCGTCGATGGAGTTCGAGATAACTGGATTCGCGAAAATATCGATAACTGGCTCAGTTTACATCGTTTTTACCCCGGAGTCATTGAGCAGTTAAATCACTTACAAGAAGCGGACATTCCCTGGGTTATTATTACCACCAAAGAAGGACGATTTGTGCGCGCTCTTTTAGCAGAACAAGGCATCGAGTTGCAGCGTAATCAGTTATTTGGCAAAGAAGTCAAACTCGAAAAACAGGAAATCTTACGTCGTTTGTTAACTGAAACCCCCTACTCAGAGATTATTTTTGTCGAAGATCGGCTCAATACCCTAGAATCTGTAGCTGAACAGGACGATTTAACTGCGGTACAGCTTTATTTGGCAGATTGGGGCTATAATACAGAGTCGATGCGACATCAGGCTGAGCAAGATCCACGTATTACCGTCATTTCCCTCAGTCAGTTTGAACAGCTCATTCTGAATCATCAACCCTCCACAACATCAAGTTAAGTCAGACGAAAGAATTGCTGGCGATTCCCTATTCCCTGTTCCCTGTTCCCTATTCCCTGTTCCCTATTCCCTATTCCCTGTTCCCTGTTCCCTTTTCCCCTATGTCAACCCAACTTCTCTCTGAATTAAACCTCAACGGATTACCCTTGAAAAACCGAGTTGTCATGGCATCTCTGACGCGATCGCGGGCGGGAATCGATCGCATCCCCAACGCCTTAATGGCACAATACTATCGTCAACGGGCATCTGCCGGTTTGATTCTCAGCGAAGCCACCGTGGTTTCCGTTCAAGGAATTGGTTGGCAACAATCCCCAGGCATTTATACCTCAGAACAAGCCGAAGGCTGGAAACAGGTCGTTCATGCCGTTCATGGCCAAGGAACCCCTATTTTCCTGCAACTGTGGCATTGTGGTCGGGCATCCCATAGCGATTTTCACCCCAAAGTCGGCTTACCTGTTGCCCCCTCCGCCATCGCCATTGCTGGGGATAGCATTCATACGCCCAAGGGTAAAAAAGATTACGAAACCCCTCGCGCCCTAGACACCGCAGAAATTCCAGCCATTGTTGATGATTATCGTCAAGCCGCTGTCTATGCCAAAGAAGCAGGATTTGATGGCGTAGAAGTTCATTGTGCGAATGGCTATCTTATCGACCAATTTTTACAGTCAAAAACCAACAAGCGTCAAGATAACTATGGCGGTAGTTTGGAGAATCGCTATCGTTTTCTCGATGAGATATTAGGGGCTGTAACGAGTGTTTATCCGAGCGATCGCGTTGGAGTCAAAATCTCTCCAAATGGCAATTTCAACGACATGGGATCGACCGATTACCGAGAGACGTTTCTCTATGTCGCTCAACAGCTTAATTCTAAAAAACTCGCCTATTTACAAGTTGTAGATGGCTTAGAATTTGGCTTCCATGACCTCGGCGAACCCATGACTTTATCAGAGTTTCGTGCCGTATTTGACGGACCCTTGATGGGCAATTGTGGCTACAATCAGGAGACGGCTGAAGCGGCGATCGCCAACGGAGACGCCGACTGTATTTCCTTCGGACGACCCTTTATCATTGACATACTCCCAGCGCTGAATCAAAGATTACAGCGCGGGATTCTCACAGATAGTGATTCTTGATTCAGCGAGACAACGTATTGAATCTGATTTCTCATCATCAACAGAGGTTGGACTCTCCTCAAGCGTTCCCGGTTTCCCGGCAGTTTCCTTATGCCCTAAGGTACTGTTGTTATTCCACTCAACACCTAGAAGGTTCATGCCCCTTTTTAAACTATTTAATGCCGCATTCGTATCTCGACAAATTTCGAGCTGACATTGAGGACATTGATGAGTTCTAGTACTGAGTGATTTCTGCACTCGATGACCGCAATTTGAGCAGTCTTGGGAGGTATAGTTCGGAGCAACAGCAACCACGGTCTTGTCCCAGATTTTCCCAAAATAATCTA
>OFEU01000294.1_pt1 | contig 38459 bp, 38 predicted proteins | sample 1521221 | NCBI WGS metagenome assembly OFEU01 (sample SAMN03766357, study PRJEB24113) | microbial mat metagenome | isolation source: enrichment culture HLUCC-O from microbial mat sample contains cyanobacterium... | reverse complement strand
TCTCACCGCTAAGCCTTCGGCTCTAACGGGAGTCTTCTTTTGACATTTAAGATAATCCGCTAAAATCGAGGAGTGAGCGCTAAGACGAATCCTTCAGACTCATACCATTGCCGGGCATCTACATTCCACGTCTGCCTTCGTGCCAGACACGACTTCTACCATATCCTGGGTCTCATCGGCCAGAGGCTCGTTTTTCTTCGTCCGGGTTGCCATTGTGATCACGATTTTTCTCATTCATCCAACACAGGCTCAACCAATCCGTCGTTGGACCTTCAAACAAGACTCCGTCGTCCGGGTTGGACGCTCCAAAGACAATGATGTTGTGATTCACGGGTCCCTCGTCTCTCGTCATCATCTCGAACTCTGGAACCGTCAGGGAGGGTGGGAACTGATTAACTTTGGCGCGAACGGCACCTTTGTTGACGGAAAGCCGGTGCGCCAATTACCGATCACCGATGGTATGCTGATTCGTCTCGGCTCCACCGGCCCGAGGCTACAACTGCATTTGAGTCTCGAAGATGGGGAGACTCTCAGCGACGATCGCCTCAACGCCGACTCTCCCCAACCTCACCCCCATTAAGCCCTAATTCGTCCCCGACAAGGCCCGATTCACCGTCTCAATATGGCTTTGGAAATAGGCTTGACGGTTTCCGAGTTGTTGAGCCAGTTCTAATCCTCGGCGAAAGGACGTGAGCGCCTGGCGATAATTCCCCTGTTGCTGATGCACCTGACCGATGCGATCATAGGTCATCATCAAGCCATAGCGATTGCGAGCCATCTCATGGGTTTCAATTTGGGCCTGATACACCTGGAGCGCCGCCTCCCAGTCCTGATATCGTTCATAGAGTTGTCCGAGAACCGTGAGCGCTTCCTGAGCGCGGTAAAACTGACGGGCATCCCAGGATAAGCGATAGGCCTCCTGATATTGAGCGATCGCCTCATTGGGGCGCTCTAATGCCGCTAAATCCTGCCCCATGGCAATTTTCAAGGCCGTCACCCGCGCCGTGTCATTGAAGCCTGTGTAATAGGCGATTAACTCCTGTTTAACGGCGATCGCCGCCTCATAATCCGTGAGGCGATCGTAGATATAGGCCAATTCCGTTAGATAGCGGACTTCCTCTTCGCGATCGCCCCGTCGATTGGCCAACTCCCGTAACCCCTCATAGGCCTCAGCCGCCGTCTCATAATCGAGATCTTGCAAGGCCGTTTCCCCCAATCGTTGCCAGGCCTCCTCTTGTCTGGCCTCATCACCACGCGATCGCGCCAACTCCAACAGCGTCTGATAAATCTCTACAGCCACAGAACGAGCCCCTACCGTCTCATAACTCTCGGCTAAGGCCAGCAACGCCTCTAAATCGGGGGTTTCTACCTCATCGAGACTCTGAATCTGAATCTCTCGCAGCCGTTCGCGCATCACCTGGAGTTGGTAAAACTGTTGTTGTTCCCAGGCGATCGCCCCCACCCGTTGCAACGCCGCCAATTCAGCGCCAACACCTAAAAACCGTCGTAGCCGCAATTCCCGATTCCAAACCTCAAAGGCCTCCGTCACATTTCCCTGAGATAACGCCTCCTGAGCCTGGCGATCGAGCTCATCTAAGGCTGTCCCTAATGTCCGCCGTTGAGACTCCGTCAACGCCGCCTCACCCGCCCATACCGCCTCAGGAATCAGGGGGTCGGGTTCCCTCAACCTCAAGGGATTATCGGGGAGTGCTCGTTGCGATTGCGCCTGGGCCGCCGCCGGTTTCAACCGCAACCCCGATAGAGGGACCCCGAGGGTCAACCAAGCCAAGGCATAGGCTGATACAGTGAACAATTGAAGCGACAGTTGAGAGCCACGGCGCGGCCCTTGGCTGACAGAGAAAAGACGAGATAAAACCATAGGAAACCCCTAGCTAATTTGTTCAATCACAGCAATCACAGCAATCACAGCAATCACAATCCATCACAATCCATCACAATCATCCAACTATCAAACCCGGAGGACCACCGTTGATGTCGCACCCCCCCTTAACCAACCCCCTAGCCAGAGGCTTAAAACAGGTCTTGTCCCGGTTTCGCCGGATGTTACCATTGGGGCTAATTTGCCTGCTGTTGACCCTGTCTAGCTGCGGCTTACCCCGCATCCAAGCCCAGGAACGACTCTTTTTGCCCCTCACCGTTGAGTTCCTCAATGAGTCGGTTCTACCTAGCCAAGAGATTCAGGAGACCCCCATCGGTGGCCTTTCAGCCATCACCTACGATCGCCAAACCGGCAAATACTACGCCCTCTCAGACGATCGCGGCGACTTCTCGCCTCCTCGCTTCTATACTCTAGCGATCGACATTGACGGCGGCAACGGCGATCCCTTCGAGATTGGCTCAATTACCGTCGAGGATGTGACCCTATTGCGGGATGAAGCCGGAGAGACCTTGGCGGCGGGAACCGTTGATCCCGAAGGAATTGCCCTGTCTCCAGATCGGACGCTGTTTATCTCTAGTGAAGGGGTTTCCTCCGAGGCGATCGCACCCTTTGTCGATGAATTTGATTTGACCACGGGGCAACGGATACGGGCCTTACCCATCCCTGATTATATGGTGGCTGATGCCCCTGAACCGGAGCAAACCCTGGGCGTGCAAAATAATCTCGGCTTTGAATCGCTGACCCTTGGCGGTATCGGAACTGGGGAACCCTACCGCATCTTTGCGGCGACGGAATCGGCCTTATTACAAGATGTCCCTTGGCTCGAAGAACAACAAGCCGCCGCCTCCCCTGAATCCCCCGTTCCCTTGACGACGCGCCTGTTGCATTATGTCGTGGTGGAAAATCGCGCTCAAATCGTTGCCGAACATCTCTATCCCCTCGATCCGCCTCCCTCGTTGCTGACAATGAATCATGGCCTCGTGGAACTGCTGGCCTTAGATGGGGCCACCGCCGCCCTGCGATCGGCGCCCGGAGGCTATTTTCTCAGTTTAGAACGCAGTTTTGGCCCCGACGAAGGCTTTGGTATAAAACTGTTTCAGATGGCGATCGCCTCGGCGACAGATATCTCCAGTTTGACCTATTTACAAGGGGAGGCTCGGGACTTTAAACCCGTGGAAAAACAACTGCTTTTAAACCTGAGTCATATCGAGGGATTTGCTCCCGATAACCTCGAAGGAATGACCTTTGGGCCGCGACTGGCTGATGGTTCCCAGAGTCTAATCCTGGTCAGTGATGACAACTTTTACGGTAGTCAGGTCAATCAGTTTGTCTTATTGCGCCTGACAGCCGAGCGTTGAGCCAATCTCCAGCGCCGTTGACACTCGCCCCTGGATACTTGACAATTGATCCCGACCTTGGGCCGGTTCTGAACAGCGCCCCCAACCTGATGTCGATCGCATCAAAACCACCAGTCTAGCCGTCACCGGATCACAGCCAAACATGCTGCGACTATCAATCGAGACGACCCCAACACAGGTTTCTGGCGACGGTTCTCTGGATGGTTCTATTAGTCCCTGATTGCTATATAGCCTAAAGCCCCATGACTGTCTCTGACGATATCGCAACCCTGGCCCGCTGGATGGCGGCAGATTTTAGTAACCAACAGCAAGCCTTTGATAATCCCCCTTTATTTGCTCATGTTCGCGCCTGTTTGCGCCCCCTGTCCCTAGAGAACTTTGGCGGAATTAGTTTTTATCTCGAACAGGCCTATCAATATGATCTCAACCGGCCCTATCGCACTCGGGTTTTGCGGATTAAACCCGAGTCTGAGACGGAGGTTGAGGGGAACGCCAAGAGCTTAATCATTGAAAATTATGCCATCGCCCAAGCCGAGGAGTTTTTCGGGGCGTCACGGGACCCCCAACGCTTGTCTACCTTGACTCCTGAACGCTTAGAGCGTCTTTGTGGCTGTAACTTTGTGGTAGTGCGTCAAGACAATGGCTTTGAGGGAGTTGTTGAACCGGGAAACAACTGTCGCGTTGAGCGCAACGGCCAAAGTACCTATCTTGACAGTCGCTTTGAAATCAGCGAACATCACTTCCGGACGCTCGATCGCGGACGCAATCCTGACACCGGAGAGCGGGTTTGGGGGTCGGTGGCCGGGGCGTTTGAGTTTGAGCGCGTGACGAGCTTTGCTCATGAACTGCACTTGTAATCCGGGCTACAGTCAGGCGATCGCTCGGCAACCTCCCAAATTCCCACAGTTGCCAGATCCTACAGTCAAGCCCGGAATCCCGGTGTCGCAAGGTACACCAAACCTGGTAGATTTAGCGAGTATCAGCTCAGCAATCGTATAACAAACCACAAGATGAAAGTACTTGTTATTGGCGGTGACGGTTACTGCGGATGGGCAACAGCACTCTACTTGTCCAATCGTGGTCACGACGTTGCCATTCTCGATAGTTTAGTCCGTCGTCACTGGGATTCACAGCTACAAATTGAAACCCTGACCCCCATTGCTCCAATTCAGCGCCGTATTCAACGCTGGTATGAGCTAACGGGGAAACGTATTGAGTTGTTTATTGGGGATATTAACGACTATCCCTTCTTGAGCGAGTCAATGCACCAGTTTGAGCCCTCAGCGGTGGTTCACTTTGGCGAACAGCGTTCAGCCCCCTTCTCGATGATCGATCGCGAACACGCGGTGCTCACTCAGGCCAATAATGTGATTGGCAACCTCAATCTGCTCTATATCCTCAAGGAAGACTTCCCCGATTGCCATTTGGTCAAATTGGGAACCATGGGTGAGTATGGAACTCCCAACATCGACATCGAGGAAGGCTACATCACCATTGAACACAATGGCCGCAAGGATACTCTCCCCTATCCCAAACAGCCGGGTAGCTTCTACCACCTCAGCAAAGTTCACGATAGCCATAATATCCAGTTTGCCTGCAAAATCTGGGGCTTACGGGCCACGGACTTGAACCAGGGGATTGTCTATGGGGTGCTGACGGAGGAGACGGGGATGGACGAGTTACTCGTCAACCGCCTCGACTATGATGGCGTCTATGGAACTGCCCTCAACCGCTTCTGTATTCAGGCGGCGATCGGCCATCCCTTGACGGTTTATGGTAAAGGCGGACAAACTCGCGCTCTGCTCGATATCCGTGATACAGTTCGTTGCATCGAGATTGCCGTGGAAAATCCCGCTGATGCCGGTGAGTTCCGCGTCTTTAACCAGTTTACGGAAATGTTTAGTGTGGCGGATTTGGCGCTGAAGGTGCAACAGGCTGGCGCATCTCTTGGCTTAAAGGTCAATATCGATAACCTGGAAAATCCTCGGGTTGAGCTTGAAGATCACTATTTCAACGCCAAAAACACGAAACTCATTGATTTGGGATTGCAACCCCATACTCTTTCGGAGTCTCTGCTCGATTCCTTGCTTAACTTTGCCATTAAGTACAAAGATCGGGTCGATAAAGACCAAATTCTCCCGAAAGTACGGTGGCGTCGTTAGGCTTTGGTTGTCCTCCAGGGTAAGCCGCAAGACAGCCAGCCCGGCCGCTTTGGGGGCAGTCTCGCAGACTGCCCCGCTCGCTTCTCCTATTCCCTCATCCCGGTCTAGTTCGTATGCGTATTGCTCTTTTTACTGAAACCTTCCTGCCGAAAGTCGATGGCATCGTCACTCGTTTACGGCATACTGTCGAACATCTACAACGTCTCGGTGATGATGTTCTCGTGGTCTCTCCGGATGGGGGACTGACGGAATATAAGGGCGCTCAGATTTTTGGCGTGCCAGGGTTCCCGCTGCCGCTGTATCCTGAGCTGAAGTTGGCGGTTCCTAATCCCTCGATTCGCCCGGTGTTGGAGGACTTTAAGCCGGAGTTGATTCATGTGGTCAATCCGGCCGTCTTGGGGTTGGGGGGACTCTATTACGCGAAGTCGATGAATCTGCCTTTGGTGGCTTCGTATCATACCCATCTGCCTCAATATCTACAGCATTACGGTTTGGGGATGTTTGAGGAGGTGTTATGGGGACTGTTGCGATCGGCCCATAACCAGGCGGCGTTGAATCTCTGTACCTCCAGTGTCATGGTGCAGGAGTTGAGTTCTCATGGCATTGAACGGACCGATTTGTGGCAGCGAGGGGTGGATACGGAGATGTTCCAGCCGAGTTTGGCTAGTGAGATGATGCGATCGCGTCTCAGTGATGGCCATCCTGACTCGCCCCTGTTGCTGTACGTCGGACGACTCTCGGCAGAAAAGGAAATTGAGCAAATTCGCCCGGTGCTAGAGTCGATTCCCAATGCGCGTCTAGCTCTGGTGGGCGGTGGTCCTCATCAAGAAGCCCTGCAAGCCCATTTTGCTGGAACGGCCACGAAGTTTGTCGGTTATCTACAAGGGTTGGAGTTGGCATCAGCCTATGCGTCGGCTGATGCCTTTATTTTCCCCTCTCGCACCGAAACCCTCGGCTTAGTCTTGCTCGAAGCGATGGCCGCCGGCTGTCCAGTGGTGGCGGCGGGAACCGGTGGTATCACCGATATTGTCACTGATGGCAAGAATGGCTATTTGTTTGATCCGACCGATGAGCGCGGGGCTGTGATGGCCACGCAACGACTTCTAGCCAATCAAGAGGAACGCGATCTTCTACGAGGCCATGCTCGCCAGGAGGCTGAACGCTGGGGCTGGAATGCGGCTACTCAGCAGTTACAGCAGTTTTATCGTCAAGTGCTGACGGGACCTCGGCTGGCCTCGGTGGCTTAACGTCGCTCCCTTAGCATAGTTTTGAGTTATTGTCAATCCCCAAAACCCTGTCGAGTCTGCCGATCGCCCCAGATGGCGTTTTTTATGACCGTGGGCGATCGCCACTATTGGCGCTGTCAGCATTGCCAGGCCACCCTATTAGCCGCTGAACAGCTCCCAGACCGGGAATTTGAGCGGCAACGCTACGAATTGCATGAGAATGACCCAGAAGACGAGGGCTATCGGGATTTTCTCAGTCGCCTCATCAGCCCCCTATTGTCCCAACTTCATCCCGCCGAGCGAGGCCTAGACTACGGCTGCGGTCCCAGTCCCGTTCTGGCACAAATGCTGCAAGAAGCTGGCCATCCCATGGCCATTTATGATCCCTTCTTTTTCGGCGATCGCACCCCCCTTCAAGACCGCTACGACTTCATTACCTGCACCGAAGTCGTTGAGCATTTCCACCATCCCGCCCAAGAATTTGACCAACTCACCACCCTCTTAAAGCCTGGGGGTTGGTTAGCCGTCATGACCAACTTCCAAACCGAGGATGCCGCCTTCGCCAATTGGCACTATCGCCGTCACCCCACCCACGTCAGCTTCTATCGCGACTATACCTTTGAGATCATCGCCCGACAATGGGGCTATCACTGCCAAATTCCCCGACGTAACGTCGTCCTGCTACAGAAAGTCTAACCGTCAACCTTCCCCATTATCCCGTTCGCCATGATCCCAACTCACCCAGTCGCCAGTTTGCCTTCTGGGGTGTTATCGGATACACTTTGACAGTCTTGTGAAAAATCTTAACAAAAATTACAACTTCAGGGCGCATCTGCCTTGTTCCGAAGCCAGACCCTGACTTCTATTTAATCTATGCAACTACTCCCTAAACCCTATACCCTGACCGTGAGGCGCGTCGGCAAACGACCCTTCGTGCTTTCGGTTGGCGTTCCCCTAAGACTGGCCGTAACGGCATTAGGAAGCCTCATGGTTGGGGGGATAGGACTCGCAGGACTGCAAGCTTGGGGAAACTATCAAGCCAACCAAGCGGAACTCGATCGCCGCGCCGAGGAAATCCTCCTGCAAGTCGAAAGCCTTGAAGTGCAACTGCAAGAACTCAAAGAACGCTCGGGAATCTCTGAAACGCCCTCCGACTCCAGCTCCGACTCCAGCAACAATGAACTCGGACGTGGGGGTCCTGTCAGTCGTCCCCTAAGGGCCAGCGAATTGCTCAGTGACGCTGAAACCCACGTCAGTCAACTGACCGACGAACTCAGCGATCGCATTCAGCCGGCCCTCGAAGAAACCCTAGAACTCGAAAAAGCCATTCCCCAGGGGATTCCCCTCAAAATTCCCACCCAGATCACCTCAGAGTTTGGCAAACGACAAAACCCCTTCGGCTTCAACAAAGAATTTCACAACGGTATCGACTTCGCCGGAACCATCGGCGATCCCGTCATCGCCACCGCCTCAGGAACTGTGACTCATGCCGGCTGGGGAGTCGGCTACGGTAAGTACGTTGAAGTCAATCACGGCAATGGCTACGTTAGCGTATATGCTCACTTATCTGAAATTTCCGTAGAATGGGGAGATGAGGTCGAACCCGGAGATGAAGTGGGATTGCTCGGCAATACCGGACGTTCGACTGCTCCCCATTTGCACTATTCTATTTTTGAGGACAACGAGGCGATCGATCCACAACCGTTTCTTGTCCGGCGTTCAGGTTTAACTCGGGACTGGCTTCCCAACGAATCAGAAGCCCCCGTCACGGCACCCGTCGCCAATTAAACAAGTTTGCTCAACAGGATAACTACCCTATGACTGCTACACAAACCAAATTTCCCATTGATTTAGGTGCATACAAACCCCTAAAACTCGACCCCAAGGTTAAAACCCTCACTGACGAGCAACGGGCAACCCTGAAAGCCAACATCCAACTAATGCGGGATGCCATTATCTTCTTCACCGCCACCGGTGCAGCTCGCGGTGTAGGCGGCCATACCGGTGGCCCCTATGACACCGCGCCGGAAGTGGCCATCCTCGATGCCTTTTTCCGAGGCAGTCCCGAGAACTTCGTCCCCATCTTCTTCGACGAAGCCGGACACCGGGTGGCTACCCAATATCTCATGGCGGCCCTCTATGGCGACTTACCCGCCGAACAACTGGTTCGCTACCGGGAAGCTCACGCCAAACTCCCCGGCCACCCCGAATTGGGACTGACTCCCGGTGTGAAGTTCAGTTCTGGACGCTTGGGCCATATGTGGTCCTATGTGAACGGAGTGGCGATCGCCAACTCCCCCAAAGTCGTCTGCTGTCTCGGGTCCGACGGCTCCCAACAAGAAGGCAACGACGCCGAAGCCGCCCGCTTTGCCGTCGCCCAAAACCTCAACGTCAAACTCTTCGTCGATGACAACGACGTCACCATCGCCGGTCATCCCTCCGACTATCTCCCCGGCTTCAGCGTCGCCCAAACCCTCAAAGGTCACGGCTTAACCGTCCTCGAAGGCGACGGCGAAGACATCGACGACCTCTATCGTCGGATGTGCGAAGCCATCACCGCCACCGGACCCGTGGCCGTGGTCAACAGCCGCAAAATGGCAGTGGGCATCGAAGGCATCGAAGGCTCCACCCATGGCCACGACGTGATCCCCGTCGATGCGGCTCTCAGCTACCTGAAAGCGCGTGGCCAAGATGCGGCCGTCAGCTTCCTCGAAGGCATCGAAAAACCCAAAAACCCCAACACCTACCTCGGTTCTGGCGACAAACTCGGCTCCAATCGCAACGTGTTTGGTCAAACCGTTGCCGAAATCCTCTCGGCTATGGATGCCGACACCCGCAAGAAGAGCGTTCTCTGCATCGACAGTGACCTCGAAGGCTCCTGCGGTTTAGGACATATCCGTAAAGCTGCCCCCGATATCTACGTCAGTGGCGGGATTATGGAGCGTAGCAACTTCTCCGCTGCCGCAGGGTTCGGCATGGAAACCGGCAAACAGGGGATTTTCGGGACCTTCAGTGCTTTCCTAGAGATGTGTATCTCGGAAATCACCATGGCCCGGTTGAACTATTCCAACGTGCTCTGTCATTTTTCCCACTCGGGGATTGACGACATGGCCGACAACACCTGCCACTTCGGCTTGAACAATATGTTCGCCGACAATGGCTTGGATGATGGCTATGAAACCCGTCTTTACTTCCCCGCCGATGCTGGCCAAATGGCGGCTGTGGTGAAAAAAGTCTTTGGCGACCCTGGTTTGCGCTTTGTCTTCTCTACTCGCTCCAAGGTTCCCAACATCCTCGACAGCGATGGTAACGACTTGTTCGGTGACAACTACGAGTTCACCCCCGGTAAAGATGAAGTCATCCGCGAAGGCACTGCTGGCTATGTGGTGAGCTTCGGGGAAGGTCTCTATCGCGCCCTGGATGCGGTTGAACGCCTCAAGCAAGAGGGCATTGATGTGGGCTTAATCAACAAACCCACTCTCAATGTGGTGGATGAAGAGATGATGACCAAGTTGGGCAATTCTCCCATGGTCTTAGTGGTGGAAGCCTTCAACCGTCGCACGGGGTTAGGCAGCCGTTTCGGCAGTTGGTTGTTAGAACGAGGTTTCTCGCCCAAGTTCGCCTTCTTGGGAACTCACGAAGAAGGCTGTGGCGGTCTCTGGGAACAGTTCCCCCACCAAGGAATTGACTCGGATGGTATTGTCGCCAAGGTCAAGGAACTGGCCAGCTAGACAGGATTATAGTGGATAGCCAAAAATCAACCCTTGACAATTGTCGGCTATTCGTGTAAGCAAACGGGGAGCAGGATAAGTTCTGTTCCCCATTTCTATTCCCTATGGCCTCCCCCTCTTGCCTCTTGCCTCTTGCCATCCCCTCTTGGGAGGGGTTAGGGGTGGGTTATGCCTCTTGCCTCTTGCCTCTTGCCTTTTGCCTATTCCCCATCAACCTTCCCTCAACACATACCCCACACCGCGCACGGTTTGAATCAGTCGTTTATCCCCTTCATGTTCGATTTTCAGGCGTAAATAGCGGATATAGACTTCAATCACATTCGACTCTCCCATAAATTCATAGCCCCAGACATTTTCTAGGATTTGTTCACGGGTGAGCACTTCTCGGGGATGTTCCATGAGATATTTGAGCAGTTCAAACTCTTTCATGGTTAGGTCGATCGCCCGTCCAGAATTGCGATCGCCTCCCCGAACCCCCCGAAATGCCTGACGACTCGGCAAATCCAGCAGTAGATCCGCAAAACGTAACTGATGGGTATCCGGGTGTTCTGGCTTGAGATAAAACGCCACCATTTTCAGAAATTCATGGGAACGGTAGGGTTTAATCACATAATCATCGGCCCCGGCTTCGAGACAGGCCACGCGATCGTCTAGGGTATCACTGGCCAGCATCATCATCACCACAGCCCGATTGCCGATGCTGCGTAGGTGTTTACAGAGCCATAACCCGGAGTTGCCCGGCAAAATGCGGTTAATGGCAATTAACCCCGGTTGCATCTCCGCCACTTGATGGAGAGCATTGTTAGCCTCATGGGCGATCGCCACCTCATAACCGGCTTCCTGTAAATCGAGGGCAATTCGTTGGGACAGGGTTGTCTCCGGTTCAACCACCAAAACCGACGATTGCAACTCTAAGCTGACAGTATCCATAGCAGCAGGCTTAAAAATATCAATAATACTGGAGAATCCACACTTGCCCGTGATCCTAGCCTGAATTTTCGCCCCAGGAGATCACTCAAAACTCAAAACCCGGCGTCATCAGGAACACCGGGCCAACCAACACTGGACCAATGGGTTTAAGACCCCCCAGAGAGGGAACGGGGAAGCCGTCCTCCATTCACCGCATCCCGGAACTCTTCGACATCCGGGCCATAATCAATGGGCAGAACCGCCACAATGTTCTCATGGGGACGAGGAATAATCACCCAAGACTCCAACGTCGCCCCATAGGTTCGTTCAACGGCCGCAATTCCAGCATCCATTGCCGTCTTCACCTCCGAGACATCCCCACGGATATTGATGTTAAAGCGGGCGCTTCCCACACGGATATAGCCCACGAGGGTCACTCGTCCAGCTTTGACCATCGCGTCGGCGGCGGCCATAACCCCTGGGAACCCTTTGGTTTCAATTGATCCTACTGCCTGCTGTGTCACGGTTGATCTCCTAAATTTGGCATGGTTGGGGTATGATTAACCCCCGTTGAAGGTGTATAACTTGAAGCGTTGTTATCCAAGCGCTGTGTTAACGCCTCTGAAAGCTTAATGTAGCGATGTTCAGGTCGCAATGTTCGGGTCACAATGTTCGGCCATTCGACCTTACCCAGTTAAAAAATTATCCATCATCCCCCATCGCTATGGCAAGGGAATCCCCATTTGTCAGCGAAATGGCTCAGTAATTTCCGTGTAGTGAATGGGTAAGACGGCAACGATATTCTCTGGGGGGTTAGGGACAATATAGTGAGACATGATTTTACCCCCAAAGGTATTTTCCACAGCGGCCAATCCTGCCTTCATTGCTTCTTCAACTTCCGACACTGGCCCACGAAAGGCAATGGCAAATTGACCACTTTCAGCCTTGTCAAAATACACCAGCGTCACGCGAGCTGCTTTCACAGAAGCATCAGCTGCCGCTAAAATGGAGGGAAACCCCAGGCTTTGAATCATACCGACGGCAACGGGCATTAGATAGAGCGTCCTCGTAGCATCAAATTGGGCTATCCCATTGTACAAGCTAACTGTACAACTCAACGGACCCAAGTTACGATTAAAAGCGACAACCTCAAAAAACGTTACGTTTCTTGACCGCGATGAACCTTCGCATCGGCAACGGCTATGACATTCACCGCCTCGTAGAAGGGCGACCCCTCATCCTAGGTGGCGTCGTGTTAGCTCACGATCGCGGCCTAGACGGCCACAGTGACGCCGATGTCCTGACTCATGCCATCATGGATGCCATGCTCGGCGCTCTCTGTCTCGGCGACATTGGCCATTACTTTCCCCCCAGTGATGAGCAGTGGCGCGGCGCCAACAGCCTCACCCTCCTCGAACAAGTCAACCGCCTCATCCACAAAAAAGGCTGGACCATTAGCAACCTCGATAGCGTCATCGTTGCCGAACGTCCAAAGCTTAAACCCCATCTTCAACAGATGCAGGAGAACCTAGCCGACACTCTGAAACTCGATCCGACGGCGATCGGCATCAAAGCCACCACCAACGAACGACTCGGCCCCGTCGGACGAGAAGAAGGAATTGCCGTTCATGCTGTTGTGCTTCTGGCCAAGACAGATTAGCAGCTAGGGATTAGAATTGAACATTAGCCTGGAGCCTCAAGCTCACTCTTCCCTGGATCATGTCTGTGCTAATTCCTCTCTCACCGCCTCCCCACCGAGTCCGACGGCTCATCACCCTAGTTCTGCTGGGAGTCATTCTGCTGGTGAGTCTCAGTGGCTGTCAACTCGAACGCTTCCGAGTTCAAGAAGCGGCGGAGAGTCAGATCATCTTGGGACAAATTAGTGACCCCAAAACCTTTAACGCCGCCTTGAGTCAGGAGTCTCCCAATGTCTTCTCCTATATTTATGAGGGATTGGTAAACTCCGATGGGGTTACAGCTGAGGTTGTCCCCCAACTGGCGGAGTCTTGGGAAACCTCTGAAGACAATCTGCGGCTAGTGTTTACGCTGCGAGAGGGATTGCGCTGGTCTGATGGGGAACCCCTCACAGCCGATGATGTGGTCTTTACCTTCAACGATATTTACTTTAACCGCAGCATTCCCAGTTCAACTCGTGATGTACTGCGGGTGGGAGAAACGGGTGAGTTTCCCACAATTCAAAAACTCGACGATCGCCGCATTGAAATCCTGCTCCCAGAACCCTTTTCCCCCATTTTACGAACTCTCGGGTCTCCAATTCTCCCGGAACACATCTTACGTTCAGCCGTTGAGGATGTGAATGCGGAGGGAGAACCCCGCTTTAACACCCTCTGGGGAACCGATACGCCTCCCGAGGAGATTATTAGTAATGGTCCCTATCGCTTGTCTCAATATCAGGCGGGCCAACGGGTACGCTTTGAACGCAATCCCTATTATTGGGATACGGAGGAGGATGGAACCCGCAAGCCGCATATTGAAGAGGTGGTTTGGCAAGTGGTGGAAAATCAAGATACTCAGTTGTTGCAATTTCGTTCAGGAGGATTGAGTTCAATTAGTGTCAATCCGGCTTATTTTTCCTTACTGAAACAGGAGGAAGAACGGGGCAACTTCACGATTTATGAAGATGGCCCACAAATGGGTACGACGTTTCTGTCCTTCAACCTCAACCGGGGTAAAAATCCCAATGGGGAACCGCTAGTTGACCCAATTAAGTCAAAATGGTTTAATAATCTGGACTTTCGTAAAGCCGTGGCTCATGCCATTGATCGCCAAACGATGATCAATAGTATTTATCGCGGTTTGGGGGAAGCTCAAAATTCGCCGATTTCGATTCAAAGTCCCTATTATTTGTCGCCGGAGGAGGGACTCCCCACCTATGAGTATGATTTAGACCAGGCTCGACAACTGTTGCTTGATGCCGGGTTCTACTATGATGAGGGCGATCGCCTCTTTGATGAAGACGGAAACCGGGTTGAATTTGAACTGATTACCAACGCAGGGAACCAAACTCGTGAAGCCATCGGCGCCCAAATTCGTCAGGATTTAAGCAAAATTGGGATGAAGGTTAACTTTACCCCCATGGCGTTCAATAATTTGGTCAATAAGCTCGGTTCAACCCTCGATTGGGAAGCGCATCTGATTGGCTTTACCGGAGGCGTTGAACCTCACGGGAATTTGACGATTTTTGCGGTTGATGGACGTTTACATAGTTTCAATCAGGGTCGTGATGATCCCCCCATCGAGGGACGGGTGGTAGAAGATTGGGAGCGCGAAATTGAGTCTCTTTATATTCAAGGGTCTCAGGTGTTTGGGGATGAAGAACGCAAAGAGATTTATGGGGAAGCACAAATTTTGGTTCAGGAACATCTGCCTTTTATTTATCTGGTGAATCCCCTGTCAATGGCGGCGGTTCGTAATACCATTGAAGGAACTCGCTATTCAGCAATTGGCGGTGTGTTCTGGAACCTCCCGGATCTGAAAATTGCTGAAGATTAGGGAGTATTAGGGATGGATTCAGCGCAATTAGAAACGCTGCTGGGGTTGGTGGCGACGGGTGAGATGGCCCCTCAAGCGGCTCTTGACAAAATAGAGAAAATATGCTACGAGCCGGTTGGTGAATTTGCCAAGATCGACCATCAGCGGAGTTTGCGGACGGGGTTTCCCGAAGTGATTTGGGGTCAGGATAAACGTCCTGAGCAGATTGTGGAGATTATGATGGCCATGCGCGATCGCCAGTCGCTGGTAATGGCGACTCGGGTGGGGCCGCAGGCCTATCGTGTGATTCGCGATCGCCTGCGAGATGTCCGCTACTATCCCCAGGCCCGCATTTGTGCGATCGCCCCCGACCCCCTTCCCATCCAGCATCCCGGCACTATCGGCATTGTCAGCGCCGGAACCGCCGATCTCCCCGTAGCTGAGGAAGCCGCCGTCACCGGTGAACTTTGCGGTTTCGAGGTGTTTCGCCTCTGGGATGTGGGGGTGGCGGGAATCCATCGCCTACTGAGGAATCAACATCTACTGAAACAGGCCCAGGTGTTAATTGTCGTGGCGGGGATGGAAGGCGCGTTACCCAGTGTGGTGGCGGGGTTAGTGGATGCGCCGGTGGTGGCGGTTCCCACCAGTATCGGTTATGGGGCCAGTTTTGGCGGTCTCGCGCCCCTATTGACGATGTTAAACTCCTGTGCGACGGGAATCGGCGTGGTGAACATTGATAATGGCTTTGGCGGGGCGATGTTAGCGGGGCAAATCCTCCGCACTGGGGAAACGTTAATGCGTCAATCTACTGCTGAGTGAGTTGAGGAGCGTGAAAAAGCGCTGACCCCCCTGAAGACTTGGCCCAGACCTACCTCTCTCCTGAGGCGTTTGGGGTGGTGATTGTGCGTCCGGGCTAAGCTGGGGGGATGGTATGGGTCTATCAGGGGGCGATCGGGCTGAGCCAGCCTAACATGGGATCAGTCCAGTCACACCACGAGCTTATGAAGACGTTTACGGCCATTGTTGAGCGAGATTCTGAGACTCACCTCTATGTGGGGTATGTTCCTGGATTTCCGGGAGCGCATTCCCAGGGTGAAACCTTGGACGAGTTGCAGGAGAATCTTCGTGAAGTCATTGAGATGCTTTTAGAAGATGAGGAGGTCTTGTTTGAGACGGAGTTTATTGGCACACAGCAGATTGTGGTGCAGTAAGCGATGAGTAATCTTCCTGTTCTCAAGCCGCAAGAGGTTGTGCGTCTTCTCGAAGATCTCGGTTTTGTAGAAGTTCGTCAAAAGGGTTCACACAAGCAGTTTCGTCATGAGGATGGGCGGGGAACAACTGTTCCGTTTCATAAAGGGCGTGATATTTCTCCCAGACTGCTGCGGCAAATTGCCAGCGACATCGGATTAACGGTTGAAGAACTCTTAGAGTCCCGGTGATGATCATCCCTGATAGAAAGGCTCATGATTTTAACGATTCTCTGGGTACGGCGATCGTAAGCCATCAAGTCGTAAGGGCAGAGGATTGTCAATAAGCTGCGGTAATCGCCATCTTATTCTCGCGTACCGGGACAGAACGGCTAGGGCGGCAAGGCGAAGTTTTCAAAACAAGTTCCGTATTAAATCTTCCTAATCCCCAACAGCCACCTCTCCCAAATGCTTTAAAATTTGCAACACTGAGCCCAATTCAGGTTCAGGATTGAGTAACGAAAACAAGCGAGAATTGGCATATCGCGCCGCTGGATTGCGAGTGGCTTTTAAAAACAAAAACTCATTGCCATTGGTAATCATGCCAAAGGTTGAGGACGTGTGATCGCCATTTCCCAACATATAGGCCAAGGCTTGCGGAATCGCACAACTCACGGCAAAATCGCTGCGCTTGGATTCAATCACCAACAACCATAGCCGATGTTTCTGAACCAAGACATCAATTCGCCCCTGAATCACCATTCCTTCGTCTTCCATCTCTAGGGTGACACTGGGTTCGGTTTCAATGCGAAATGGCTGACGGTAAAATCCAGCTAAATCGAGTAACGGTGCCAACACCACCATTTTGACCGTGTTTTCTAATAGTGGCGGGTCTTCCATTAAGGCTAAAAAATTAGCCTTCACCCGTTCTAAAATCTGTGCTTCTATTTCGCTTAAACGGGCGTCTGCTTGTCTCCATTCCGGGAAAAATTGCTCATCTTGGCTCAATTGTAGCCCGAATTGCTTTTTTAGAGTCCTTAATGTAACCTGGTTCGCCGGGATTGTCTGAATCATTGCCACCTCCCTCTCCTGCGATCGCCAAACGTCCCCAAAATTACCATCGATGGACATTATCTCATAAACTTACATTACAGTAGCTGAAGACTTGCCCCTGGACCCAGCGGCAACCCCAACACAAACCAGAGGGCAAAAAACAGAGACCAACTCATTAAAAACGCCAGCGAATAGGGCAGCATCGTGGCAATCAGGGTGCCAATCTTGAGATTTTCATCAAACCGTTGCCCAAAGGCCACAATCAAGGGAAAATACACCATCAGCGGCGTAATGATATTACTCGCCGAGTCGCCAATACGAAACACGAGTTGTGTCAGCTCCGGGGTATAGCCCAATAGCATCAGCATCGGCACAAAAATGGGAGCCATAATCGCCCACTGCGCCGACGCTGAACCGATAAAGAGGTTGATAAACGCACTCAGCAGCACAAAGCTCAACAGCAGTGCAATACCTGTAAAGCCGCTAGCTTCTAGCAAATTTGCCCCATTCACCGCCAAGATAACGCCCAGGTTACTCCAGCTAAAGTAGGCGATAAACTGTGCCGCCACAAACGACAGCACGATGTAGTAACCCATGGCGCTCATGGCCGTAGCCATCCCCTTGACTACATCCTTATCGTTGCGCACAGTTCCCGCAGCCATGCCATAGGCAATTCCCGGTATCAGGAAACCCAGGGCAATCAAAACCACAATGCCGTTGAGGAAGGGAGACGGTACAAGGCTGCCCGTCTCAGGATCGCGCAGAACGCCATTGGGCGGAAGCACTAAAATGGCGAGCAGAGCCAGCACGGCCAACAGAGCATACAAGGCCCAGCGCAGCCCCTTGCGCTCGGAGGCGGTGAGGGTGTGTTCGTCTTCTGGGGTGCGATCGCCCCCATAGGACCCCAGACGAGGCTCTACCACCTTGTCAGTCACCCACCACCCCACCAGGGTAATAACAAAGGTTGACGCCGCCATAAAGTAGTAGTTGGCGGTGGGATTGACCACATAATCCGCGTCAATCAAGCTTGCGGCATCCTGACTAATCCCGGCCAGCAATGGGTCTAGGCTGCCGATGAGCAGATTAGCACTAAACCCCCCCGAAACCCCGGCAAACGCCGCTGCCAGCCCAGCAATTGGATGGCGACCCAGCGCCGCAAACACCATCGCCGCGAGGGGCGTTAACACCACGTATCCAGCATCGGAGGCGAGGTTCGACATCACCCCCAAAAACACAATGCCAGGGCTAACCAGAGCCAGTGGTGTCACCGACACTCCCCAGCGCAACGCGGCCGACAGTAAGCCAGTATATTCGCACAGACCCACCCCCAGCATGGCCACCAGCACTGGCCCCAAGGGCGGAAACTGCACAAAGTTCTGCACGGCCTCGGTCACCATTTGTCGCAATCCTTCGGCAGACAGCAACGACAGGGCTGTAACCGTTTCTTCCGTTGCCGGATGCACCACAGAAAGCCCCGCCGCCGCTGCTAAGGCGCTCAAGAGAATTACCCCCATCGCCAGAATCAGGAATAGAGTCACGGGGTCGGGTAGGGCATTGCCAACCTGTTCGATCCAACCGAGAACCCGCTCTAAACCAGTCAATGTCTCCGCAGAAGGGCGGGGAGATTCAGATGGAGGGGAGTTTTGGTCTTCCATAGATGGCTCGCCCTGAACGAGTCGTGAGAAAAGTTTGGGGAATTGTCTACTCTTTTTACACCCAAAACGCAAAACGAGCGGTTCCCGAATTGGAAACCACTCGTTTATACTTTGGAACGGGCTAGGAGGGATTCGAACCCCCGACACCGTGGTCCGTAGCCACGTGCTCTAGTCCACTGAGCTACAAGCCCTTGTGTTGTTCGCTAGGAGACCATCATAACTGAAAAAAATCGATGACGCAACCCCCCCAGCCGAAAAAAAATTTAACCCACCTCGACGATCGCGGCGAAGCCCGTATGGTGGATGTTTCCGAGAAAGCGGTCACGGTGCGAGAAGCAACCGCTGAGGGCTATGTACGGATGACGCGAGAGACCTTCGAGGCGATCGCCGCCGGCAATGCTCCCAAAGGGGATGTGTTGGCCACGGCGAAACTGGCGGGCATTATGGCGGCTAAACAGACGGCTCAACTGATTCCTTTATGTCATCCTCTACCCTTGACCAAGATTGATGTCCAGATTGAGGATGCGCCAAATTTACCTGGCTATCGCATCGAAGCGACGGTGAGGACCAAATCAGAAACGGGCGTGGAAATGGAAGCCTTAACCGCCGTGTCAGTTGCCGCTCTGACCCTCTATGATATGGCGAAGGCTCTGGAGAAAACCTTGCAAATTGAGGGGATTCGCCTCCTCAAGAAAACTGGCGGCCGATCTGGGGATATCCAAGTCGGCGATCGCCCCCATCCCTAAATCTATCTCGAAATCCAGATCTGACCTTCGATGGACACCGCCGCTGCCAGCATTCGCTACAACAGAAACAGAACCGGCCAAAACAGTACAGCCGCTAACCACAGATTAACAGGAGCAAGCAATATGAAGATTCCCCCCGGTTTTGCCCAACAGGCGATCCAAACCTCCCTCGGACGAATGGCCTACTACAGTGCCATGGAAACGCCTCCCAACGCCGAAACCCTCGTCTTCCTGCATGGACTCGGTGGCGGGTCTTCAGCCTATGAATGGTCAAAAGTCTATCCCGCCTTCGCCCATCGGTATCGCATTCTCGCCCCAGATCTCATTGGTTGGGGGCGATCAGAACATCCCCAACGAGACTATGTCCCCGATGACTACATCACCACCATTGGCGAGTTTCTAGCCGCTACCTGCGACGGGCCGGTGACGGTGGTGGCCTCGTCCCTGACGGCGGCCTTTACCATTCGTGTGGCGATCGCCCATCCCGAACGCTTCAAATCACTCATCCTCACCAATCCTACGGGCCTCTCGGATTTTGGCAATAGCTACAACAACACCTTTTTTGCCCAAATCGTCAAAACCCCCATCGTCGATCGCCTCTTTTATGGCCTAGGCGTCGCCACCCCAGGGGGAATCCGCTCCTTCCTCGAACAACGTCAATTTGCCAATCCCAAACGCATCTACGACGAACTGATCGAGGCCTATCTCGAATCGGCTCAACAAGACAACGCCGATTATGCCGCTCTAGCCTTTGTTCGCGGCGATTGTTGCTTTGATTTGGCTCGCTATCTGCCGGAACTGAAGACCCCGACGGCGATGCTTTGGGGCAAAAAGTCCCAATTTGTCAACTTTGACGTTGGCCGCCGTCTGGCGGATCTCAATCCCCAGGCGGTTCAAGCCTTTGAAGTCCTCGAAGATGTGGGCCTGACTCCCCATTTGGAACTTCCCGCCGTCACCATTGGCCTCATTGAACGCTTCCGCCAGCAACTTGAGGCCAGTCATGATGGCTCAAGCGACGACTCCTCGACGACGGTATCAGGTGTATCGCCAGCGTAAATCAACCTAGACCACCGAGATATGCTGATATCATCGAGGTCAAGAGAACAACTGCTGCTCAATTGAGGTGCTTTCATGGCTAACCCCACTCCTCCCGAATCTCCCCGGCCCGTTGAACGTGATGAATGGATTGCCATTTTCGTCACTCTGGCGACCCTCGGTGGTGTCGGCTTCTGGGTCTTCACTGGGGGGAATCTCCGACGCATCACGCCGACGCAAGTGGCGGGGGTTGACATTCCCGGTTTGGCGGGGGATGGCGAGGGTTCTGATCTATCTGATACATCGGAGACAGACGGGGACACCGCGACGGCGAGGGGTCGAGACCGGTTGCAGCGGCTGCTGGGTCCCGAGAGAGACGAATCCCGGCGATCGCAGCGTCGCTCCCGTCAACCCGAGGCTGAGGAGGAGACGGCTGCACGTTCCCGGCGACGGGCAGCCGATGGGGAGGATGAGGACCGCAGAGGTTCTATCTTCTTTGGTGGCGATGCTACTGGCGATGCTACTGGCGATGCTACTGGCGATGCTACTGGCGATGCCGCTGGCCAGTTCCCCTCGGGAGACAATAATGTTGGTGATAATCTGGGGGATGAAGCCCGCAACGCCCTGGAGAGTGGAGATTTAGACCAGGAGGCGGGGATGGACATGGACAGTCCCCTCGATGAGGTTCCCACAGACGAAACTCCTACAGACGAAACTCCTACAGACGAGTCGGGTTCTCCCGAGACGGAAGATGGGACCTCTGACGAGGAGATCCCGGAAGAGGACTTAGCCGGTATTCCTACCCCAACCGAGGACGTAAATGAGGATAATGGTAGCGCCAACGAGGTGCGTCCTGATGTCAATGACGATGTCGGCACTGCCATTGAGTTTACCGATGTTGAGGCGGGGAATTGGGCCAAACCCTATATTGATGCCATGTCGGCCCGAGGCTTGATTGAGGGGGTTGAGCGCGATCGCTTTGCCCCAGAGGAACCCGTCACCCGCGCCCAATATGCCAGCCTGGTTCAGCAAGTTTTTGAAGGCAATGACGGCGTGCGAGAGGGGTTAGAGTTTGACGATGTTAGCGATGATTATTGGGCAGCTTCAGACATTGATACCGCCGTGCGTTGGGGCTTCTTGAGTGGCTATCCCGGCGCTGAGTTTCGTCCAGAACAGTCCATCTCCCGACTGGAGGTGTTACTGTCGTTGCGGTCGGGGCTAAACTTGGATGACCCGGACAACCCTGACCAAATTTTACAAGCCTATGGCGATCGCCAGACGGTCCCGGATTGGGCCAAATCTCCCATTTCCGCTGCCCTTGAAGCCGAACTTGACCGTCAACCGCCCAATTCCCAAGACTTAGACCTGGAACGACCTGCTACTCGCGCCGAAGTGACGGCCATGTTCTATCAAGCCTTAGTTCGCGCCGGCTACGCTGAACCCTTACCTTAACCGTAGATGCTCAGCCAAAGTCGCCAACTGGTCTCAGAGCAGTTGGAGGCGATCGCTCCTTCCGATAGGATAAAAACAGACCAATAGACCTTTGAGCGCAACGAAACCATGTGATCCCTTGTTTGTTGTCCCCGGCAGACGGTAAAATCGCTTGTCTGCGGATCAGCCGCATCAAATTGCTGCGCCAGTTCATATAGGAAGCCTAACGATGAGTCAAACTAACGTTTCAGAAAAAGTCCAGGAAATTGTTGTAGAACACTTGGGCGTTGAAGCCAGCCAAGTTAAAGAAGCAGCCAGTTTCATTGAAGACCTCGGTGCCGATTCCCTCGACACCGTGGAATTAGTCATGGCCTTTGAAGAAGAATTTGATATCGAAATTCCCGACGAAGACGCCGAAAAAATTCTGACGGTGAAGGATGCCATTAGCTACATCCAAGAGAAATCCGCTGCTGCACAAGCCTAGGAGATGACGTGAGACCTCAACCGATCGCCTTGGTTGAGATCTCCTAGGGTCATCCTCCCGAGATCGCGCCATCACAACGCAATCGGCGTCTTGTTGAATATCGTTACTTCTACATCGTTACTTCTACAACGTCGGCTTCTGTTGAGAGTCGCGCGATCGCCAAACCTCTACTCAAATCCCTAGCAGTTGTCAGATAAAACAGGACAGACAATAAAGCTCAAAACCCTTAAAAAAAGGGATTTTTATTGAGAAAAATGTCACAACTTAACTGTCAACGGCAACACAACCCTAAGACTTAATAAAACTAACAATTTTGGTATTTCGTCGGGTTCGACCTTCCCTCGATACGGACTGACATCATGACCCAATCCTCAACCCAGCGCAAACGTGTTGTTGTCACGGGACTCGGGGCGATTACGCCCATCGGGAACACCGTAGACGACTATTGGCAGGGACTCCTCGCGGCCAAAATCGGCATCGGGCCAATTACCCTGTTTGATCCGACTGACTACGCCTGTCGGATTGCCGGAGAAGTCCAAGACTTTGACCCCCATAACTACATTGACCGCAAAGATGCCAAACGTATGGCGCGGTTCGCTCAATTTGCCGTAGCCGCCAGCAAACAAGCCCTCACTCATGCTGGCTTGGAGATCAATGACCTCAACGCCGAGCAAATCGGGGTCATGCTCGGAACGGGGGTCGGCGGACTTAAGGTGATGGAAGACCAAAACGAAGTCCTCCTCAAACGCGGTCCGTCGCGGGTTAGCCCCTTCACTGTTCCCATGATGATTGCCAACATGGCGGCAGGACTGGTGGCCATCCATACGGGGGCCAAAGGTCCCAACTCTAGCCCCGTCACCGCTTGCGCCGCTGGCTCCAACGCCATTGGTGATGCCTTCCGCCTGATTCAACAAGGCTATGCCCAAGCCATGATTTGTGGCGGGGCCGAAGCGGCGATTACACAACTATCGGTGGCCGGTTTTGCCTCCGCCAAAGCCCTATCAACCCGCAATGATGACCCCCTACGGGCCAGCCGTCCCTTTGATGCCGAGCGGGATGGCTTTGTCATGGGTGAAGGCTCTGGAGTCCTCATTCTCGAAGACTTGGACATGGCCCTGAGTCGTGGCGCCACCATCTACGCGGAAATGGTGGGCTATGGTATGACCTGCGACGCCTATCATATGACCTCGCCCGTTCCCGGAGGCGAAGGAGCCGCCCGAGCGATTCAACTGGCGCTCAAAGATGGGAATTTACAGCCTGAGCAAGTCGATTATATTAACGCCCACGGAACCAGTACCACCGCCAACGATCGCACCGAAACCGCCGCTATGAAAGCGGCCCTAGGGGAAGACAACGCCCGCAACGCCGCCATTAGTTCCACCAAAGGCATGACTGGACATCTCCTCGGTGGTGCCGGTGGCATTGAAGGGGTGGCCGCCGTCTTAGCGGTTGCCAACGATCGCGTCCCCCCCACGGTGAACCTGGAACACCCCGATCCTGATTGCGATTTAGACTATGTTCCTAACCAGGCCCGAGAGCGAGAGGTTAACGTCGCTCTCTCGAACTCTTTTGGCTTTGGCGGGCATAACGTCTGTCTGGCCTTTCAGAAATATCGTTAAGGCTAAAACCTCTGGCTCTATACGAGTCTGCCTCTTGCCCCTCGATCCCCATAGTGGGATGATGGGGACACTTTCGTGAGGGCGTTTGGTTCGTCTCATCGTTCGCGAGTTCCTTCACCTCACACCTATTCGTCCAGTCAATCGTTTAACAGTAGAAACTATGGCAGTCGCCACCCAATCACTTCAAGAACTTTGCATCAACTCCATTCGCTTCCTCGCGATTGATGCCGTTGAAAAAGCCAAGTCTGGACACCCCGGACTTCCCATGGGAGCTGCGCCGATGGCGTTTGTGCTGTGGGATCGCTTTATGCGCTTTAACCCCAAAAATCCTCAGTGGTTTAACCGCGATCGCTTTGTCCTCTCCGCCGGACATGGCTGTATGTTGCAATACGCGCTGTTATACCTCACCGGCTATGACAGTGTTGGGATTGACGATATTAAACAGTTCCGTCAATGGGATTCTCGCACTCCGGGACACCCCGAAAACTTTGAAACGGCTGGGGTCGAAGTCACCACCGGTCCTTTAGGACAAGGGATTGCTAATGCGGTGGGTTTGGCGATGGCTGAAGCTCACTTGGCGGCTCGTTTTAATAAGCCTGATGCGGCGATCGTCGATCACTACACCTACGCCATTCTCGGCGACGGCTGCAACATGGAAGGGGTGTCCGGTGAAGCCTGTTCGTTGGCTGGACACCTAGGCCTGGGCAAACTGATCGCCCTCTACGACGATAACCACATCTCCATTGATGGGTCCACGGATATTGCCTTCACCGAAGATGTGGCCAAACGCTTTGAAGCCTACGGCTGGCACGTGATTCACGTCGAAAACGGCAACACTGACCTCGATAGTATCGAGAAGGCGATCGCCGAAGCCAAAAAAGTCACCGACAAACCCTCCTTCATCAAAGTCACCACCACCATCGGCTACGGTTCCCCCAACAAAGGCAACACCGCTGGCATTCACGGTGCCGCTCTCGGTGGCGAAGAAATCGAAGCCACCCGCAAAAACCTCGGTTGGAACCACGATCCCTTTGAAGTTCCCGAAGATGCCCTAGCTCACTTCCGCAAAGCGATCGATCGCGGTGCAGAAGCTGAACAAGCCTGGAACGCCACCCTAGACACCTATCGCAGCAAATACCCAGAAGATGCCGCCACCTTCGAGCGGATGCTCAAGGGTGAACTGCCCCAAGGTTGGGATGCCGACTTACCCAGCTTCACCCCCGAGGACAAAGGAATTGCTACCCGTAAGCATTCCCAGGCTACTCTTAACGCCTTAGCCCCCAATCTTCCAGAACTCATCGGCGGTTCGGCGGACTTAACCCACTCCAACTTGACGGAACTCAAATGTTCCGGCAGCTTCCAAAAAGGCACTTATGAAAACCGTAACCTCCGCTTTGGGGTGCGCGAACATGGTATGGGAGCTATTTCTAACGGGATTGCTCTGCACAACTCCGGTTTAATCCCCTACTGTGCCACCTTCTTGGTCTTTGCTGACTATATGCGGGCAGCGATTCGTCTCTCGGCGTTGTCGCAAGCCGGGGTTATCTATGTGATGACGCACGACTCCATCGCCCTGGGTGAAGATGGTCCGACGCACCAACCGGTAGAAACCATCGCCTCCCTGCGTGCGATTCCCAACTTAGTGGTGATTCGTCCCGCTGATGGGAATGAAACCTCGGGGGCTTATAAAGTGGCGGTGCAAAATCGCAAGCGTCCGACGTTGATTGCTTTCACCCGTCAGAATGTCCCCAACTTGGCCGCCAGCACAGCTGATAACGTCGCCAAAGGCGCGTACATTGCTGCTGATTGTGATGGCACACCTGAGATGATTTTCATCGGTACGGGGAGTGAAGTCTCTCTCTGTATTGATGCAGCGGAGAAACTCACGGCTGAAGGTAAGAAGGTGCGTGTGGTTTCAATGCCTTCTTGGGAACTGTTTGAGGAGCAAGATGCGGCTTATCGTGAGTCGGTGTTGCCGAAAGCGGTTACGAAGCGTTTGGTGGTTGAAGCGGCGACTCGCTTCGGCTGGGAACGCTATATGGGTGCTGAGGGCGATATGCTCAGTGTCGATACCTTCGGTGCGTCGGCTCCGGGTGGAACGGTGATGGAGAAATTTGGCTTCACGGTGGATAACGTGTTGGCTAAAGCGAAAGCGGTTCTCGGTTAAGGTTTCACGGTGAGATAAATCTAGGGGCAATCCCTAGGTTTATCTCTGTATGCGATCGCATTCTGTCTGATAGCACCAGGTTCCAAGGCGGTGGGCGAAATTAAGCAGATGGGTAGTCCTGAATAGTAATGGTCAACAATGGAGTGAGGCATTGTAATGATGCACAAAGTACCAAATTGCACCAATATGATTACTCAATTTCTTGGAGAATGATAAGGTTTTTCGTACCAGTCGTCCAACACGCTACCGTAGGGTGTTATTAAAACGTTCAATACGGCTCGTTTTCCCTGAATCCTTGCTCACAGCTTGATGCCGTTTATTGGGAATCACCTGTTCATAGGCCTCCCAAAAATCTGTGAAACAGACTGCACACTGGCGGTCAACTGGTGGCAATGATTGCCAAAGCTGCTGCGCCGATTGCCTAGAACGATCCCCAATGAAGACCCCAACAATTTCACGACTCTCGATATCAATAGCGAGCCACACCCAGACTTTTTTGTCTTTGTTGCCAACAAATGACCACATTTCATCAAGCTGAAGGGTCAGTTTTCCTTTTTTTTTGGGAGAAACTTCAACCTTTTTAGGAATGTCGTCAAACTTTTGATTAACATACATCTGTAGCCAACGCTCGGATACCCCTGTCACTCTGGCAACGGCAGCCAGAGCCAAACGCTCAAGCAACAATTTATCAATCAATTGACGAGTGGCTTCGTCGATGGGCTGTCGAGTTGGGTTTTCAACAAACTGTCGTCCACAGTCACGGCAACGAAATCGAGGTTTACCATAATGGGTGTGTCCGTATTTGATAATTTTTTTAGATTGGCACTTGGGACAGTTCATTCGTCTATAATAACGGTCTACAATCTCTATTATATCCGAATACCATTACTATTCAGGACTACCGTCGTACTGCTATACTTGGAGTAGCTTTAATTTTAATAGAGTATAAAAATTTCAGCCTACGCGAAGTATTTTGTTGTTGCACTTTTAGGACTAATTTTGTCATGAGTTTAACTGATAAAGCATTATTGCTTTTTGAATTAATTGAATCAAATCGCAAGAATGAATTAATCGATTTAATACGTTTGGGAGTCAACCTAGAGATAAAAAACAAAGATCGTGAAACTCCATTGCAAGTGGCTGCTGCATTAAACTCACAAGATATCGTAAAAATCCTTATTGACGCAGGGGCTAAAATTGAAAGTCCAAGAATAATTAGTCAACTGGCAGAATCAGTGACAAGTGAAATCAGTGAGTTTCCGGTTGAGGCTCTTGAAATTCTTGTAAAAGCAGGATTAGATATAAACTATCCAGGGGAAGATGGAGATACACTATTGATGGAAGCCACAATGGAAGATAACTTACCGCTAGTTAAAAAATTGGTAGAATTAGGAGCCGATCCAAATAGAGTTAATAAGTATGGAGAATTTGCATTGTTATCTACACGTAATAAGGCAGACATTTATAAATACCTATATCCCATCACAGATCCGGTTTTGAGACAGCGTATATCTTGGAAATTCGATTAAATGAAACCCGACGCAGGGGACGACAACGTATGAGTACAACGAGAACGACCAGTTGACCAAAGTTTCGGATGTTAATGGCAATCCGGTTGTTGAGTATACTTATGACAGCGAGGGTCGTCGGGTTGAGGTGACGGACGCGCAAGGGAAACGGGACGTGGTGGTGGCTCCGACGACGGGAGGACTCGACTCGCCGTTTTTGATTGTCAAAGAGAATGAGGTGGAGGCGGCGTTTTCCTATGCGGGGGATAGGCCGCTGGCTCGGGTGGATGAGGCGGGTAATCCGCTGTATTATCTGACGGATGCGATGGGTAGTGTGATTGGTTTGGTGGATGGCAATGGCCAGGAGGTGGCGGAGTTCCGTTATGATAGTTTTGGTAATTTGCAGACGCCGGAAGCGTTACCATCTGGACTGGGAGGAGATTTCCGCTTTCAGGGTCAGTGGTTGGAGTCGAATACGGATTTGTACCATTTCCGCGCTCGGTATTATGACCCGGAGACGGGACGCTTTGTCAGTCGTGACCCGGTTGAGGTGATTGAGCGGGTGCCGGGGAGTAGTAATCCTTATCAGTTTGTTTATAATAATCCTTACGTTTATAGCGATCCGACTGGGGAATTTTCTATTATGGAGTTAAACACTACAATCAAAGTACAGGATGCTTTACGTACTTATTCCCAGCAAGTAGCGAGGGATTTTCTGGAAGAACAGGTTGGCAGAATCTTTAGCGGAATTGCAAACACAGTCATAAATCGTCTACTTCCGCAAACTTTTATCGGAGATATTATTGACAGAGCTGCTGATGCTCAGACAGGTAGAGCAGGAAGGATTTTTGAACACTTTATTCAAAACAAAGTTTGCCATTTGTTGCCAGGTGCTTTCTCTAACTTTTTATGGTTAACACCTCAAGTAAACCCCCAAACCGGAAGAGTCGAAGACCCAGGCTTTAGCTGCGACTATCAACATTCAAGCTTTAATCCTTCTATTAGCAACCCTGATTTTCTTTTTGAAAAAGGAGACAAAAGACCATTTACTAAAACTGATAAATATAATCGAAAATACAACCCATATTCTGTTCTTATTGGAGATATAAAAATCACTGCCTCTAATGCTCTTGATTCTATGGAAACTAATAGTTCTCAATGGAAAGCAATGTCTGAACATGCAGCAAATTTTCAGTCTTTACACTTTTCTTCTTATATAACTTTTAAACATGCTAGAACAGGAGGCTCTCTTGAGGCTACCCTTCACCGAATGCGGCAGATTAGCATAAGGAGAGGTGTTCATCTTTTTGTTGCCGTCCTTTTTGAGTGAGAAATGAGTTTGTCAATCAGTTTAGCTAAAGGTTTTAGCAATAAATTTCGTGAAACCTTTTTCAATAGAGACCTTATCAAAATCAATAGCGTACTAGAAGCGAGCAATCTTCCCATTTATTTTGAGAGTTTAGATCGGACTGTGGAAGAAAAAGTTTTACCAGAAATGAATCTTACCTATTCCCAGCTTCATCAGTTGCGCTACATTGCAGCAAAAATTATTGAAGATTCTACATTGAATTTCGATCTCGATCAGCGTAAAAGGTATAAAATTCCTACGAAACTCCGCAATAAAATTTACTTAGAGCGTAAATCACATCTAATTTGCCATTCAGATTTCGATGGATACTACATACCTATTGATTTCGAGTTGGTTATTCAGGATCGGGAGCTTGGTGGATGGTTGGGTTCGAGTATCCGCTTACACGAAGAACTAAAGAAAATAGCAGCGAAGCTCAACTTAAATTTAGGTACGTATACTCCAGACTTAAATCAGCTATACGAAATGAGAAAACAAGAACTTGAAGCCGATCCTCTAGGAGGCATAAAGTTGATTCTACTTGGTTTATATAATGTAACAACTGCTAGCATACATTATAACAGCGCAATCATTTTTATGTAGTACAATAAAATACTGCAGCAACCTCACTTGATTTGCGTAAAGCACCACAGATGGAAAAACTGGAAGCCCTGACTATGTGGGGTTGTCCAAATCTGAATTTTACAAATGATTTAAGATTGCCATATAAAAGTCTGTTGAGATTGATTATGACCCGGAGAATTCCCTGCAAAAGGTTGAGGATGTGTTTGGCAATCCCACCACTTATGTTTATGACGGACGGGGCAATGTGGTCGAGGAAGTTGACCCGTTAGGGAAGAAAACCGAGCGGACGTATGATGAGAATAATAATGTCTTAACTGAGACGATTGTCACCGTTGAAGATGGGGTCGAACAGGAACGTACGACGACCTGGACTTACGACGACAAGGGGAACGTTCTCACAGAAACTGATAGCCTCGATTACATCACTCGTTTTTCTTACGATGATAATGGTCGATTGCTAACGGAAACCGACCCGCTGGGGAATACGACCACTTACTCCTACGATGAACGGGGCAATCTTCTACAAACCAAGGATGCACTAGGCAACGTCACCAAGTTTCAGTACGACAATCGCGGGCAGATGCGCGTCTTAACCGATGCCGACAACAATCCCACTGAGTTTGAGTACGACAATCGCGGGCAGCTACGGTTCCTAACCGATGCCGACAACAATCCCACTGAGTTCGAGTACGACAATACAGGCAACGTTCGTCAAGTTACCGACGCCCTCGACAGAGAAACCGTTTACCGCTACAATCCCAGCGGCTTGAGAACAGAGGAAACCCAAACCGTCACCACACCAGACGGCATCGAAGAAGTCGTCACACAATGGCATTACGACGCAGAAGGTCGCCTCAACTACCATCTCGATGCCGAAGACCAACGCACCAACTACCAGTACGACGAGAACGGCAATCAAATCGCTGTCACCGACCCCCGAGGCACCACCACCCACTCAATCTACGACGCCAAAAACCAACTCGTCGAAACCATTGTCGATGGTCGGCGAGATTTAATCAGCTTATTTAATGCCAATTAGATGGCGGTTTGACCTAATCAGTCCGGCTTCGTCCCCTCCTCGTGCTATGGCTGAAGCCGTGACACGTCCTCTGGGCGGCTCTGCCGCCTGTGGATGGGAGGCAGAGCCGCCCTCGGAGCATTCCTTGGTAGAGCCAAGGAGAGGGGACTTAGCCGATCGCCTCTCCATAGAGATCGTAGGCGTCGGCATCGATAACCTTCACCGAAACTAGGGTCCCCAATTGCGGCTGAACCTCGGGAGATCCCTCCACATAGATGACACCATCGACTTCCGGGGCAAAACGGGGCGATCGCCCAATCCATTGTCCCGTGCGTGGGTTGAGTTCTTCAACTAACACATCAACCACCTTGCCAATTTGCTGTTGATTGCGTTTTTGGGAAATTCCCTGCTGAATCGACATCAAGATATCTCGCCGTTCGTCCATCACCTCTTGGGGAACTTGATTTTCCATGGAGAAGGCGGGGGTTTCTTCTTCTGGGGAGAAGGTGAACACCCCCACATGATCGAACTCGTGACGCTTGATAAACTCCACCAAGTGCTGGAATTGTTCGTCCGTTTCGCCGGGGAAGCCCACGATAAAGGTGGTGCGTAACACCGCTTCAGGGAGGGCGGCTTTGATGCGATGGATAATCTCGTCGTTCACTCGTCCTTGCCAGGGACGGTTCATGGACTTGAGAACGTCGGGATGAGAATGTTGTAGGGGTAAATCCAGATAGGGGAGGGCGTTGGGGGTGTCGCGAATGGCATCCATTACGGCTGGGGTGATGCCGGTGGGATAGGTGTAGTGCATCCGCACCCAGGGAATATCGACGTTGCCCAGTTCTCGCAACAGTTCTGCCAGTTTGGGTTTGCCGTAGAGGTCAACGCCGTAGTTGGTGGTAATCTGCGAGATCAGAACCAATTCTTGGACCCCTTGTTCGGCCAGTTGTTGGGCTTCGGCGACGATGGACTCAATGGGGCGCGATCGCTGGTTGCCCCGCAGATGAGGGATGATGCAAAAGGCACAACGATAGTCACAGCCTTCGGCAATTCGCAGATAGGCGTAGCCCTGGCTGGTGGTGCGATAGCGAGGGGTGGATTCGTCGGCGATGTAGGTGGGGTTCGCTGAGATCTCTTTGACGCGCTCCCCTTGTTGGGCACGCTGGATCACATCGACAATTTTGTTATAGTCCCCGGTTCCCACGACGGCCACGGCTTCGGGGATTTCGTCGAGGAGTTCTTCTTGGAAATGCTGGGCCATGCAGCCGGTGATGACAATTTTTTTGCCATCTTCGGCCAGTTCAACCAGGGTACGCACCGACTCTTCCCGCGCCGCTTGGATGAAGCTACAGGTGTTGACGATGACATAATCGGCGAAATCTTCGCTAGCATCGATGGTGTAGCCGGCTTGTAGCAGCAAGCCAAGCATATGTTCGGTATCGATACGATTTTTCTCGCAGCCGAGATGGGAGACGGCGATGGTGGGAGTGCCAGACATAGATGTGTTGTAAGGGGAGTTGAGGGAACAGGGAAGATTTTGCAGATTTTGCGTGACCTGTTGTGGTTGTGCCACACGCACTTATACTACACTAAAACTGGGATGGGGCGTTTTGTAATCCAAGACGCTTGCTCTGATGCCTGCTCCTCAACCCTAGATGTTGTACTGGTTTAACTCAAGTCTGCATTATGACTGACCTCAATCGTGGAATCATGAAGTTCAAAGGTGCGGATACGCCGCTGGCGATCGCACTGTCCTCTATCCTTATTCTGGGTGGCATTGCTTTCTTGCTTTGGTGGGCGTACCAGGCTGCATATGCCGGATAATCCGACCCCGCCTAAGAGGATATTGTTAAGAAATCCTGGCGTTGTTGTCCGACAAGCCAGGGTTTCTCATGTTTTATAACCGTCGTAATGCTGCTTGATTCATCGTCTTTCATGTACTTGTTTTTGGCAACGTCTGATGTTCCTCCTCTTTTGGGAAGTGTCTGGCTTGATATTGCAGTCCTCACTTTGACGTTACTGTTATCAGGGTTCTTTTCGGGATCAGAGACAGCACTGACAGCTTTGGATAATTTTAAGATCCGCTCGTTAATTCAGGAGCCAAAGAGTCCTAAGTTTATTTTAAATGCTTTATTAGAAAATCGATCACGGTTTATTATTACGATCTTGGTGGGTAACACCCTAGTCAACAATCTTTCGGCGATTTTGACGAGCAATTTATTTAGTATGTGGTTGGGCAATCGAGGGGTAGGAGTTGCCACAGCAGTTGTAACTTTTTTGGTGCTAACGTTTGGAGAAATTCTACCTAAATCGGTAGCGATTAACCATGCGTTTTTTATTTTTTCGATAGTTATTCGCCCGATTTATTGGCTGTCAAAAGTCCTTTCGTTGCTACGGGTAATTCAACTGTTTGAAGCGGTGACTCAATTTGCCTTGAAGCGATTTAAGTCGCGGTCTGGCCAGCAGGGGGAGTCTGTGCGAGATTTGCAATTGATGATTGAAGTCCTCGGTGGAAAAGGTAAGTTGGATTTCCATAAACATCAGCTTCTGAATAAGGCGTTGATGCTGGATAGTTTGAATGCCAAAGATGTGGTGAAATCGCGAATTGAGATGCGCACGATCGCCTATGATGCCAGCCTACAAGAACTGGTGGATTTGTGTTTGGAAACGGGCTATTCTCGGATTCCGGTTCAGGAGGAGTCGAAGGATTGCATTTTAGGGATTGTTCACCTCAAACGGGCGTTGCAACATCTGCGATCGCATCCCCAGGGGGGCGGCGATCGCGTCACGACGATTATGGATTCCCCGGTTTATATCCCGGAAACGAAGCGAGTGGCGGATTTACTCAAGGAAATGCTACAACAGCGACTCCATTTGGCGATCGTTGTCGATGAGTATGGGGGCACGGTGGGGTTGGTGTCTCTCGAAGATATCTTAGAGGAACTCGTCGGCGAAATTTATGATGAAAGTGACTTTCTCAGTCGTCTCGAACGGGCTAAACAATTGAGAACACACAGCAACCCAGGCGATCGCCTTGACTCCCCCGAGGGGCGATCGCCTGGGTGAGAAGGTGGGGCGGGCTATTCTCAAGAACTAGGCGGCGATGGCTGCCGACTCTCTCCGGTCAAATCCCGATTTAGCCAAGGCTACAGCCGGATTCTCAGGTCTAAATCCCCCGTCGCTCTGGGCAATACATTGAGAATAACAATCTAAATTTTAGCTTAAATTAGATAAATCTATCAAAAATTATTGCCAATTTTTCTCAAAAACACACAACACCTGCTACGCTAAGACCAACACTATTGCACTTAATTCTCAATAAACCCCAAGTCCATTGAGAATGATTTACGGAGTTGTTTTGCTTAAGTAGCGCCATGTCTAAGATTCCTCAAGTTATCTGGCTCAACCCCAATCCCAGTTGGCGACGGTTCCACCGTCCTCTGATGCGAGACTTATCGAAAACCATGCTGGTTGGGGAGTGGGAGTATTGTCAACATGCCGATGAGCCAACGTCCCTGGAACTGGCGCTGAACCTTCTCCACGGCTATTTGTGCGATCTCAACCATCCGGTTCATTTGATTGGCCATAGCACTGGGGGAGCGTTAGGGTTGCTCTATAGCCGCCGTTATCCAGAACGGGTGAAATCCTTGAGTTTGCTAGGCGTTGGCTGTCATCCAGCGGTGGATTGGCAGGCTCACTACTATGTGCAGCGGCAATTGTTACCTTGTAGCCGCGAGATGCTGTTAGCGCAGATGGTGCGGGCGATCGTCGGATCTTGTTCCTGGGAGGATACCAAACTGGGAATTAAGATTTTAGAGGCCGATTTACTGAAATCCCCCTCAGCTCATTCTTTGTATGAGCGCGATCGCATTACTCCGGGGGGAGTGTCGGTGCCTCTGTTTGTCTGCGGAAGTCGTGGCGATACCATTGTCGATCGCCGCCAAGTTCAAGGCTGGATTCCCTGGCTCAAACGGGGCGATCGCCTTTGGGAGCATCCGGGAAACACCCATGTCTTCCATTATTTTGACCCAACCTCCGTCGGCGATCGTATTCGTAGTTTCTGGCAATACCATGCCCAAACGTGCTTCCTCTATCCTCAAGCGGCCTGAGCCTTGGAGACCGAAACCTCCTAAGTTCTTGACAATTACCAGAGTTGACTGCGATAGAGTAGAAGATGTATGCACTCAAACACTGCCATCTCAGCCTTCATGAAAGATCTCAATCTCGAAAAAACCATCGAACTCCTCAATACAATTATGGAGTTCGAATTAGCCGGAGTAGTGCGCTATACCCACTACTCGCTCATGGTGACAGGGCCAAATCGAATTCCCATTGTCGATTTCTTCAAAGCCCAAGCCACGGAGTCGTTGCTTCATGCCCAGCAAGCCGGCGAAATTCTCACCGGAATTGGCGGCCATCCCAGCCAGAAAATCTCGCCTATTGAAGAAAGTTATCAACACTCCGTCTCCGATCTCCTCCATGAGAGCTTGAATCATGAGCAGGCCGCCCTGGATATGTACAAGCAACTGTTAGGCACCGTCGAAAATGCCAGTGTCTACCTTGAGGAGTACACCCGAGGCATGATCGGCACCGAGGAACTGCACACCATTGAGTTAAAGAAAATGCTACGGGACTTTAGCTAAGACCGCGACCTAGGGCAACTCTGCCTATAATGACAGAGATAGGAGATTGACCTGACAGCTAACCGTTGCGATCGCCCATGACTCTGGATTTGACTGCTGCACTCCCCACCTTCGTGATTACCTTGCGAGAAGGCTTTGAAGCCGCCCTAGTGGTGGGGATTGTTCTGTCTTGCCTCAAAAAAGCCCAGCAATCCCAACTCAAATCCTGGGTATTTGCCGGCGTGGCGGCCGGAATTGGGGCCAGCGCCCTTGTCGGTTGGCTGTTCTACAACGGAATGCAGGCCTTGCGCCGTTCAGAGCATCCCTATACGCCGGTTGTCGAACCGTTGTTAGAGGGGACCCTCTGTCTGGTAGCCATTGTCATGCTCAGTTGGATGTTACTCTGGATGACCCAACAGGCGCGATCGCTCAAGGGAGATATTGAAGGAGCCGTGACATCGGCCCTAGAGCGAAGGGAAACTCCCTCAGAAACTCCCCGGATAGACCCGATTAGCCAAGGAAATGCCGCCGCTTGGGGGGTATTTAGCCTTGTCTTCATTGCCGTGTTGCGAGAAGGCTTTGAAACGGTGGTGTTTATCCTGGCAAAATTTCAACAGGGATGGATTCCCACGTTGGGAGCCGTAGCCGGATTAGCGGTAGCTGCCACGTTAGGGCTGTTGCTGTTTCGCCTTGGGGTTAACATCAATATCCGTCAGTTTTTCCGGGTGATGGGGGTGTTTCTGTTGCTGATTGTCTCGGGCTTAGTGATTTCGGCTTTGAGACAGGTCAATGGAGCTGTGGAGGCGTTAGCTCAGTTACAACCCCAATTTGCCAATTGGTGCGATCCCAATGGTGCCTCTTGTGTTCTCGGTGGACTGGTTTGGGATGCGCGAGCGGTGTTACCCGATAAGCAGTTTCCGGGAGTGGTCTTAAAAACTCTCTTTGGCTATCGCGATCGCCTTTATCTGGCTCAGGCGATCGCTTATCTGAGTTTTTTAATCGGTGCAGGATGGCTGTACTTCCAGAGTTTGAGACAAACTCAGTTCACGAAAGCCAGCCATCCCCGCAAAGTCGAACCTTAATCCCTCAATCGAGACCAGTCGGCGATGAACGTGGCTCAGGATGATGAAGAATCACGGACATCATCGAGCCAACGTTCTAACTCGTCTTGGCTGTCCAACTGCAACAGGTTAACCGCTAACGCTTCAACCTGGTCAATGGTCAAACTCCGCACCTGCTGTTCCAGTTCCGGACTTAGAGGTCCAACACGACCGACTAATAAACGTATGACCAAGGAGATCTCTCGTTCGAGTCCCTGTTCGAGTCCTTGTTCGAGTCCTTGTTGCAGTCCCTCCCTTAGACCTTCCTGCTTAGCGCGACGCTCAACGGTGGTGACGTATCTCATTCTCCTTTGCTCCTCCAATTGACGAACTTGTTGCCAAAACTCTTCCTCTAACCCATCCGGGAGACGCATCAGCCAGTCAATGAAATGAAATAAGTTAATCACATCCTGGCGAGACCAACCTCCTTCATAGAGGCGACGAATCAGCGTCCACTTCCAATATTGACGCTCTCTCTCATTATGGCGGGTTTCCTGGGTTTTCAGGTGCGCCATCACCACTACCCCAAAGGGATTGTCCGTTTGCTCAAGCTCTGACCAACGCTGGCGATAGTCTAATAGCTTCACCGTGGGGAAGCTAAAGCTTAACTGACAGCCGAAGAGGTTTTCATTAAGTTGTTGAGGTCGCCAGGAGTTGCGCTCATCGGCTAAGACCGCAAAACTGGCTACTGGGCGCGAGTAGCGATCGCGGATGCGATAGTTGTACTGATACATCCGTTCGATAAAGTCCTTATCGGCCTGACTCTGGATTTCGATATGTACCAACACCCAGGCGGTTGAGCCATCGATACGATATACTTTCACCAACTTATCGGCGAAGCGCGTTCCCAGTTGAGCATCCCGCACTACCTGTTGCAGTTCTTTGTCTAGGAACTCTACGGGCCGCGTCCAATCGATTCCCTGACTGGCCTCGGGAAAGAAGAAGTTCATGAATGGCTCGAAGTAGCATTCGAGGAGGTCTTTCCAGGGGCTATCAAATTCTAAGTTTGGGTTTTGACGGTCTGAAGTCATTGGTTTAAGACAAAAGTTTGAGACAAACTCTGTTGGTGAAAGCCAGCCATCCCCATCAATCAGCCGTAAACGTGGCTCAGGATGATGAAGAATCACGGACATCATCGAGCCAACGTTCTAAGTCCTCTTGGCTATCCAACTGCAACAGGTTAACGGCTAACGCTTCAACCTGGTCAATGGTCAAACTCCGCACCTGCTGTTCAAGTTCCGGACTTAGAGGTCCAACACGACCGACTAATAAACGTATGACCAAGGAGATCTCTCGTTCGAGTCCCTGTTCGAGTCCTTGTTCGAGTCCTTGTTGCAGTCCCTCCCTTAGACCTTCCTGCTTAGCGCGACGCTCAACGGTGGTGACGTATCTCATTCTCCTTTGCTCCTCCAATTGACGAACTTGTTGCCAAAACTCTTCCTCTAACCCATCCGGGAGACGCATCAGCCAGTCAATGAAATGAAATAAGTTAATCACATCCTGGCGAGACCAACCTCCTTCATAGAGGCGACGAATCAGCGTCCACTTCCAATATTGACGCTCTCTCTCATTATGGCGGGTTTCCTGGGTTTTCAGGTGCGCCATCACCACTACCCCAAAGGGATTGTCCGTTTGCTCAAGCTCTGACCAACGCTGGCGATAGTCTAATAGCTTCACCGTGGGGAAGCTAAAGCTTAACTGACAGCCGAAGAGGTTTTCATTAAGTTGTTGAGGTCGCCAGGAGTTGCGCTCATCGGCTAAGACCGCAAAACTGGCTACTGGGCGCGAGTAGCGATCGCGGATGCGATAGTTGTACTGATACATCCGTTCGATAAAGTCCTTATCGGCCTGACTCTGGATTTCGATATGTACCAACACCCAGGCGGTTGAGCCATCGATACGATATACTTTCACCAACTTATCGGCGAAGCGCGTTCCCAGTTGAGCATCCCGCACTACCTGTTGCAGTTCTTTGTCTAGGAACTCTACGGGCCGCGTCCAATCGATTCCCTGACTGGCCTCGGGAAAGAAGAAGTTCATGAATGGCTCGAAGTAGCATTCGAGGAGGTCTTTCCAGGGGCTATCAAATTCTAAGTTTGGGTTTTGACGGTCTGAAGTCATTG
>OFEU01000293.1_pt1 | contig 38585 bp, 36 predicted proteins | sample 1521221 | NCBI WGS metagenome assembly OFEU01 (sample SAMN03766357, study PRJEB24113) | microbial mat metagenome | isolation source: enrichment culture HLUCC-O from microbial mat sample contains cyanobacterium... | reverse complement strand
TTCCCTGTTCCCTGTTCCCTGTTCCCTGTTCCCTGTTCCCTGTTCCCTGTTCCCTATTCCCCGTTCCCTATTCCTGCGGGAAATCCTGCCACAACTTCGTTTGCTGACGTAGGCTGGCATAATTCCCATGACCGAGAATCACATGATCGAGAATGGGAATCGAGAGAATCTGACCAATTTGTAAAAGACGACGGGTTAAATCGAGATCCTGCTGACTGGGACTGACATTACCCGTGGGATGATTATGAGCCACGATCGCCCGATTTGCCCCCTGACGAATCACCTCCCGAAAAATATCCGGCGGATGAGCTAGAGTTTCCGTCGCCGTACCAATCGTTAACACCTGAGTTCCCAAGACGCGATTGCGGACATCCAACAACAACACCGCAAAGCGTTCCGCCTCCTGCCACATGAGATCATGGCTTAAATAGGCCACCGCCGTCGCCGGATCTTCGATAACCTGACGTTCCGCCGGACGAGTTTGGAAGGCTCGTTTCCCCAACTCGATCGCCGCCACAATTGTCGTCGCCTTCGCCAAACCAATCCCCGGAATTTGCATCAACTCCTGAGGCGACACTGTGCGTAACACCTCCAACGGTTCCGGACTGCGATCGCCCAACTGACGTAAAATCTCTTGGCCTAACCCCACCGCCGAGAGATTTTCACTGCGAGCCCCCGTTCCCAACAAAATCGCTAACAGTTCCGCCGTGGCCAAATGATTCGCACCCGAGGCCACCAATCGTTCCCGAGGTCGTTCCGTGGCCGGCATATCTGCGATACGAACGTTATACCCCATGACTCATCTCACCCTGAACTGGCCGAAATTGCCCGCCATTCTAAACGATGCTTCCAGAAATGTCCCTGAAAACCCCTCGATTTCCGTGGTTTCACTTAATTCTGGAGCCTCAAATTTACCGAACATGACTCGTCACGACTGACCGAAACACTCAGATAGCTAGGAAACTGCGGCGATGTCAGCGGATAGTCAAATGGCCCCTCCAAGAGTGGAAATCCTTGTTGCTGTACCACTTGGCCCCTTCGATTGTGAAGCGTTATCTGTAGCTGTCCCTCTGACGCCGCCAGATCTGAACAATCTGACTGAACTTGTCCCTGAAGCGAGTCGTTTTCCCTGAGTGGGGAGACGTGTAACACAGATAAGGGAGTCTCTCCTGATATTTCATACTCCCCGGCTGTTTTCGTCACCGTCGGCCCTGGGGGAACCGCGAGCCAGCGTCGATGGCCAGGATAACGCGGAGCGATCGCCTCCTGCATCCTGGCCAACGTCTCAATCGCCGTCGCCAAATCCGTATCTCGTACCCGCCGATAGAGTCGAACGTTGAGATCCGAAAGCTGAAAACTACGATTCAACCGCAAAAAATCCCGAACCAGAGTCCATTCCTGATTAAAGGCCTCAGAAACCACTCGAACCACCGTTTGTTCCTCAGGCCGCAACATATATTGAAACGAATCGGGAACCACAACCGTGTTGGCCCGCAAGAGATCCCGTAAGGGATAATCATGACTCGAATCCACCTGAGGAACCCGTAACACCGACAGTTGCACATCATCAGGATACAGTTGTCGTTCCGCACTGCGAATTAGATCCGGGTTAATGGTCTCAGAAGAAGCTGCAATATAGACCGGTTGGGGCATTTCTCGTAAGGCGGTCACCAAGACTTCCACCTCAGCCATATCCTCACGGACCAATGGCGGATAGCCTTCGGCTAATCCCGGAACTTGGGGTAAAGAGAAGGGGGTTAAACCAATGACCGCATTCAATCCCACTAAAATCCAGACTAAAACCCCCACCCGTCGTGTTTCCCAGATTAAGGCAGCAATTCCCCAGACGAGAAAAGGAGCAAAATGGAGTGTGTAATGGACATGAGTGTAGCGAACAAATCCCAGCCAGAGACCGATTTCCCAGAGTCCAAATAGGAAGGGAAATGCGCCCCGTTGGGAATCTTGAATAGTTAGCCAGCCCAAGATTGCTAATGTCCATAGGAGCCAGCCGGCACCATTTCCGTAGTAGTTTAAGACGTCGGGAATTGGATAGGTAAAGGATGAATAGAGTGTTCGATAGTCGCGCGTTAGACTATCTTGTAGGAAATTGGGCATGGCGATCGCCAACGTCAAGAAAGCGGATACGCCGATGGTGGTCGCTCGTAAAACTGTCGCGGCGATCGCCCGCAGTCCCCAAGTCCAAAAATTCACCATTTCCCACATCAGTAGGGCAGCTAAAAAGGCGACGACACTATAGGCAAAATGACGACGAAAGGCGATCGCCCCCGCCAACAAGATTCCCACTAACATCAATATCAGGACAGTTTGTAGTCGTACTTTGGCGTGCGATCGATGACTATTTAGGTAGAGAAAAATGGCTAAGCAAATTAACGTTATTCCTCCTGTATCCGGCAAGCCTCGTAAACTAGTAGCGAGGGTAAATGGGCTTAAAAGACTTAGAAATACAGTTCCCCAAAACACAGACCGAGATGGTGCTTGGATGATTTGGGTGGCGACAGCTCCTAAGCTTAGAGAAAAAGGAAGTAGATAAACTAAAACAAGACTTAGAATATAAGTAAATCGAGATAATCCAAAAACATCAAACACGAGTAAAAGTGGAATAGTAAATAATAGGTTACAAGAGGCTGTATCTCTGGATGCAATAATAATAGTTAACGCCTCTAATGGAGATTCTTGATAAATATCAAATATAGACTCAGTAAAGTATTGATAATTTATGAAGTCTGACCAATAATAGGTATTTTCACGAGATATGTAGAGTGTTATAAATAAACATAAATCAAAACATAATACTACAAAACAGGTTGCATGAAATCTCCTTTTGTTGTGATTAAATAGAGTGAGTTTATTCATATTGATTGGGCTATTGTAATCGATAGTCAAAAAGCCTAGAAATCCACAATGATTCTGAAGTTTTTGGCATCAAAAACTAGCAAAAAATGTAATACTATTTTTCAAAATTCATGCCATAGATGGCCGTAGGGGCGAACCCTTGTGGTCGCCCTCTCTCCCAGTGTTGATGTATAGCAAAGATATCGAAAATTGGGATAAAAAACGGAAGTCAACTGAATTCTTAGAATTTAGGTGGGTGATTGATTACCCACCTAAACTGAAGCTCGATATTGTTTCCCTATCCGTTGATTGAGGCAGCCTGTATTTTGACCTTAGTAAAAAACAAGACTCCGAAGAAACGATAGGGTCAGAAATATCTAAGAATACAGAGCATAATAAGTGACCATAGGAATCACCGTTGCCGCAATGAGTAGCACAATAACAAATGTGGTAGCATCACTGCGTTTTTCTGCCGTTTCCTCCGCCGTCGCGAAGGTTCCTTCCACTTTAACCTCTTTCACCTTCAGTTCCGGCGCACCGGGATCAGGTTCTCCCGAAAGAATCGCCACCAAGCGATCTTTGGCATCAATGAAGGCTTCATTGTACTTATCACCTTCAATGAGGGGATAGAGGACTGTTTCCTGGGCGACACTCTTGGCAATCTCGGGGGTGAGTTGTTCAGTCAGTCCCTCTCCGACACGAATCCCGGCGTTATTGGTGACGACATCTAGGGCAATTAGCACCTGGTTGGCTTGCTCCTCAGCCGTGGGAAACCATTTCTCAAACACCTTATCAGTAAAGCTTTGGATAGTTTCACCATAATCGACGTGCCGAACCGTGACAAAGCGAACCTCAGCGCCAGTTTCCTCTCGTAGTTCCGTCAACGCCTTACCAATTTGAATCTCGTTGATGCGACTGATGCTATTGCCTTCATCAACGATCCAAGTGTCTTCACCGGCGGCGACGAAGGGCATATTGTAAACACTAATCGCCACAGCCGGGGGAGTCCAGACCCAGAATGCGATCGCCGCGATCGCCGCCAACACCCCCAGCCAACGCCCTTGTAGGCGGCGATGGCGATCATAAGCAGTAGATCCTGTAGATACTGTTTTCATCGGTTTCTTATCAAAAAATTGCGTCATTCCTATAGGATACAAAGCGATCGCCCCTGCCGTGGCCCCTGTTAACAATGTTCTCAAATCTGGGAACATGGCAAAATACAGGTCTGAGATCTTGCTCAGCCATTGCTAACCTCTATCTCTAACCGCGCACCGTGCTAGACATCAAACTCATTCGAGACAACCCCCAAGCCATCCGAGAGCAACTCGCTCGACGGGGAGATAGCTACGATTTAACCCCCCTTGACGCCCTCGATCGCCAACGACGGGAACTCGAAACCGAGCGATCGCAACTCCAGGCTCGCAGCAACGAAATTGGCAAAGCCATCGGCCAGAAAATGAAATCCGGGGCCGATCCCCAAAGTGACGAGATCCAAAGCCTTAAACTCGAAGGAAACCAACTCAAACGCCAACTGGCTGAACTCGAACCCCAAGAAAAAGAGATTAGCAGCCAACTCAACGCCTTGCTACTCTCGTTCCCCAACCTCCCCAGTCCAAGCACCCCCAACGGAGATAACGAAAACGACAACGTCGAAGTTCGTCGCTGGGGAGACGAATACAAACCTAGCCGCGAGGGGATTCTCTCCCATATTGACATTGCCGAGGAAATGGGGATTATCGTCAGCGATCGCGCCGTCAAAGTCGCCCAGAGCCGTTTCGTTGCCCTCATCGGCGCCGGAGCCGCCCTTGAACGGGCCTTAATCAGCTTCATGCTCGATCAACAAATCGCCGCCGGCTACACCGAAGTCATACCCCCAGTGCTGATTAACAGCCGATCCCTCGAAGCCACCGGCCAACTGCCCAAATTCGCCGAGGAGAGCTTCAAATGCGACGCCGACGATCTCTGGCTCTCCCCCACCGCCGAAGTTCCCCTCACCAACCTCTACCGCGATGAGATCCTCAACGCCGAAGAACTCCCCATTCACCATTGTGCCTATACCCCCTGTTTTCGTCGCGAAGCCGGCAGTTACGGCAAAGACACCCGAGGCTTAATCCGACTCCATCAATTCAACAAAGTGGAACTGGTGAAACTCGTCCATCCCCAGCAGTCTGAAGCCGAACATCAAACCCTCGTCGCCAACGCCGAAGCCATCCTGCAAGCTCTCAAACTCCCCTATCGCGTCATCGAACTCTGCACCGGCGATCTCGGCTTCAGTGCCAACAAATGTTATGACCTAGAAGTGTGGCTCCCCTCCGCCGGAACCTACCGAGAAATTTCGAGTTGTTCCAATTGTGGCGACTTCCAAGCCAGACGGGGCAATATCCGCTTTAAGGAGAAAGGCAAAAAAGGCACCCAGTATGTCCATACTCTCAATGGATCTGGCTTAGCGATCGGGCGCACCATGGCCGCTATTCTGGAAAACTATCAGCTTGCCGATAAAACCATCCAAGTGCCTGAGGTGTTACAACCTTATCTCAAACGGGAGGTTCTCTAGCCCCTCAACATCCCCAACCCGAGATACAGGGCCGGCGGACAACTGCTAGAATCCAGAAGGCATAGACTCGGCTCTGTTTAGCTTCGATTTCAATTCAATTTCAATAAGTCAATTTCAATAAGGACATAACTCTATAGTGTTGATGCAGTACAAATCCCAATTGACCCGTTACAAATCCTTGGCTGTGAAACTCACGGTTGCTCTGACCTTGACGATTTTGACCCTAGTCGGAAGCAGTCAAACGGTTTTAGCTCACCACCCCACGGGAGGCAAAACCCCCAGTAACGTTTTTGAGGCCCTACTCTCAGGCTTTGGCCATCCGATTATCGGCTTAGATCACTTGGCGTTTGTGGTGGCCAGTGGCTTACTAGCAACTCAGCTACGTCGGGGTTGGATCGTGCCCGTGGGGTTTGTTCTCACGGCGATGCTGGGAACGGGCCTGCATCTCCAGGCGGTGACGTTGCCGATGGCTGAGATGTGGATTGCTCTTTCGGTAATTGTTGCTGGGGGATTGATTGCCAGCGAAAGTCAACGCCAATCGTCTGATTCGTCTTTCTCTCAATCGTTTGGCCTGACTCTGGCCGTGGCGATCGCCGCTGCGGTAGCCGGCCTATTTCACGGGTATGCCTACGGTGAGTCGATTATTGGCGCAGAAATGGGACCGATCGCCGCCTATTTGACCGGGTTTACCTTAATTCAATTGGTGATTGCCGCTGGAACCTATACGCTGGTGCAAGTCAGCCTATTCTCGTCTCAATACCGCCGCGCGATCTTGCGTGCTTTAGGTTTGGCCATTAGTACTTTCGGCATCGTGGTTCTGGGAACTGGCCTGTTCAGTTAAGGCTTACAGGGGTTCAAACACAGGACAGGTTCCGTCGGCAGTGACTTTAAAGCCGTAAAGTGGCGAGTTCTCGTTGAAACATTGTTGAGCGCGATAGTAGGCACAATTGGCACAACAGGGAAGGCTCGGGGGAATTTGTAAGGCTCGTTCTCGCCCCAAGAGTTCTCGTTGGGAAATCCCCCGTAGCACCAACTCATCCCCTTGCCAGCGGGTTTCGACTAATCCAGTATCGGCGAAGTGATGCCAGCGGGAGTCTCGGCTGAGGGCTTTATCGAATTGTACAATCACCCCCCCGGTTCCTTCGCTGACTTCCCCTTGATAGCGAGAGTCGGGCAGTTCCGGTTGTGGACGTTTGTCTCGTAGGGGCAGTTGCACCAGTTTACCGGCGGCGGGACAGTGGATTTGATAGCGGCTACAGAGTTCGTCGAGGTTGGCTAAATCTGCTAGATAGTTGGGGGAACCATGAACGAAAACGATATGTTGTGGCCGCAGGTTATGGATGAGTTGGCTGGTTCCTGAGCGATCGCAGTGGGAACTGAGAAGATAGGTTTCGAGGTGGATGCGGGGATGCTCGTCTAGGTCAGCGTCGGGATCGCTATAGCCGGGATGAAGGGGGTAGAGAATCAACCAAGATTGGTCTGGGTTGGCATTCACCTTTTGGCGACAAAAATGATGCCAGTCGCTCTCGATGTCCGTCAGAACTAGGGTGGGAACCTCTCCTAAGCTCACATCTGGGGTGAGTCGGCGCATTCTGGGGCGGATGCGATCGTCCCAGAATAGGGGTTGATGACGGGCGAAGTTTTGGACGGCGGTGGGAAGATGGGGAAGCAGGTCGAGGTAGCGATCGCAGCCAGCGGCGAGGGATGCGTCAACCCAGATATCGATGTTGCGGCCGGTGAAGTGGTGGTGCGATCGCAACAACATCAGCAGTTCTTGCCCCAATCCCAGCCGAGGAACAGGCATGAGGATCAGGTGTTGCTCAGCTAGGGCGCGATTGATACGTTCGGCCAGTTGGTTTTCTTGAGTTCGTCGGCGGGGATAGCGGGCGGTTCCATAGCTTCCTTCGGCGATGAGGACATCCGGGTGCCAATTGCGGACTTCTTCGAGGGGGAGGCCTTCAGCTAGGCGGGAGTTGGAGAGTAGAAAGTCGCCGCTATAGACGACGGAGTAGGTGCGATCGCTACCATGATAGGTCAGACGAACGAGAGATGCTCCCGGCAAATGTCCCGCCGGAAACAGTTCTAGCCACAAGTCTTTGGCAATTTCGATCGCCGTCCGCCAAGGTAAGACGTGACAGAGATCGGCCACATCGGCTGCATCTGGCAGATCGAGCCAGTTTAGGGGCAACAGTTGCGCCGTCACCTCGCTGGCGTAAATCGGTAGCTCAGGCCGCGCTTGATGTAGGGCCAACAGTCCCCGAGCATGGTCACTATGAGCATGACTACAGATGACACAATCAATGTTAGCCGCCTCACCATCGGCTGGCTCAAGTAGGGGCGAGAGATCCTCGATGCCACAGTCGAGCAGCACCTGATAGGGACCAAGCCGCATTTGCACACACAGCCCCTCCTGGGCATGACCGACACCGTAGGGTAGACATTCAAGCTGAAGGCTCACGGATGGCTGTTACAGTCCTCCAAAGATATCCCCCCATGCTAACAAGTTGTACTCGTTGCTACTAGATGCCCTAGGCTACTTGTTACGAATTTATAAATCTCTAATTTTTGCTTGACAAAAACAAGAAAAAATGCGAAGCCATCAAGCCATAGAAATAAAGAGCTAGAATACAAAAGTTGCCCATTGCCCATTGCCTCTCGCCTATTCACTATTCACTATTCCCTATTCCCTATTCACTATTCACTATTCCCTATTCCCTATTCCCTGTTCCCTAATCTTGCCTTCTCCCTCATGGAACTGCCCCAATTCGGCAACATTAAACATCCTGGCCGCTGGCTCATTGCCCTGATTGCAGCGGGAGTGTTAGGAACCGTTGCAGTAGCCGGAGTGACGAGTCGCCGCAGGGGATCTGAAGTGAACCTTGAGGAGTTGACGGTAGAAGTCGATGCCGCTGATGTCCGAGTTCGTATTGAAGCAACTGGGGAAGTGCAACCCATCCAACGGGTGAACCTTAGCCCCAAAACCCAAGGGCGCTTGGAACAGCTTTATGTTGAACAAGGAGATGAAGTCAGCCAGGGAGAAGTGGTGGCGGTGATGGAAAATGACGAATTGGCCAGCCAGTTAGCTCAAGCTGAGGCCCGCTTAGATCGCGCCCGCGCTCGTTTGGCTGAACGGGAAAATGGTCCTCGCGCTGAGGAAATTGAACGGGCCAGAGCCTCGGTGCGTCAGGCGGAGTCGCGCTTGGCCAGTGCTGAGGCCAATTTGGCTCAATTAGAGGCCGGCAATCGCCCGGAAGACATTGCTGAGGCAGAGGCGGCCCTGACACGGGCGCGATCGAGTATTCGTGAGGCAGAATCAAGGATGACGTTGGCGCAAGCTGATGTACGCCGCAATGAACAGCTTTACCGAGATGGGGCAATTTCTCGGCAGGAGCTCGATCGCGCCCAAGATGAGGCCCGTCGCGCCCAAGCGGCGGTTGAACAGGCCCAGGCGGCCGCGTTAGAAGCTCAACGACGGTTAGAGCGCCTTCGCAGTGGTAGTCGTAGCGAGGAAATTGATCGCGCTCGGGCGGAGGTAGACTCGGCTCGGGCTGATGTGTCCCAAGCTCAGTCTCAGTTAGAGGAATTGTTAACCGGAACTCGCCCGGAAACCCTAGCTCAAGCGATGGCTGATGTGATGGAAGCGGAGGCTCAAGTGCGCTTTGCCGAGATTCAGTTAGAGGAGACTCGGGTACGCGCTCCCTTTTCCGGGATTATTACTCAGCGTTATGCCGATGAGGGGGCGTTTGTGACGCCGGCGACGTCAGCTTCGGCGGTGAGTTCGGCCACATCCACCTCTGTGGTGGCTTTGGCGCGGGGGTTAGAGGTGTTGGCGAAGGTTCCTGAGGCCGATATTAGTCAGATTAAGCCGGGCCAGTCTGTGGAGATTGTGGCCGATGCGTTCCCCGATGAGGTGTTTATGGGGGAGGTGGATTTGATTGCCCCCGAAGCGGTGGTGGAACGAGATGTGACGCTGTTTCAGGTGCGTTTGAGGATTGTGACTGGGTTGGATCAGTTACGCTCGGGGATGAATGTGGATTTGACGTTTTTGGGCGATCGCTTGGCCAATGCCTTAGTGTTACCAACGGTGGCGATCGTCTCTCGTCAAGGCGAAACCGGGGTTTTGGTTCCTGATGAGGACAATCGTCCCCAGTTTCGGGCAGTGACGTTAGGACCCACTCTTGGCAATCAAATTCAGGTTTTGGATGGCTTGGAAGATGGCGATCGCGTTTTCTTGGAGTTACCCGAGGGAGAAAATTTAGATGATATCCTAGAGCAAGATTTCTAATACCATTTTTCAAAATTCATGCCATAGATGGCCGTAGGGGCGAACCGCAAGTGGCGCGCCCTCCCCCAGTGTTGATGTATAGCAAACATATCGAAAATTGGTATAAGGTTGAATTGCATCATCCAACAGTTAGACTAGCTCTAATTTACTGTTGATTCTAGCCATTAGATTGAGCGCCTAATCACCTTAAACTGCTTCGCAATAGCGTAAAAACCCCTCAGGATAAAGCGTGAGTTCCCCGGAACGGAATTTTTCGATGTCAACCCAACGGGCAATTTTCTTACGCTTACCTTCTAGGAATGGGATTTCTTCCCGTTCATAAAAGGTTTTATCCACAAAGTCACAGCGATATAATTGGATGATTTCGTGACCACTTTTGCCTTGATACTCAAAGATATTTTCAAGGCAATCGAGATATTTTATGTTGGTTAAATCTGCCTGTATTTCTTCTTGAAATTCTCGTTTTAGAGCCGTTAGGCTAGTTTCTAAAAAATCTACACCTCCCCCTAAAGCGCGGTAAAACTCCTGTTTTTTTTTGGGATCGTAGCCTTGTGACAAAAAAAGGCGATCGCCATCCCGAATCAGTCCCAAGGCAATGACGCGAATGGAATTATACTTACCCATGTTGGAGTGTTTGGCTTAGTTATAGTCGGCAAATTGGGCGGTGTGAGAGCCGGGAATGGGCCAGTCTTCGTTTTCGCCGCCGATAATCAGACGAGGAATGCTGACATAGTCCAGGCTGAGTTGACGTAGGGCGTTAATCAGCACATCGAGGGCGATCGCATCGCTCGTTCCTAAGTCAAACCAACAACGTCCCCAATTTCCCTGATATTCAAACTCACCCATATTGTGCATCAGGGCCAGGATAGCGCTGTTGGCGTTGCGATCGCTGTAGTCCATATAACTGATATCCAACCCTTCATCCTGCACTTGCAGATTTTCCGCGTTGAAACCGCCGAGTTTACCGAGATAAAACCAGGATTCAAACACTTGTTCCACATATTGCTGTTCAGCGGGGGAGGGGTTGTTGTCAAACTCCAACCAAAACCAAACATCAAAGGGATTAAATTCGCGAAACTGAACATCCATAGGGCGATCGCACTCGGGATTAACATCAGGTCAACTACCTAGCTTAGCGGCTTGAGGCCTGTTCTGCATCCACCCGTCGCTGGGCCTGATCTCGTTCCCGTTGAATTTGGCGGACTAATTCAGCCGGAAGTTGCGCTTGCATCGCTAAGGCGCGATCGAACCAGGGTAGACTGGAGGCGCGATCGCCGCGATCGACATAAATTTGCGCCTTGAGATACATCACCTCAGGATTCTCAGGTGTCAGTTCCAAACTCCGATTCACCGCCGCCATAGCCTCATCGAAGCGATCGAGATCCCGAAATCCCACCGCTAACCCTCGCTTAGCCAGATATTCAGGAGCTGCATAGTCTTGAAGACGTTCAATGGGCCGTTCAGGATTAGAAAAGGGAAGATTGGCCGCTAACATCAGATCCATATAGCCCTTAATGATGTTGAGTTCAGGATCTTCAGGATTGACTTCAGCGGCGCGATCGAGATGGCGAAACACTTGCTGTAACTTCGACAACGCCGTGGGCACCCCTCGTACAACTCCCTCAGTTTTCAGAACATAGGCCCCTTCAAAGAAATGGCCCACCGCCAGATAAAGATTACCCCGCAACGGATCATCCGCGACTAAGGCTTCGGCCCGTTCTAGGGTTAAGCTGGCGTAGTCTTGGAACTCACTCGGGAGATTGTCAGGATCTTCGAGATATAGCAACGAAGCCTGCATCGCATAGAGTATCGGGTCTACATTCGCTTCCGATAAGGCAAAATCCACCCGCTGAGCCGCCAGGGGATAGTCCCCAACCCGGAAAAAGGCTTCAAAGGCCTGTTCGGTGGTATCACTAATATCACGGGGGTTTTCACTGCGGAAGGGGTCACCGGCCCAGACTGGGGTTAGCCAAGTTCCCAAGGCGATCGCCACCACACTCACCCCTCCCCCCAGTCGAGATATCCAGCCAAGTTGGTTACGCATGGTCATCGGGGATTCTCCCAAAACTCTAACTTCTCAGTATAGTTCAGGGGACGGAATCCTTGTCCGGCTTGGTTTGCCCCCCTCAACTGTCTTGTACGGAAAAACATCAGACAGGCGATCGCCCATCTGATGAATCAAGCCTTGACTACCGCTGTCTGACTCATCTGGAGAATCAGAGTTCCGCCAACTCGTGATTCTCACCGATCAATCCAGTCTTGAGGCTTCAGGCTTGCAGTCCTCCTTTAGACTCCCGTTCAAACCAATCAATAATCTGCTCCACCGTAATCTCTGCCAGAGGTTGTTCTGTTTCCTGGCAAATTTGCACCAGAGGCCTCTGAGACGCTACCACTAAATTACTAAAAAAGGTCGCAAAACTGGCATCCACATCCACCTGTTCCTGAATCGTAGGATCTTGTTGAATCCAATCCGCCACCTGTTCCGGGGTGATTTCGTCCGCTGGAGTGTTGCTGGTTTCAGAAATTTGCTGAAGTGACCTTAAAGCATAAATTGCCAATCTTGTCAAGAACTTTTCTTGGGAGGATAAAAGAGCAGCATCAACCTTAGCTGCTTCATCCGGTTGTAAAAACTCAACCGTAATCGGAGAGGGAGTAGTCATGGTGACGTAAAAACAGGCACATCTGGTTTTAGGCTATCCCAAATTTGCCTCTCCCCCCTAAGACGCCTCCGACTCAATCAGATAACCGCAGCGATTTTCCCCATCAATCATCCAATGGGTTCGCTGCACCTGACAATCCGGCAGTGCGCGAGCAAACATATCCAACTCATAGCCACAGACACTGGGGAATGACTCCGCCACATTAGAAATCGCGCAGTTATACTCCGCCACCACAAACCGGGGCGCTCCCTTCGCGTTGGGTTCCAACTCCACCAGTTCGGCCATATAGCCTTCCTGGCGGCGTAACTCCACCAAATTAGCGATTCGTTCCCCTAAGGGAGCTTCTCCGAGTTGCTGGCGATAGGCCAGGGCCTTGCGTCGCCATTGCTTCCCTAACACCTCGCCAACCCCCTCTTGGCCCACCGTCTCCGCCAGAGTATCCAAGAGGGAGACCGCAAACTCATCATAATGGTGCGGGAAGCGATCGCGTCCGGCTTCCGTCAGCTCATAGACATGTTGAGGACGGCCCATCCCCACCTGCACCGAGCCATGTTGAATCAGCCCCTCACCTTCCAAGTCCTTCAAATGGCGTCTAATCGCCTGAGGGCTTATTTTCAGCGTTTCTGACAGGGTTTGCGCCTTAGCACGACCTTGTTTAAGCAAATAGTAAAGGATATCGTCCTTTGTCGATGGATTCTGTGTGGTTGCCCTCATATTCCTTATCCCTAAAGCCAATACAGCAGTACAGTCAGCAGCGTATGATATAAATGATGCCTGAGACTTTGACAACTTGCCTGTTGTTAAAGTAACCTACAACTAGGGATATAAACAACAGCCAAGTTGCTTTAGACTCCATTATAGACAAAGACGTTTATCGACTCTGCCCTATGACTGCACCAACCAACCCTCAGCAGGCGACCGACAAAAACCTAGATGCCATGCGGCGCTTTTCCGAACAGTACGCCAAACGCACTGGGACTTACTTCTGTTCGGACTTGAGCATCACCGCCGTGGTTATCGAGGGCCTAGCCAAGCACAAGGATGAGTTGGGTGCGCCCCTATGTCCCTGTCGTCACTACGAAGACAAAGAGGCCGAGGTGAAGGCCACCTATTGGAACTGCCCCTGCGTCCCCATGCGCGAGCGTAAAGAATGCCACTGTATGCTCTTCCTCACCGAAGACAACGACTTCGCCGGGCGCGAGCAAGCCATCACCAACGAACAAATCCGCGCCACAACCAACCAAGCTTAGGACAAGGTTCAACGTCCTAGACCTCTCGGGCAACTCCCAGTGAGGTCTCCCATCCCCCATCCCCCCAAACCCACCGCGCAACGAGAAATAACCAGTCATGAGTGCCAGCGTTAAAACCCTAGTCAACCAACCCTACAAATACGGTTTCACCACCGACATCGAAACCGACAGCATCGCACGGGGACTCAACGAAGATGTCATCCGCGCCATTTCCCTCAAAAAGAACGAGCCGGAGTTTATGTTAGAGTTCCGGCTCAAAGCCTATCGTCAATGGCTGAAGATGGAAGAACCGGACTGGCAACACGCCAGTTACCCTCCCATTGACTATCAAAACATCGTCTACTACTCCGCCCCCAAGGTCAAAGACGAGAAAAAGAAAAGTCTCGATGATGTTGACCCCACCCTCATCGAAACCTTCGAGAAGCTGGGGATTCCCCTCTCGGAACAGAAGCGTCTGGCCAACGTGGCGGTAGATGCCATTTTCGATAGCGTCTCCGTCGCCACCACCTTTAAAGAAAAACTTGGCGAAGCGGGAGTTATCTTCTGTTCCATCTCCGAGGCTTTGCAAGAACACCCGGAACTGGTGAAAAAATACATCGGCAGTGTGGTTCCCGTCGGCGATAACTACTTCGCTGCCCTCAACTCCGCTGTCTTCACCGATGGGTCCTTTGTTTTTGTTCCCAAAGGGGTAACCTGTCCTATGGACTTGTCCACCTACTTCCGGATTAACAACGGCGATTCGGGACAGTTCGAGCGGACTCTAATTGTGGCCGAGGAAGGGGCATCTGTCACTTATCTCGAAGGCTGTACCGCCCCCATGTTTGACACCAACCAACTCCACGCCGCCGTGGTAGAATTGGTGACCTTGGATGACGCGGAGATTAAATACTCCACCGTGCAAAACTGGTTCGCCGGGGACGAAAACGGTAAAGGTGGTATTTACAACTTCGTCACCAAGCGGGGACTCTGTAAAGGGAAAAACTCGAAGATTTCCTGGACGCAAGTCGAAACCGGTTCGGCCATTACCTGGAAATATCCCAGTTGTGTTCTCGTCGGCGATAACTCCGTCGGTGAGTTCTACTCCGTGGCCTTGACGAATAACTATCAGCAAGCCGATACGGGAACCAAGATGGTGCATATTGGCAAGAACACCAAAAGCACCATTATCTCGAAAGGGATTTCCTCTGGGAAGTCCAAAAATAGCTATCGCGGCTTGGTGAAGATGGGACCGAAGGCGGAAGGGTCGCGCAATTACTCCCAATGTGATTCGATGTTGATTGGGGATAACGCTGAGGCCAATACGTTCCCCTATATCGATGTTCAGAACAATCTGGCCAAGGTCGAACATGAAGCCTCGACTTCCAAAATTGGCGAAGACCAGTTGTTCTATTTCGCTCAACGGGGTATCTCGGAAGAAGATGCGGTCTCCATGATTATTAGTGGCTTCTGCCGCGATGTCTTCAATGAGTTACCGATGGAGTTTGCAGCCGAAGCCGATAAACTCCTGAGTCTGAAGCTCGAAGGCGCTGTGGGTTAGTTGGCTTGGGGTTCCGTCATTCTCTTTGGGGTGGCGGAACCACAGAGTCACAGAGGACACAGAGTGTTTTGCAGATTTCAAAGCGTTTAAAAGAGAGTATCTTGACAAGAGCTTGCTGTGAAAGCTTGCTGTTGTGAGGGCTAATATGTTTTAGGGGCGAGAAAGTCCCGGATTCGTAGAATCAAATACCCCTAGGTTGCCCGTTATTAATCCAGACTTTTACCTCAGAATCACTGTTGAATTAAAGCACCATGATTGTTGAAAACAGCGACGTTATTCTTTCAGTTAAAAATCTCAATGCGACGGTTGAGGGAACGCCAATTCTTAAAGACCTGAACTTGGAAATAAAGGCAGGTGAAATCCACGCCATTATGGGACCCAATGGCTCAGGAAAGAGTACCTTTTCTAAAATCCTCGCCGGACATCCTGATTACGAAGTGACCAGTGGCGAAGTGATTTACAAGGGGCAAAATCTACTGGAACTCGAAGCCGATGAACGGGCGACGGCTGGGGTATTCCTGGCGTTCCAATATCCCATTGAGATTCCTGGGGTCAGTAATTTAGACTTCCTGCGGGTGGCTTATAACTCCCATCGTAAAGCCCAAGGCTTGGAAGAACTCGACACCTTTGATTTTGAGGATTTAGTCGAGGAAAAACTGGATATTGTGAAGATGCGGGCGGAGTTCTTGACTCGCAGTGTCAATGAGGGCTTCTCCGGTGGGGAGAAAAAACGCAATGAGATTTTGCAGATGGCGTTGCTCGAACCCACGTTAGCAATTCTCGATGAGACGGATTCCGGGTTGGATATTGATGCCCTAAAAACCGTCGCAGGTGGTGTGAATCAGTTGGCGCAACCGGACAATTGCACCCTAATGATTACTCACTATCAACGGTTGCTCGATTACATTATTCCCGATTTTGTCCATGTCATGTATGACGGGCGCATTCTGACCACTGGGGATAAAGATTTAGCCCTGAAACTCGAAGAACAGGGCTATGATTGGGCGATCGCCGAATTTGCAGCAGTAGGGGTATAAGGCATTATGAGTTTGAAAACAATCAGCAAAACCAACATCACCTCCTTAGCCGAGTTGCTGAACCTACGTCAGCCGGTCGTGAGTGATGACGAGGTTCTCAACCCGATTCGCGATCGCCACCAGGCCCGAGTCCAGGAACTCGCCCTCCCCACCACGCGCGATGAAGCCTGGCGGTTCACCGACTTATCCCAACTGACTCAGGTGGAGTTTACCGCCGCACCCTCACCCCAGGTGGAGTGGCCCCAAATCGAGATCAACCTGCTTCGTGAAGCCCCCGAAACTCGACTCGTCTTTGTCAATGGGGCCTACCGCGATCGCCTCTCGAACCGCCAAGGCTTACCCGAGGGACTCTATGCTGGGAACCTAGGAGAACTTCCTCCTGAGCAAAAAGCCAAGCTAGAGAACTACCTCGCCAAACAACCCGGCCAAGAAGATGTCTTCACCGCCCTAAACAGTGCGAGTTTCCAAGATGTCGCCGTGATCTGGCTCCGTCGTGGAACGGTACTGGAGACCCCCCTACAACTGTTGTTTGTCTCCGTTCCCGGTGAACAGGCGATGTTGACTCAACCTCGCTGTTTGGTGGTGGCTGAGGCCAATAGTCACCTCACCCTAGTCGAAGAATATATTTCAACCGTTGAAGGCTGTCCCGACGCTCAAGCGGTCGCCTATCTCAATAATGCCGTCAGTGAAATTTGGCTTGAGGATAACGCCGATGTCAGCCATATTCGGTTACAACGGGATAACGGATCTGCCTTCCATATCGGCAAAACAGCCGTCACTCAAGCCCGAGATAGCCGCTACACCTGTCACACCCTGAACCTGGGGTCACAACTGTCTCGCCATAACCTGGATGTCTATCAAACCGGGCCGGGAACCGAAACCGCCCTCAACGGGTTAACCTTAATTGGTAAAGCGCAAACCTCCGACAGTCACAGTACGGTCATTTACGACCATCCCAACGGCACTGTCAACCAGCTTCATAAATGTATTGTCGGCGATAAAGGTCACGCGGTGTTTGATGGCCGGATCGTGGTCATGAAAAAGGCCCAACTCACCAACGCCAATCAACTTAACCGTAATTTGTTGCTGTCGCCTAAGGCGCGAGTCAACACCAAACCCCAGTTAGAGATTGTGGCCGATAACGTCAAATGCAGCCACGGTGCGACGGTGAGTCAACTCGAAGCTGATGAGGTGTTTTATCTGCAAAGTCGTGGTTTAGACAAAACCACCAGTCAAAATCTCTTAGTTGATGCTTTCGCCGCCGAGATTTTGCAAGAGATTCCCGTGAAATCCCTGCAAACGGCGATCGCCCAATGTGTCGCCTGTCGAACCGTTAGCTATTAGGGCTATTATAGGGCGCACCACTTGCGGTACGCCCTATATCTCTCATCTACGGCCTTCCCTGTTCCCCGTTCCCTGTTCCCTGTTCCCTGTTCCCTGTTCCCCGTTCCCTGTTCCCTGTTCCCTGTTCCCTGTCCCCCCCCTATGACCCTCGCCACTGCCCAAACCCTAGCCGATCGCACCCGCGCTGACTTCCCGATTCTGCATCAGGAGGTCAATGGCAAACCTCTGGTGTATCTGGATAATGCCGCCACCTCTCAAAAGCCCAAAGCGGTCATCGACGCTTTATCTCACTACTACAGTCGGGATAACTCCAATGTCCATCGTGGGGTTCATGCCCTCAGTGCTAGGGCAACGGACAACTATGAAGGAACTCGGGATAAAATCGTTCCGTTCATTAACGCCGAGTCTCGCAATGAAATCGTCTTCACCCGTAATGCTAGTGAAGCCATTAACTTAGTGGCCTATTCTTGGGGGTTAAATACACTCAAAGCCGGAGATGAGATTATCCTCTCGGTGATGGAACACCACAGCAACCTGATTCCTTGGCAAATGGTGGCCCAGAAAACGGGGGCGGTGTTGAAGTTTGTCGGCCTGACGGAGACGCAGGAGTTCGATTTTGAGCAGTATCAGTCTCTTCTGTCGGAGAAGACGAAACTGGTGGCGGTGGTTCATGTCTCCAATACCCTCGGTTGTATTAACCCCGTGAAGGAGATTGCTGAACTGGCCCATCGGCAGGGGGCCAAGGTTCTCATCGATGCTTGTCAGAGTGTGCCCCATATGCCCATCGATGTGCAAGATATCGATTGTGACTGGTTGGTGGCATCGGGCCATAAAATGTGTGCGCCGACGGGGATTGGCTTTCTCTATGGCAAATTGGCGTTACTCGAATCCATGCCGCCGTTTCTCGGGGGTGGGGAAATGATTGCTGATGTGGAACTGCACTCGTTTACCTGTGCCGAATTGCCCCATAAGTTTGAAGCGGGAACCCCGGCCATTGGTGAGGCGATCGCCCTGGGAGCGGCGATCGATTATCTGATGGAGATTGGCATGGAGGCGATCGCCGACTACGAACATGACCTCTGCCGCCATCTCTACGACAAACTGGCCACAGTCCCGGGCCTAACCCTCTACGGACCGAAACCCCAAGCCGACGGCAGTGGACGGGCCGCCTTAGCCTCGTTCACCTCTGCCGATGTCCACGCCAACGACCTCTCGACCCTCCTCGATGAGTCTGGAGTCGCCATTCGCACGGGACATCACTGCACCCAACCGCTGCACAAACTGCTGCAACAAACCTCAACGGCCCGAGCCAGTTTCTACTTCTACAACACCCATGCCGAGATTGACACCTTTATCGCCAGTCTCAAGGACACGATTAACTTCTTTCAGAACATCATGGGGTAGTCTTCAGACACTTCAGAATGAACGATGAAAATGCCAAAAACCCTTTTATGAAAGGGTTTTGAGCAACTATAGTTGTCTCTCTTGTTGTATCTATAATTGGCTGATTTAAAGGCAAATCGCGACCATGGACTCGAGCCTAGACTTAGGGGCGTACAGCAAATCACACGCCCCTGGTGAGGTTTTTGGGGTGAGTTAGATATCTTTCTCGCCCAACTCACGAATCATATGGTCAAACGGCTCATCGATGAAGCTGGTGTCAATTTCGGCTTCAGCGACTTTCGCCTTGACAATCTCTTTCAAAATCCCAATACCGATGACCGTGGGGCCAATCGCCACATTGAGGGAGTTATAGGTCTCTCTCAACCCCGTCAAGACCCGTTCATCGAGAACATCCGTGTCACCGGCCACCCAAGAATAGGTGGCATAGCGTAGATAATAGTCCATATCCCGCAAACAAGCCGCATAGCGACGAGTCGTGTAGGCACTCCCACCGGGGCGGATCAGTTCAGGCTGGTCATTAAACAGAGTTGAACCCGCCTCTTTAACCACCGCCGCCGCTTGACCGTTAATCAGGGCTGCGGCTTGAACCCGAGCCGTACCCGTTTCAAAATAGGACTTTAGGCGATCGATGGCCACACCATCAAGATAGCGGCCCGTAGAATCGTAGTTTTTAATCAGCGTTGTAATTGCGTCTTGCATGAAATGCCTCTTCGTTATAAGTATTGACCGATGGACTATAGCTTACCTCACCCTCTCAACATGAACGTTAAGGGGGAGGTGACTGGGAGCCACTGGACCCGGCTTCCTATAGTATTATTCCGTCCTGACCGCACAATGTTTAGAAAACTCAACAATCTTTCATAAATCCTCGGCCCCCATCCTGGAAAGCCGGCCATATCTAGGATATTTCTGAGATTTTTGCGAAAAAATGTATAAACCATTACAAATCATCGCCACAGCAATCCCTAGGATGAATCAGGTATTCGTCAGCACCTAGCCCCACCCCTGCGTGCGTCTTCCACGTACCGTCCGGAAAAGCAACTACTGGCAAACTCCAACGATTTTCGCGATTATAGGGAGAAGTAACCCATGCCTGAAACGCCACAAGACGTCCTGAACATGATTCAGGGTGAGAACATCGAACTGATTGACCTGAAGTTTGTTGATCTGTTCGGAATTTGGCAGCACTGCACGTTCCACCGCAGCCTCGTTGAAGAAGAATCCTTTGATGAAGGGATTGCCTTCGATGGCTCGAGTATTCGGGGCTGGAAAGCGATCAACGCCTCGGATATGTGTATGGTTCCCGACCCGAGCACAGCCTGGTTAGATCCCTTCATGGACACCCCCACGCTGAGCATGGTCTGTTCTATTAAGGAACCCCGTACTAACGAGTGGTATGAGCGTGACCCCCGTTCCCTGGCCGATCGAGCCTTGCAGTATCTGCAATCGACCGGAATCGGTGACACGGTGTTCTGTGGGCCTGAACCGGAGTTTTTTGTCTTCGATGATGTTCGCTACGACCAAAACGAACATGAAGGCTACTACCACGTTAATTCCGCCGAGGGGATGTGGAACTCTGGACGCCATGAAGAAGGGGGCAACCTGGGCTTTAAAACGGGCTACAAGCGCGGTTACTTCCCCGTTGGTCCGTCAGATACCCTGCAAGACATCCGTACGGAAATGCTCCTAACCATGGGGCGTTGTGGGGTTCCCATTGAGAAGCATCACCACGAAGTAGGAACCGCTGGCCAATGTGAACTAGGGATTCGTTTCTCGGATCTGATCAATGCGGCGGACAACGTGATGACCTATAAATATGTGGTCAAGAATGTTGCTCGTAAATACGGCAAATCTGCCACCTTCATGCCCAAACCGGTGTTCAACGACAACGGGAGCGGGATGCACACCCACATGTCCATCTGGAAAGACGGACAACCCCTGTTCTTCGGCGATAACTACGCTGATCTCAGTGATTTAGCCTTATATTTCATTGGCGGCTTGCTCAAACACGCACCCGCCGTCTTGGCCTTCACCAACCCCTCCCTAAACTCCTACAAGCGTTTGGTTCCTGGGTTTGAAGCACCCGTTAACTTGGCTTACTCTCAAGGAAACCGCTCAGCCTCGATTCGGATTCCCTTAACCGGTTCTAATCCCAAAGCTAAGCGGCTTGAGTTCCGTTGCCCGGATGCGAGTTCTAACCCCTATCTCGGGTTTGCCGCGATGTTGATGGCCGGACTCGATGGGATTCAGAACAAAATTGAGCCTGGCGAAGCCCTCGATGTGGATATCTACGAACTCAGCCCTGAAGAACTGAGCAAGATTCCCTCGACTCCGGGTTCCCTCGAAGGTGCGTTAAGTGCATTGGCTCATGACAGTGAGTTCTTGACCAAAGGTGGCGTCTTTACGGAAGACTTTATCGACAACTACATTACCTACAAGCTCGATAACGAAGTCAACCCCATCCGCCTCCGTCCCCATCCCTTCGAGTATATGCTCTACTACGATGCCTAAGTTGGGATACCTAGGCTAGGTGTTGGGATGGTTTCGTCCTAACTCTCTTCACAACCAGACGGAATTCCCCTCACTTCAGTGTAAGTGGGGGGTTTTTTGGGCAACACACCGAGGCTTAGGGCGCTAAACTAGGTTTAGCCATGGTTCGTTTCTATATTTTTGGTGATGTCATCTTCTCAACTACTCGATACTCGGACCACTAATTTCGGGGACTTAATCCGCAATGGCAAAATCTACCGAGTCCCGGCGTTTCAGAGAGATTACTCTTGGACAATCGAAAATTGGGAAGACCTCTGGCAAGATATTGAGTCGATTTATCAAGATTGCGATCGCAGTCATTATATGGGGGCAATTGTTTTACAGAACTCTCTCGACTCGGATAAAGAATTTACGATTATTGATGGTCAACAGCGGCTGGCAACGCTCAGTATTCTGGCGATCGCCATTCTTGACAAACTCCAAACCTTAATTAATCAAGGACAGGCAGTTGAGGAAAATCAGGAACGTCAAGACATTTTGCGGCGAACCTATTTAAGTGATAAAGACCCTCGTTCATTACGCTATTCGAGTAAGTTACTGTTAAATGCGAATAATAATGATTTTTATCAAAGCAACTTGATTAACCTGCGTCAGCCTAAAAATCAGCGACGGCTTACTAAATCTAATCAATTATTGTGGCAAGCGTTTGACTACTTCTCGAAATGCTTAGATGGACTCACTCACGTCATTGAGAGTGGAGAAGAACTGACAACATTCTTGACAGATGTGGTTGCCCAACGCTTGTTATTTATTCAAATCAACGTTCAAGATGAGTTGAATGCTTATACTGTTTTCGAGACCCTAAATGCCAGAGGCATTGAACTTAGTGCCACGGATTTACTGAAAAATTATTTGTTTTCCCTATTTCAAGGACCCGATGACTTACGAGAAGCTCAACGGCAATGGGGGAGGCTCGTCAATACCGTAACCATGCGCAAATTCCCAGATTTTTTGCGTTACTATCTAAGTCTGTTTCAAACTCGAGTCCGTAAAGATAGACTCTTTAAAATGATTCGTCAATCGGTGACGGACAATCAACAAGCGTTTGACTTATTAAATGACCTAGAAAATTATAGTGATGTATTTGTCGCTCTAGGAGATTCTCATGATGAGCTGTGGCGAGATCAGCCGGATTGCCAGCCTTATATCCGAGAACTTCAACTTTTTGGAGTGAAACAGGCGTATCCCACCTTGTTTGCCGCTTATGTCAAATTTTCCTCCTCAGACTTCCTGCGTTTGCTAAGACTGATTGGCATCCTATCATTTCGGTATCTTGTGGTGAGTCAACTCAACCCCAATGAGTTGGAGAAGATTTACAATGATGTGGCGATCGCCATCATGAACGAGCAAATCACAACACCACGAGATGTATTTAATGCCTGCCGCTCAATTTACGTTCCAGACGATAAATTTCAACAAGACTTTTCTTTTTTAACGATATCAACCAAGGGACGCAAAAAACGGGCCCAATATATCTTAGCCAAACTTGAAGAACATGAGTGCGGTCATCCCATTGAGCGTAATAGTTTTTCAATCGAGCATATCCTCCCCGAATCAGCCAGCGAGAGTTGGCGGCGGACATTTACGGACACTCAACTCGACGAGATGACCGATCGCCTAGGGAACCTGACCCTATTAGAGCCCAATTTCAATCGTGAGCTAGGTAATCAACCCTATGCCGTGAAGCAGCAAACCTACCAAAAAAGCCGGTACCGCTTAACCCAGAGCATTTCAGCCCAAGAATGGACGGCGGATAGCCTGGTCGATCGCCAAAACCATTTAGCGCGGCAGGCGGTTCAGATTTGGCAGGCTGATTTTGTGTAGAATAGTCGAGCTATACTTCGTCGAACAAGGCATCAACTGTGCGTATCTCACTCAACTGGTTGCAAACCCTAATTAACATTGATCTAACTGCCGATGACCTGGCCCATCGCCTCACTATGGCAGGGTTTGAAGTGGAGGAGATTGAAGAGCGCAGCACCTGGGCCGAGGGGGTGGTGATCGGTAAAATTGTGGGCATCGAGCCGCATCCCAATGCCGATAAGCTGCGGGTGTGCCAAGTCGATATTGGCAGCGGTGAGCCTCAGCAGATTGTCTGTGGTGCACCCAATGCGAAGGCAAATATCTACGTTCCGGTGGCGACAATCGGCACGAAGCTGCCTCAAGTGGATCTCAAGATTAAACCCACCAAACTGCGGGGAGTCCCCTCTAATGGCATGATTTGCTCCCTAGAGGAAGTGGGGTTAACCTCCGAGATTGACGGCATTCATATCTTTGCCGAGGGCGATGATAACGAGTTCCAGGACAAGATTGGCGCTGATGCTCGACCATTTCTGGGACTCGATGACTCGATTTTAGACTTGACGGCTACGGCCAACCGGGCTGATGCGCTGAGTATGGTGGGGGTGGCTCGGGAAGTGGCGGCGTTGACGGGGGATAAGCTGGAGTTACCCCAGGTTGAGGTCTCAGAAATTGCGTCTCAGGAATCTCTGACGGTTGAGGTGGCTGAAACTAAGGCCTGTCCGGCTTATATTGGCACGATGATTGAAGGGGTAACGATCGCCCCCTCCCCCGACTGGCTACAACAACGACTGCAAGCGGCGGGAGTACGTCCCATTAACAATGTGGTGGATATTACCAACTATGTGATGTTGGAATGGGGACAACCCCTGCACGCCTTTGACGGCGATCGCCTACAAGAACTCACCAGTCAAGATTCCCTGACGATTGGAGTTCGTTACGCCAACGATGAGGAAACCCTGACTACCCTCGATGGCCAGGAACGAACCCTTCAAGAAACCAATCTGCTGATTACCGCTAATAACCATCCGGTGGCCCTAGCCGGAGTCATGGGAGGGGGAGAGAGCGAAGTCCATTCAGGAACCACGAATTTGGTCTTAGAAGCGGCCTTATTTGACCCGGTGGCCGTGCGTCGTTCCTCCCGCGCTCAGAATCTCCGTAGCGAGTCCTCCTCGCGCTATGAACGGGGGGTAAACTTCGCCGAGTTAGAAACAGCCTGTCAGCGGGCGATCGCCCTCATCGGGGAATTAGCTGGCGGAACCCCGGTGGCCCAAGCCCAAGCCGACAGTCGCCCGGATCTGTCTCAAACCCTGACGTTACGGGTGGCCCGAGTGCGTCATGTCCTCGGTCCAGTGCATCTGGGGGATGAGGTGGGCGATCTCCCGGAAGCGGATATGAAGCAAATCCTCGAACGCCTCAACTTTGTCGTCGCTCCCACGCAAGAAACGGGAGTTTGGACGGTACAGGTTCCCCCCTACCGTCGCCGGGATATTGAACGGGAAATTGATTTAATCGAGGAAATCGCCCGTCTCTATGGCTACGATAACTTCTGCGAAACTCTGCCTAAACAGGGAACCCTGGGCCAGCTTTCCCCGGAATTTGCGCTGACGGGGCAGTTGCGGGAAGCGTTGCGCGGGGCGGGTTTGACGGAGTTAATTCACTATTCTCTGGTGAAGCCCACACAAGAGCAACAAATTTGCTTAGGGAATCCGCTATTTGCTGAGTATTCCGCCCTACGGACCGAACTTCTCCCCGGGATGATTGATGCTTTTGAGTACAATCTGAAACAAGGAAATGGGGCGCTCAATGGCTTTGAAGTTGGGCGAGTGTTTTGGAAAGAAGAGGACAGCTATCAGGAGAAAAATGTGGTGGCTGGGATTCTTGGGGGCGATCGCACTCAGGGACGTTGGTTACGGTCTGGGAAGGAACAACCCATGTCCTGGTTTGAAGCTAAAGGGGTGTTACAAGGGGTGTTCGATCGCCTAGGCTTAACGGTTTACTATCAAGCTGATGCAGGAGATGAACGATTGCATCCTGGGCGCACCGCTTCGATCTGGTTGCGGGGTCGTCAATTGGGACGCTTCGGTCAGCTTCATCCCCAGTTACGTCAGGAACGGGAACTTCCCGATGAAGTCTATGTGTTTGAGTTGGAGTTAAGCTTACTCCTAGAAGCTTTGCCATCGAGTCAGGTTCCTAAGTTTGAGCCTTTTTCCACGTTCCCCGCCAGCGATCGCGATTTGGCCTTTTTTGCGCCCATTGATGCGGAAGTTTTGGAGTTAGAAAAAGCCATGAGTCGGGCTGGGGGTAAGTTATTGGAGTCCGTGGAACTGTTTGATGAGTATCGCGGTGAGTCGGTTCCTGAGGGTCAGCGTAGTTTGGCCTTCCGTTTAGTCTATCGGGCCGGCGATCGCACCCTCAAGGATAAGGAGGTCGATACCGCTCATCAGAAGGTGCGCGATGCGATCGTTAAGAAGTTCAAGGTAGAACTACGGAGTTAGTCTCAAGCTGGGGGGAGGGGTGTAATCCTCTCCCGTTGGAGTTAGGAGCGATTTCCCCGTCTTGACAATCTAAAATCTCAGGTCATAATAGTCAGTAAAATTACGTAAAAGTGGGGTGCGATCGATGGCTCAACTTGCATTACCTAAGATTTTAGGGGGGCTATGTCTGTGGATCCTCAAGTAATCGAAGACGCGAAACAACCGAAAGACCAACAATCATCAGGGAACTCGGGTACTGGTCAACCCTTACCCTCTTTAGTTATGACCCCTGAAGGTGACGAAGAGGGAGTCATCACCACTCCAGACCCGTTTTTCGACAGGAATCAATTGCCTAATCACTGGACAGACAGGGGAATTGGGGAACGAACTAGTCTAGAAAATCTACCCGGTGTGACATGGGGGGAACGGACAGTTGTCAGCTCGGGGAACCGCGAAATCCCAGCGGGTTCCTATCGAATTGTCTGGCGGGGTGATCGCGGCTATTTCGCTCAAGCTGAGATTAGTTATCCCGATATCTCTGGAGAATCTCGGATTAGTGAGAGTCAGCTAGACAACTTCGATCTTGTCATCTATACCCCTGATGGACAAGTCTTAACGAGTGTTCAGCTAGATCCAGAAATAGGAGAGAGTGCAGATTTAGGGTTCCAGCTGTCTGCGGCTAGTAAGTTGAGAACTCTAACGCTCAATACTCCTGAAGGTATAACCTTCAGGTTTCACACGCCTCTGGACGCTGAAGCTGGCACAGCGCGTCTGATTAGTCTAGAACAAAATTTACCGGAGAATGACCCCAGTGGAGTGAGTCTAAGACTCGATGAGGGGGGAACTGTGGCCTTAATCAACCGTCAACCCGATCCCCTGACTCGAATGCAATTTGAGGAGTTCTTTGACGGGGACTTCTATCTGGCCAGCAACCCTGATATCGCCGAGGCGGTGGCGAACGGTGGCGTTTCTGATCCCTTAACCCATTTTCAACGTCATGGGCAATTTGAGGGACGCAATCCCAATGGCTTCTTTGATACCGCCTTCTACCTAGCCAATAACCCGGATGTAGCGGCGGGAGTGGCCGAGGGTTCGGTGGAATCGGCGGTGACGCATTTCATTAACCATGGGCAATTTGACTGGCGATCGCCCAATCCGGCTTACAGTGATTTTGCCTATCTGGTTCGCAATCCTGAAGCCTTAGATGCCTTGGCCTCTGGGGAGTTTACCACCCCTGTGGCCCATTTCCTCGAAGTGGGCCAGGATCAGGGATTCTCAGCGATTCCCTTGGCCTAATTTCTCCTCCAGGACTCGCCACCCTCTCACGGCTCGCCTTAAAATCGAATAACATCAAAACTAATGTGAGATGGCAAGGTCTTAGGAGCGTTTCAATGCTGGAACAGGAGTGGATTGACAAAGGAATGGCCCAGGCGAAGGCGGGAGATTACGTCGAAGCGATCGCCGCCTTCAGCGAGGCCATTGAAGCGAATCCCATCTCGGCGATCGCCTATCGTCAGCGAGGCTTAGCCTATTATGATGCCGGGCGTATTCATGATGCGATTTCCGACTATACCCAGGCCATTCAGCTTCATCCAGAGGATTTCGCCGCTCATTATGGACGAGCGATCGCCCGCTTGGCCTTAAAAAACTATACTGGGGCTTTATCCGATATCGAAGTTGCCCTACGCGTCAACGCCCAACACGCCGCCGGACAACGGTTGCGGGGAACCCTCTGTCGTAAACTCAATGATATCCCCGAGGCGATCGCCAGCTTCAAACAGGCCGCCCAACTGTATCTCGATCGCAAGGATAAAGACAATTGCCAAGCCTGTCTAACGGCGATCGCCCAAATTAAGCCTCAATCCCCACTCACAGCCTCAGCCTCTGCGGAAACCTCATCTCCTCCCACAATGCCAACTGTTGGGGATATCTACTCACAACTCCTCGATCGCATTCGTCACGGCGATGTCCAAAGCGCTCTCAAGGACTTAAACTGGGTCTTGCAAGCCGATGATGGCGATGCCCAGGCCCATTGCTGTCGCGGTATCGCCTACCTAAAACTCAATCAACCCCAAAACGCCCTCAAAGACTTTAATCGCGCCTTACAGCAGCAGCCAGATAACGCTCTGGCATTACGCAATCGAGGTAAAGTCCGCTTTCAACTCGGCGATCGCGCGGGAGGAATGGCTGACTTTGAACGAGCCTTGCAACTCAACCCCGATGATGTGCTGATTTACGTCGCCAAAGGAAACGCCTTTCGTGACGTGGGGGATTCTCGACAGGCGATCGCCAGCTACGAACAGGCGATCGCCCTCGACGATCACTGTGCTTCAATTTATCTCAATCGGGCCATGGCCTACATCCGCCTCGAAGAAACTCGCCAGGCTATCAACGACTATCAAACAGCGGTGTCTCTCTTCTGCGAGGCTGAAGACTGGGATAACTATAACGCCAGCTTAAAAAAGCTCAACGCTTTACAATCGGGTATTTCGAGTTCCATCACTTCGGACCAAACCCCAACAGCATCGAGTTCTGACCGCTTCGATTCTCTCAATTCCCCCCGCAAAGAACGCTTACGGATGCTTGTGGGGGGACATTGGGAAATTGCCGAACGTTTACTCGAACAGGCGCGACGTTACTATCCTAACCAAACCGAAGCCTGGTATCTCGACAAAGTGATTCAGGATCTAGAACGTAACTTTGAGACTTGATTTCCCCTCTCCAAACAAGTGGTTGCCAATTTCTAAACTGTCCTAAAACAGTCTCTGATTGTCAATCAATCCGGAAAATGGGGGTAACAGGGCGCATAAAACGGATGTCATCAACTGATGTAAACCCCAGGGGGATCCACCATGAAAAGTGCGCCAGAATGCCCACGTTGCGGTCGTCACAGTATTGTTCAGGAAAGCGAAACTCGCTGGACTTGCCTAAATTGCAATTTTTCTAAAAACTTGTCACACCATAGTTCTCGTCAGGATTCTCGTCATGAAAAGTTCTCCGATTCAGAGGACGAAAATAACGGCTGGTTTAGCATCTTTATCTTAGCTGGAATGCTTCTGATTGTGATGGTTGAAGTTGTTTATAGCCAAGACCTGGAGGAGCAATCGAGAGAACCATTGCCATCGGCGATCGCTCTCCAACATTTTCATTGACCATAAACCTAGCCCAGAACTCCCTAGAAATGGGATGCAAAGCCCGAGACAGTTGATTATAATAAGAAAGCGAGAAGAGGAAAAAGGGACGCTCATGTCCCTTTTTTTTGTGTCTAATACCACTTTCCCAAAATGGGATTAAACAAGTTTGATCAGAAATCTAAACTCTGTCTCTAGCCCTAACCGACAAGTCCTGATACTTAACTCTCACGTGACGTTCTGGGTCGTCTATGCCACACTGAGACCATTCTCAGACCATTCTCGACCCATCAGAAGCTCTTTCCCGGCTTAAAGGACTCTCCCTATGGTGACGCGTTACCTGACCCTGACCGTTCTTCTCTCCACTGTTTTGGGCATCTCACCCCTATCAGCCCAAACCGAGGACAGGCCGGAACCGGCGATCGCCGCCCCCGACGTGACGCAGCATCTCCCCGCTAATGCAGCCCTGGTTCTGCTACTGAATCGCCCCCAAGCCTGGGATTCCTTTAACCGCTTCGAGGCCCTCGATTCCATAGTTGAAGTCTTCAACGACCCGGGATTGTTGCCCTTTCTCCCTGTTGTCACTCTCCAAGAGGGGGAAATCCTAGACCCCTGGATTGACGATTGGAGTGCCACAGCAGTGATTCCGCTATCCTCGATTGAGACAGAAACAGCAGCCGCAACGGTCACCTTGATGGCCATATCTGATGAAGCCGCCTTCGCTGACTATCTCACTCGCCTAGAAGTCGACTATGGCACATCAGCCAGTCAGGAAACCTACAACAACATCCCCATTCAAGTCTTCCCCCAGGTAGAGGTTGTCCCCGATCCGATGCCGACTCCTCCCTCTCCCGAGGTGTGGCAGGATAATGGGGAGTCTTGGCCCGCTAATCCCCCCCTAGAAAAGTATCTCAGTCGCCTGTCTCACCCCCTCAAACAAGTTTGGACAGCGATCAAGCAGGGAGAGGGATTTGAAGACCCTGATTTCCCGCCAGAGTTCGAGTTTCCCCAGACGGCGATCGTTAAACCCAGCGTGGCGATCGCCCGTCTCCCTAATAATTTAGTGGTTGTGGCCCCAAGTTCCAAAGATATCCAAGGCTATCTAGATATGGCGAGTTTGGCAGTTCCCCTAGCCGAGAATCCTGAATTTCAGAAACTGCTGTCTCATCCCGACTTCAGCAACGCCGTCGTGGGAACCTATGGGAACTTTAAACAACTTGCCCAACTCAGCCGCCAGGTGGACACTCAATCGCCACCAGGATTCCCTCCTCTCCCCAGTGGATCAGGCTTATCGGAGGTGGCGGATCTCTATGGTCAAACCTATCTGAGTTTTAACGCCCTGATTTGGGCCGATGAAGCCGGTGGCCGGTTTCAATTTCGCAGCGATTACCGGGACCCCCAACCGGAGATAGCGGCCCGTTACCAAAACCCTAATCGTCTCCTCTCTCGACTTCCGGGAGGAACCTATGTTGCCACCAATGGTATCAATCTCGGCCAGTCTCTATTAACCCTCGTCTCCACAGTCGAGAAGATTCCTGAAATCGCCTCACTTCTTGATGGGGTACGCCGAGAGATTCGTCAGGCGTTAGGTTTGGAACTGCAAGACCTGTTGCAATGGATGGATGGGGAGTTTGCCTTATTTCTCTATCCTCCCATTGGGGGGAATCAGAATGCGTTATTCCCCTTTCTTCCCTTTGATATTGGTCTTTATCTCGAAACCGGCGATCGCCCCGCCGCTGAACAGGTCTTATCAGCCCTTGATAACTGGATTCTCAACATTAGTGAGGGGGTTGTCGAGATTTCTACAGAATCCCTTGAGAATCAACCCTTTACCAGTTGGAATCTACCGATGGGATTGGAGGATGAAACCTTCAGTCAAGTGGCCCATGGCTGGATTACTGAGGATACCCTATTACTCACGACAGGAATGGCATCTGTGACTCGTCTGTACCCCCAGCCACGAGTTCCCTTGTTAGACAGTTATAACTTCCAGACGGCGATCGCTCCCTTCCCCGACAACCGAACCAGTTTGGCCTACTACAACCTCGGGGCGATCGTTGCCGCAACTAGCAACTTGTGGCGGTCTCCGACGGCGGAGTTTGACGGAATGACACCCGTAGAGGGGGAGGGACAATCCACCGATCCCTTTTTTGAGTTTCTCCAATCTTTACGCAGTTTGAGTTTAAGCGTGTCCATTGACGAAGAGAGAGAACAACTCGATATTCGCCTTGTCCTTTCTCCCAAGTGATACTAGAAAAAGAAGACCTTTCGAGGCTACTAAGATAATTAAAACTTCATATTTCATCGAGTAACTTTGCTTTTTTACCTTAATCCGCGAGAAGGCTCACGTTGTAATCTTTGATTCAACGTGAACGTGAACGTGAACGTTGAGATGAATCGCGGCAACAATTGTAGTACAATGTGGTCTAACCCCGACAGAGTGACTGAACGGTGTCATGCTGGTATTTGAGTCCAAACTAAGAGGAACCCAAGAGCAGTACGAACGGCTAGATGAAGCCATTCGGACGGCTCGGTTTGTTCGCAACAGTTGCCTGAGATACTGGATGGATCACAAGGGAGTTGGACGGTATGAACTGAGCGCCTATTGTGCGGTTCTTGCCCAAGAGTTTCCTTGGGCAAAAAAGCTGAATTCAATGGCTCGTCAAGCGTCTGCGGAACGAGCCTGGTCAGCCATCGCCCGTTTCTACGATAACTGCAAGAAAAAGATTCCTGGTAAAAAGGGTTTCCCTAAATTCAAGAAGCATAAAACTCGCGATTCAGTCGAATACAAGACATCAGGCTGGAAGCTGTCAGAGGACAGGAGAACAATCACCTTCACCGACGGATTCCAGGTGGGAAGCTTTAAGATGTGGGGGACTCGTGACTTGCATTTCTACCAGTTAAAGCAGATTAAACGGGTGAGAGTTGTCCGTCGCGCTGATGGATACTACGTTCAGTTCTGTATCGACCAAGAGCGCCTGGAGAAACGAGAACCGACCGGAAAAACGGTCGGGTTAGATGTCGGACTGAATCATTTCTACACCGACTCAGACGGTCAGACCGTGCAGAATCCCAGACACCTAAGAAAGTCTGAGAAAGCGCTTAAGCGCCTTCAACGTCGATTATCCAAAACCCAGAAAGGGTCTAAGAATCGACAGAAAGCCAGAAATCGATTAGCGAGGAAGCACCTCAAGGTAAGTCGGCAGCGTAAAGACTTTGCAGTAAAGACTGCATTGTGCGTCGTCCGGTCTAACGACTTGGTAGCCTATGAGGACTTGAGGGTGCAAAATCTGGTGAAGAATCATAACCTCGCTAAATCTATCTCAGATGCGGCTTGGTCAACCTTCCGTCAATGGCTAGAGTATTTTGGCAAAGTGTTTGGGGTGGCAACGGTTGCTGTTCCTCCCCAGTACACGAGCCAAAGCTGCTCCAACTGCGGGGAGAAGGTCAAGAAATCTCTGTCAACAAGAACCCACCGCTGTCCCCATTGCGGTTTTGTCATTGATAGAGATTGGAATGCAGCTATCAATATCCTTGAATTAGGATTGCGTACCGTAGGGCATACGGGAACTGACGCCTCTGGAGACATCGACCTCTGCCTTGGTGGGGAAACTCCTCAAGGTAAGTCGGGTCGTGGAAAGAGGAAACCCCGACAGAGTGATGGTGGGAATCCCACGCTATATTCTTTGAATTAGCGTGGGAGGATGTCAAACTCAAACTCGTCTTCACTGATAATTCCTCTAGTTTTCAAATCATTGAGTTTGTCTATCTTGGAAAATACATCGTCTTCTTGATTCTTATGTACGTTAACCTCCGGCTTTAAAAACTGATGCTTAAAGTCCAAGATTCGGTTCAAAAATTCTCTCGCCTTAATTTCTTCTCCTTGAACCATAAGCGCTCCATGAATTTGAAATTTGACATCCCGTTCTACAGAATCTCCATCTAAATACTTAATATTAACTATATTTTTGACGTTTTGTAGCTGACGAGCCGTATCACCATCTATAGCAATCGAAGATTGCCTTAGGACACTCTGAAGGATACTCTGAGTTGGAAGAGAATCTCCTACCTCTTGCCTTTTGCCATCCCCTCTTGGGAGGGGTTAGGGGTGGGTTATGCCTCTTGCCTTCTTGTCCCCTGTTTTTTGTCCTATCCAGACCAACTTTTGCTATAATAGTAACGAGCGATGATCTTCAATCTGAAAATTGTCTAACGTCACGTCCATTATGTTAGAATACATGAGTTTACACTTCAAGATATCTTGAATAAAAATTAAGGCATTCTTAGTCAAATAAGCCATGCCTACTTTTTCTAAACGTGCCGGATATCCCTTCAGTCCACCCCGATAACTAGCCGCTTGCTCAAAGACGACGTTTTCATCTTCAAATAAACTCAATATTTTCTGGTTTTCAAGTTCTTCCTCAAGCTTTCTTTCTTGATTTTCAAGTTCCTTCTTAAGCTTTCTTTCTTGATTTTCAAGTTCCTTCTTAAGCTTTCTTTCTTGATTTTCTTGTCTAATTTTTTCTAAGTCTTCGGCTGGCATGAAAACCAAATAAAGATAAGGTGAACCCCATAGAAAAAGCCTAAAAAACCAATAAAAAACCAGTTTATAAAATTTCGATTTTTGTAGATCGCAACAACACTAGACACACACGCTAATACAAGCAACGGCAAGACAAATAAAAATGATCCTGAATAAGCTATGAACCAAAGGCCAAACAAAAAGCAAACAATCAAGAATGCGGTCGATGAATCTAGATGATCTTCAAAACTTTTATACTCCAAATTTAATTGGAGCTTAGCTTTAGTTCGTCCCAAAAAGGAATTGAATACTTTGCCTGGGTGTTTAGAGCTTGTATTATTGATAACTGTTGTTCGTCGAGGTTTACTGGGTAGATGAGTTATTCCGGAAACTTGAGAATAGGTTGTAGGATAAGAATCAGCCTTTTTTTCTATTCTGGGCTGACTCTCTGCTGAGGATATCTCGGAATCAGAAATGGGAGTTTCTCTAGACATACTGCTATCACTGACTTCTTCCTCGATTTGTTTCTCCTGAGAGGCCAACTGTGACAGCACAATAGTTTGCTTCCAAATTACTTGAGAGTTAGCTGACGTTCTCGCATAAATTGCCGCAGATAGCAAGTCTTTAGGTTTCAGTTTCTTTAATCCTTCTTCAATACAAGATATTAGTTTACCTTGAGATTTAACCTGTTGTCCTTGGAGCATCAAGCTCAAACAATTATTTTTAAGGGAATGTTTAGCCACAAAAACGCCTTGTAACCTCAAGCGATTGTTCAAGAGCGTAACAATTGCTTGAGGCTGACCTTGCTTAGCTTGCTGAAGTAAGGAATTGTGCTGTGTCACTGAAGCTAATGATGAATCACGACAGAATGCAGTATCCGAATGACAACGAACTAGGCTAGGAGGCAAAACATTAAGGTATTACTTTTTCGGTTTTGTCTCTTTCAAGATTGTGCCAATATAATTATAAGCATCCGTGATAGAAATCGTACCCTGTCGTACTGCTTCAATCAATTTTTGAGCATCTTCAGGGGAGATGAGATTGAGTTTAAGGGGTTCTTCAAGGAAAATACAGAACTCAGATTTGTCACGATCTTTGACAGTTCTAGCTCGTTCTTTTATAGAAATCTGTCTAAGTTGATCCTGATAATTTCTCAAGAGTTCGTCACGTTTTCCTGCATTGTAGCCGCTCCCCTTGAGTAACTTGGCGGCACCAAAAGCGACTGCTCCTCCAGCAACGGCTGCACCCCCGACTAGAGCAGCCGGGGCAGCAACCACAACGCCGAATCCAGTTAACGCTGTTATAATGGGGATTGGAGCAACTCCTGCACCCAAAACAGCAGCGGCCGCACCACCCGCAACTACACCCATTCCGGCTAAACCAAACTGGCCGACGATTCCTGACCAATCATCAGGCTCTTTTTTTAATCGACCAATCATAGTTAATAACTCTTTTTTGCTCAGCGATTTTTTGGAAGTCATGATTGGTATACTCGATATAAGTTGACTTGAAATTATCAGGCAGAAACGACATGTTTAAAGACGAGATTAAAGGTTTCAATAACCAAGTCAAAGAAAAGTCTGGCCACTTCAAATATATCTTCACCAACTCCGCTAAATTTTTTATCTAGTCGATGCCCGATTACTGCTCCCGCCGCAGTAATCGTGATTCCCAATAGGGCTGCAATGGGAGATAGTAAGGGGCCAAGAAAAGGAATACTAGCTATCAAACTAGCGATCGCAGCACCGACAACCGCGCCAATTCCTGCACCGGCAACTAGCAACGGATGAGCTTTAACAAAGTCCAGGATTTTCAGGAGAATGATTTTACCAATCGAAAAGACTTTGCGGCCAACGCGCTTAGTATAAGTCAACAGTTCATGCAGCCGCAGGGCAACATTGGCAGGAAGTCCACTGGTTACAAGCCAAGCATAAACATCTGCACTGGTCATCTGATCGGCGTCCGACTGCCAGAGTGCCAGTTTCAAGTTAGCCTGGCCTGGCGATAAAGCATAAGACATGATAAATCTGCTACCTTGTGGTAGCTCAGCTATAACTAGAATCGACGTTTGACTGAGCAACCACAAGATCTACGGTGGGTTTTTGGGATGTCTGGGTTGCTGAGGATTTGTCTGTCAATAATCTTATTTTCATTCAGCTATAGAGTTCCGGCAAGACGGAAAACATCGGAAAAAGACGGGACTTCCCCCTGTATCTTGTCAAAAGACGGAATATGACGGACAATGGCGGCAGAGTTTTAAACTAATGCGATCGCAAGCCATGGACTGGCAGGGTGTAATTAATAGTCTCGACAGTTTGATATTCCAGGAAACCGGACAGCACCTGGACAATTTGCAGACTGCGATTTTGAGGGGAGTTTTGAACGGTCACCAATACTCAAAAATAGCCGATGACTATAACTGCACAACAGGTCATGTCAAAGATGAAGGCTATGAGCTGTGGCAGCTTTTATCTAACCTCTTAGAGGAAGATATCGCAAAATCCAACTTGCGTGCAACGTTGGAACGATTAGGATTCACAAATCCCCAACAAAAGATTATTGAAAATTCGATTCAAATTGGCAATTTAAACCTCTATGGAAATCCCGGTTCTCAACCCAAACCATCAGCTTCTAAAACTGACTCAGTAAAATCTGATATCCCTCTTGACGATCCAGAACTAACAGAAAACCAACGACGGGCGATCGCCAAACTGACCAGTTTCCACCTAACGCCAGCCCAAATTGCCGAAGCTTTAGGACTATCATTAGAGCAGGTGCAACATCACATCAACCCATGAGTCCATCGGAAACCAACGACTATGACAGTCCCTGGAAAGAAGCCTTAGAAGTCTATTTCCCCGACTTCATGGCCTTTTTCTTTCCTCAAGCCTATGAGGACATCGACTGGTCACGAGGGTACGAATTTCTCGACCAAGAGTTTCAGCAAATTGTCCGAGATGCAGAATTGGGAAAACGACTGGTCGATAAACTGGTGAAAGTTTGGCGTAAAGACAACCAGGAGGCCCTAGTCCTCATTCATCTCGAAGTGCAAAGTCAATACGAAGCCCACTTCAACCAACGGGTGTTCGTCTATAACTATCGCATCTTTGACCGCTATAAGCTACCTGTGGCCACCTTAGTGATTCTGGCCGATGATCGACCCAACTGGACCCCTGAGAACTTCGGCTATGAACTCTGGGACAGCAAAATCTCTTTTGAGTTTCCCAGCGTCAAACTCTTGCAGTATCAAGACCAGTGGGACCAGCTACAAGAGGATGTGAACCCCTTTGCGGTGATGGTGATGGCCCATTTGAAAACCCAAGCTACCCGGCGGCAGCCCAACCAACGACTACAATGGAAGCTGGAGGTGACCAAAAGCCTCTATCGTCGGGGCTATAGCCGTCAAAACATTCTGGAACTCTTCCGACTGGTGAACTGGATCATGACCCTACCGGACGAGTTGGAGTCATCGTTTAACACTGAAATTGCCGCCTTTGAGGAGGAAGAAAAAATGCCTTACATCACCCCCCTAGAGCGTTTCGCTCAAGAAGCCGGAATCTCAGCCGGAGTGTTAACCAGTCGCCGCGAAGATATCCTGGATATCTTGGAAACTCGGTTTGGACCCGTTCCCAGTTCGGTGCGCGATCGCATCAACGCGATCGACGACGCAACGGAGTTAAAAACCCTGTTAATTCAAGCGGTTACCATTGCTTCCCTAGAGGATTTTGAACGGGCGATCGCCCCCAAGGATTAATCCCTCGACCGGTTCGTTCACAAAGCGATGACCAAGGAAGCGATCATTTGTTGAGTCTCGTCCAGTCCATTGACGAAAAGAGAGAACAACTCGATATTCGCCTTGTTCTCTCACCTAAGCGACACTAGAAAAGAAGACCTTTCGGAGTGACCAACCTCACGATGCTCGATCGCATCCAAAGCCTTGCTAAAGAGATTGCCCCTCGACTGATTGAAATCCGTCGCCACATCCACAGCCATCCCGAACTGAGTGGCCATGAGTACCAAACCGCCGCCTATGTCGCGGGAGTCCTCTCCTCCTGCGGGGTACAAGTCCGAGAAGGGGTGGGGAAAACCGGCGTGATTGGCGAACTCGGGAACCGCCAACAGCCTCGGGTTGCCATTCGCACTGATATGGATGCCCTCCCTATCGAAGAACGTACCGGCTTACCCTTCGCCTCCCGCAATCCGGGGGTGATGCACGCTTGCGGCCATGATGTCCATACCACCCTGGGATTAGGAACCGCCATGGTCTTATCCCAGTTCGTCAATGAGTTGCCCGGAGCGGTGCGATTCATCTTCCAACCCGCCGAAGAAATCGCCCAGGGCGCTCATTGGATGGTCGCTGACGGGGCGATGGCGGAGGTGGATGCCATTTTCGGGGTTCATGTGTTTCCCAGCATTCCTAGCCCCATTGTGGGCGTGCGCTATGGGGCCTTGACGGCGGCGGCCGATGACTTGGAACTGACGATTACCGGCGAGTCAGGCCATGGGGCGCGTCCCTATGAGGCGGTGGATGCCATTTGGATTGCGGCCCAGGTGATTACCACCTTGCAGCAGGCCATTTCCCGCACTCATAACCCCTTGCGGCCGGTGGTGTTGACCATTGGTAAGATTCAGGGAGGACGCGCCCCCAATGCGATCGCCGACTCGGTACAACTTCTAGGAACAGTGCGATCGCTGCACCCGGAAACCCACCGCGAACTCCCCGACTGGATTGAGAACATTGTCGCCGGAGTCTGCAAAACCTACGGGGCTGGATATGAGATGAACTATCGCCGCTTGGTTCCCTCGGTGTTTAATGACACGGCCTTAACTCAAATTGTCGAATCGACAGTGCGTCAGGCTTGGGGGGAGACGGGGATGCAACTATTGATGGAACCCTCGTTGGGGGCGGAAGATTTTTCAGTGTATTTAGATCATGCCCCAGGAACCATGTTTCGTCTCGGGGTGGGTCATGCCAATCAACGCAACTATGCCCTGCATCATCCTCAGTTTGATATTGATGAGGAGGCGATTATGACGGGGGTGATTACCTTAGCCTATTCCGCCTGGCAGTATTTGGAGCGTTGGCAGGCGGATTAGAGACGGTAATGGGTGAAGGGTTCGACGTTTGATACGGAATCCGTTTCCAAATAATCCTTTATAATGTTTCAGAGAACAGTCAGG
>OFEU01000286.1_pt1 | contig 40203 bp, 34 predicted proteins | sample 1521221 | NCBI WGS metagenome assembly OFEU01 (sample SAMN03766357, study PRJEB24113) | microbial mat metagenome | isolation source: enrichment culture HLUCC-O from microbial mat sample contains cyanobacterium... | reverse complement strand
TCATCAAAATGGCAGCCACACGCATCTGGTTGCGAGTTTATGAGTCGGTGTCCTAGACCCAAGAGAGGGCCCGGGCGGCACAACGCGCATCTTGCGCCCGTCCGGGACGCGCCCTATGCCTCGGCCATGACGCATGTGCCCGATCCCGCCCGCCATCACGAACGCCTGCTGATCGTCGATTTCGGCAGCCAGGTCACGCAACTGATCGCCCGCCGCCTGCGCGAGCTCAACGTCTATTGCGAAATCCACCCGTTCCAGAACGTCACCGACGCCTTCCTCGACGACTTCGCCCCCAAGGCGGTGATCTTCTCGGGCGGTCCGGCCAGCGTGATCGACGAGGGCTCCCCCCGTCCGCCCGCACGCATCTTCGAGCTTGGCGTGCCGATCCTGGGCATCTGCTACGGCCAGCAGGTGATGATGCAGATGCTGGGCGGCGAGGTCCTGCGTGGAGAAGGCACCGCCGAATTCGGCCGCGCCTACGTGGAGCACGGGGCCGAGCGCATCGACCTTCTGACCGGCTGGTTTCTCGACGGGCGCGAACAGGTCTGGATGAGCCATGGCGATCATGTCAGCCGCCTCGCGCCCGGCTTCGAGGTCTACGCCACCTCCCCCGGCGCGCCCTTCGCCATCACCGCCGACCTGTCCCGAAATTACTACGCGGTGCAGTTCCACCCGGAGGTGCACCACACCCCCAACGGCAGGACGCTCTACGAGAATTTCGTGCGGCTCGCAGGGTTCAAGGGCGACTGGACCATGGCCGCCTATCGCGACGAGGCGATCCGCCAGATCCGCGAGCAGGTGGGCGACGCCAAGGTCATCTGCGGGCTTTCGGGGGGCGTCGATTCATCGGTCGCTGCGGTCCTGATCCACGAGGCCATCGGCGATCAATTGACCTGCGTTTTCGTCGACCATGGCCTGTTGCGGCTCAACGAGGCCGACGAGGTCGTGACCATGTTCCGCGACCATTACAACATCCCGCTGATCCATGCCGATGAAAGCGAGCGGTTCCTGACCGCGCTGGATGGCGTTTCCGATCCGGAAACAAAGCGGAAGACAATCGGAAAACTGTTCATCGACGTTTTCCAGCACTATGCCGACGGAATCGAGGGCGCGGCGTTCCTCGCCCAAGGCACCCTCTACCCGGATGTCATTGAATCGGTGAGCTTTTCGGGCGGCCCCTCGGTCACCATCAAGAGCCACCACAATGTCGGCGGCCTGCCCGAGAAAATGGGCCTGAAGCTGGTCGAACCGCTGCGCGAGCTTTTCAAGGACGAGGTCCGCGCGCTGGGCCACGAACTCGGCCTGCCGGCCAGCTTCATCGGCCGCCATCCCTTCCCCGGCCCCGGCCTCGCCATCCGCTGCCCCGGCGAGATCACCCGCGAAAAGCTCGAGATCCTGCGCAAAGCCGACGCGGTCTATATCGACCAGATCCGCCGCCATGGCCTCTATGACGAGATCTGGCAGGCTTTCGTCGCGATCCTGCCCGTGCGCACCGTGGGCGTGATGGGCGACGGGCGGACCTATGACTTTGCCTGCGCGCTCAGGGCGGTGACCTCGGTCGACGGCATGACTGCCGATTACTACCCTTTCTCCCACGAGTTCCTCGGCGAAACTGCCACGCGGATCATCAACGAGGTCAAGGGGATCAACCGGGTCACCTATGACATCACGTCGAAACCGCCGGGAACCATCGAGTGGGAGTGACACGGATCGGGCGGCTCCTCCGCGCCGTTCTTCTGCTCTACGCCGCCAGTGTCGCCGTGGTGATGCTGGTGCAGATCGCATGGCCAAGACCGCAAGCCGAGCCGGAGCCCGCCGACGCGATCTTCTGCCTCGGCGCGGGCATGGCGGACGAGGTCTCGCCCCTGCCCGATGAGGTCAGCCGGTCCCGTGCACAGACCTGCACCGCGCTCCATGCCAGAGGCGTGGCCCCCGTGGTCGTCTTCACCGGTGCAGGCAATGACGATCATTCCGCGGCGCAGGCGATGGCGACAACGGCCGTGGACGCGGGCCTGCCGGCGGAGGCCGTGATCGTGGAGCCGCGCGCCCATTCGACGCTCCAGAACGCAGCCTTCGGTCTTGCACTCCTGCAGGCGCCGCCCGAGCACGTGATCCTTGTGTCCGACGCCTTCCACCTGCCCCGGGCCTGGGTGATCTTCAGCCTGCTGGGTACGGCCGATCTCAGCCTCTACGCCACGGAGAGCGATTTCGAAGCCCCGCTCTCCACGCGTCTGAAATGGAGCCTGCGCGAGGGTGCGGCGATCTGGTTCAACGTGGGACGCGTGGCCGTCTACGGCATCGCGGGACTTGCGGGGGTGGATCGCGAGACGCGGATCTCGTGGTTCAACTGATCAGCGATAGGCCGTCAGCCGTCCGTCGCCCGTGACCACCATCAGCGTGTTGTTGACCACGATCGGATGCGACGCGGCCCCGCCCCTGAGCGCGACGGTGTGCACCAGCGCGCCGCTCACCGGGTCGAACATGCGGATCTGGCGGTCGCCCGAGGCCACGATCAGCCGCCCGCCGGCGAGGATTGGCCCGAAATGGGTAAAGACCGCGCGGCGGCGCCGCTCGCGTTCGCGCACGTAAAGCGGCAGTTCGGTGCCCCAGACCCGCTCCCCGTCGGAGGCGTCGAGCCGGATCAGCTCGTTGCGGTCGGACACGAAGAACAGGCTGCCGCCGGCGACGAGGACGGGCGAATAGCTTCCCTCGGTCGCGGTCCAGAGCCGCTCACCGCTCGACGCGCTCAACGCCACGACGCGGCCCGACTGGTTGCCGGCATAGACCGTGCCGCCCGAGATGACCGGATCGCCGGTGATGTCGTTGATGTTGGAATAGGCGACGCCCAGCCGGCCGCCCGCCACGGCCGTGGCCCAGCTGCGGACGCCGGTGTCGGTCCGCGCGGCAACCAGCTCACCCGTGCCGAAGGGGAACACCACCGTGCCGTCGGAGACCGCTGGCGCCGCGCCGCCAAGAAGCAGCGCGCGCGCCGGCGCGGAGGGCAGTTCCCAGCGGATGCGGCCCACATCGGTCGAAATCGCCCATGCGCTGTTGTCGCGGCTCACCACGTAGACGGTGTTTCCAGAAACGGTCGGCGCCCCGATGCCCGCGCCCAGCCGCTGCCGCCATCGCACCGCGCCGCTGGCGGCATCGAGCGCCACGAGCTCACCGTAACCCGTTGTCGCATATAGCGTATCGCCGCTCAGCGCGAGGCCTCCGCCGGACACGTTGCCGCCCCGGTCGAAGCCCGCCGTGAGGTCCGCCGACCAGATCAGCCCGCCATTGGACACCGAATGCGCCCGTACGCCCGCGGTGGCATCGAGGGTGAAAACCGCGCCATTGCCGGCCACGGGATCGGCGGTCAGCCGATTCCGCCGGCTGTTGCCCGCGCCAATATTGGTCGACCAGACCTGCGTGAGGTTGGGCGACAGCGCTGCGTGCGGCGTGGCGTTCTGTGCGTCATAGCCGCGCTGCGCCCAGCTGGAGAAGGTATTTGCCGCGGGCAGGTTGATGGCGCGCGCCACATCGGCTTGCGCATCGGCCTCGGTCTCCGCGTCGCCCGTCAGTGTGGCGGCCAGCGGCACACGGGTGCCGAAGCGTTCGCCTTCCAGCGGGGTCTCGCGGTTGCCGCAGCCCGCGAGCGCCACGACGAGCCCGAGCGCGATCGCACCCGTTCGTCGCGAAAGTGCCATCGACCGGTTTCGCCCCATCGGTTCGCCGCCAAGCATCGTGCGCCCCTTCCCTTTGCCGTCCACCGATCGTCGCGGTGGGGTCATTCCTCTGCCGCGGGCTCTGCCGCAGGCTCCGTCGTGTCGGCCGCGTCGTCCTCGCCCGCAGTCGGGCTCGCATCTTCCGCGTCCGAACTGTCTTCCGCGTCGGACCTGTCTTCGGCTGCGCCCTCGGACACGGGCGGCAGCAGATCGAGCGCCCCGGCATCCGACTCGGGCGCGACAGCCCCTTGTGGATCGTCCTGTGGATTATCTACCGCATCGGGGCTGGTGTCGACCAGCGCCGCGCCACTTTCCAGCGCGACGACCAACTGCTCCGCGCGCTGCTGCAGGCCCGGCGTGGCGCTCGCGGCGGTTTGGAGCCGGCGCAGCCGATCAACCCCCGCTTCCAGATCGCCCTCCGCGATGTCCAGAAGCGCCAGCTGCTCCTCGGCAAGCGCCGAATACGGCGCGCCCGGTTCGGCCAGCGCGCCCAGAACGAGGCGGGCCTGATCCGGCTCGGGATGCAGAAGATGCGCCTTGAGAAGCGCGAGATCGCGGTAGCGCGGCGCAAGCTCGGCCCCTTCCGCCGCTTCGCGCAGCCGGGCTGCCGCTGCCTCCCGGTCATCGGCCTCCGCGACCTCTCCGGCGGCCAGAAGCGCCAGCAGAACGGCGCCTTCCGGGGTCGGCGGGGTGATGGCCTCCAGCGCGCTCACCCGCGCTTCGGGCTCCGCCTGCTCGAGCGTCGCGATCAGGGAATCGCCGAAGGCTTGCGCCGCGGCGGTGCGCTGCGTCCGCTGGTATTCGAACCAGGCCGCCCCGCCAACGACGAGCGCCACGACGAGAATGGCCAGCCACGCCCATTTGCGGAAGAACGCGAACAGGCGGTCGCGCCGGACCTCTTCGTTGACTTCGTCGATGAAACTGTCGGTGTTTGCCATGCCTGACCGATCGCCCTACCTGCACTCCCACGCGCTCATAGCCCGTCGGCGACGGTGGCCGCAAGGACTCCGCACGCCTGCGATACCGTTGGGCGGAAAACCAAACTGAACCGATCGGTTCATTCTTGTGCCCGAACGGATAAGATTCTAATCTGAACCGGTCCGTTCAGCGTAAACGTGATCAGCGCAACCAGCACCCCACGGGATGGCGGCACGTGCCGGATACCGCGCCCCGGGATAGTAGAAAGACAGGCATGAAACCCTTCCCGCTCATCATCGCAGCCCTTGTCTGCGTGACGCTCTACTTCGTGATCCTCCAGCGCGAGGCGCTGGTGGAGTTCGCCTCGGGATTCGCACCCGGGCCGACGGCGCAAGAGGGCGAGGCCGCGACCGGGACACCCGTGGCGGCGGCGGAAGCCGAAGATGCGGACGGCGACGGGGACGGCCGCGTTCATGTCACCGCCCGCCGGTCCGAGGCGCAGGTGGCCGAGAACGCGGTTCTGCTGCGCGGCCGGACCGAGGCGCTGCGCCAGGTGGACGTGGCCGCCGAAATCTCCGGTCGCATCATCTCCGACCCGCGCCGCGCCGGCGCCTTCGTCGAGGCGGGTACCGTCCTTTGCGAAATCGCGCCGGGCACCCGCCTGACCGCGTTGGCCGAGGCCGAGGCGGCACTGGCGACCGCGCGGGCGCGCCTGCCCGAGGCCGAGGCGCAGCTGGCCGGGGCACGCGCGCAACTCGCCGCTGCCGAGATCGACGCCAACGCCGCCTCGCGGCTCAGCGCATCGGGCTTCGGCTCCGAGACCCGCGCCGCGAGCGCAGAGGCCGCCCGCGAAAGCGCGCTCGCCACGATCCAGTCGGCGCAGGCCAGCGTGTCGCAGGCCCGCTCGGGCATCCAGTCGGCCGAGGTGTCGGTGATGCGCGCAGAAGAGGATATCGAACGGCTGACGATCACCGCGCCCTTCTCGGGCTATCTCGAGTCGGACACCGCCGAGCTTGGCACTCTGATGCAGCCCGGCGCGCTGTGCGCCACGATCATCCAGCTCGACCCGATCAAGCTGGTGGGTTTCGTGCCCGAGGCTCAGGTCGACCGTGTCACGCTCGGCGCCGATGCCGGGGCGCGGCTGGCCTCGGGGCGCGAAGTGACGGGAGAGGTGACCTTCCTCAGCCGCTCGGCCGACGAACGGACCCGCACCTTCCGTGTCGAGATCACCGTGCCCAACCCCGACACAACGATTCGCGATGGGCAAACCGCCGATATCCTGATCCAGACCGAGGGCACGTCGGCGCATCTGCTGCCGACCTCGGCCATGACGCTGAACGATGACGGTCAGCTCGGCGTGCGCATCGTCGAGGAAGGCACAGTCCGCTTCGTGCCGGTGCGCATGCTGCGCGACACCGCGCGCGGCGTCCTGCTTACGGGCTTGCCGGAGGTGGCGGATGTCATCACCGTGGGCCAGGAATTCGTCACGGATGGCGTCGCGGTGCAGGTCACCTACGAGGAGTTGACGCAATGACCGGCGTCATCGACTGGGCCGCCAGCCGGGCGCGGATGATCGTCGCCTTCGTGATCCTGTCTCTCACGATCGGCGCGGCCGCCTATATCGGCCTGCCCAAGGAAGGCGAGCCGGATATCGACATCCCCGGCCTCTTCGTGTCGGTGCCCTTCCCCGGCATTTCCGCCGAGGACAGCGAACGCCTTCTGATCCGGCCCATGGAATCGGAGTTCCAGGACCTTGACGGGCTGACCACGATCACCTCCACCGCCTCCGAAGGCTTCGCGGGCCTGTTCCTCGAGTTCGAGTTCGGCTGGGACAAGTCGGCTGTGATCGCCGATGTGCGCGACGCGATGGGCCGGGCCGAGGCGGAGTTTCCCGACGGCGCCCAAAGCTGGCAGATTTCCGAGATCAACTTTTCCGAGTTCCCGATCATCGTCGTGGCGCTGTCTGGCGACGCGCCCGAGCGCACGCTGATCCGGCTCGCCAACGAGATGCAGACTGCGCTCGAAGCGCTTTCGCCCGTGCTCGAGGCGGGGCTCGCCGGCACCCGCGACGAGATGCTCGAGGTCATCCTCGACCCGCTGGCGCTGGAGGCATACGACGTCACCGCGCAGGACCTGATCGCCGCCGTCGTCAACAACAACCAGCTGATCGCGGCGGGCGACGTGGAAACCGCCTCGGGCGCGATCTCGGTCAAGATCCCGTCAAGCTTCGACACCGCCGAGGATGTCTACGACCTGCCCATCACCACCAATGGCGACCGGGTGGTAACGCTGGGCGAACTGGCCGATATCCGGCTCACCTACGAGGACCGCACCGGCACCGCGCGCTTCAACGGTGAGCCGACCGTCGCGCTGCAGGTGGTCAAGCGGCAGGGTTTCAACATCATGGACACCGCCGACCTGGTGCGCCAGACCGTGGACGAGGTGCGCGCAAGCTGGCCCGCCGAACTGCGCGACGCCGTGCAGGTCGCCACCACGCTCGACCAGTCCGAGCAGGTCGACGGCATGGTGCGCCAGCTCGAGGGCTCGGTCCTGACGGCCATCGCGCTGGTGATGATCGTCGTGCTGGCCACGCTCGGCACCCGCTCCGCGATGCTGGTGGGCTTTGCGATCCCCACATCCTTCCTGCTGTGCTTCATCCTGCTGGGCGTCATGGGCGTGCCGATCTCGAACATCGTGATGTTCGGCCTGATCCTCGCCGTGGGGATGCTGGTGGACGGGGCCATCGTCGTCGTCGAATATGCCGACAAGCGCCTGAACGAGGGCGCGCGGCCGATGCAGGCCTATACCGACGCGGCCAAGCGGATGTTCTGGCCGATCGTGTCCTCGACCGCCACGACGCTCTGCGCCTTCCTGCCGATGCTGTTCTGGCCCGGCGTGGCGGGCGAGTTCATGGGGATGCTGCCCGTGACGCTGATCTTCGTCCTTGCGGCGTCGCTTATCGTGGCGCTGATCTACCTGCCGGTGCTGGGCGGTGTCGCGGCACGCTTCACGCGGAACGTCGAACGCGGCTCGGCCGTGCTGCAGGCGCTGGTGCCGTGGTACCTGGTGAGGCTTGTGCTGGCCGTGAGCGTGGCCGGCCTGATGTTTCTCGCCGCGATGCAGACGATCAATCCCGGCGTGCTCTTCCCGGAACCCGCCCCCGGCACGGCGCCAATGCTGGCGATGCTGCCCGGCGCGCTTCTTTTCGTTGTCACGGCGGCGCTCATGTCGGTTGTGATGGGCACGCTGAAAATCGCCCGGGCCGAACGCCCGGTGCAGGTGGGCTACCGCCGCAAGCCTTTCGGCTGGTTCATCCACCTGCTCGTCGCCAACCCGGTCATGCCGCTGGTGGTCATCGCCGCCGTCGCGGGGTTCGTGGTCGCCGTATTCGTCTATTTCGGCGAGAACAACAACGGCGTGGAATTCTTCGTCGAGACCGAACCCGAACAGGCGATCGTCTACGTGCGCGCGCGCGGCAACCTCTCCATCGAGGAAATGGACGCGCTCGTGACCATGGCCGAGCAGATCGTGATCACCCAGGACGGCGTGCGCGACGTCTTCGCCTTCGCCGGAGATGGCGGGCTCAACAACAACACGGGCGGCGTCTCGGCGCCCGGCGACACGATCGGCCAGATCCAGGTCGATCTCGAACCCTGGGGCGCCCGCCCCGCCGGCAACGCGATCCTCGACGAGATGCAGGCGCGCCTGTCGGTGCTGCCCGGCATCGAGACCGAGATCCTCGCCGCCGCGCAGGGCCCCGGCGAAAGCAAGCCCGTGAACCTGCGCCTGTCTGGCGACAACTGGGAAGATCTGCTGGCCGCGACCGCGACCGCGCGGGAACATTTCGACCAGATGCCCGGCCTTGCGCTGGTGGAGGATACGCTGCCGCTGCCCGGTATCGACTGGCAGATCGATGTCGATGTCGAGGCCGCCGGCCGCTACGGTGCCGACGTGGCCACGGTGGGCGCCATGGTGCAGCTGGTGACGCGGGGCATCCTGCTCGACACCATGCGCGTGCCAAGCTCCGACGACGAGATCGAGATCCGCGTGCGCTTCCCCGAAGAGGCGCGCGTTCTCTCCACGCTCGACACGCTGCGCACCCGGACCCGCGAAGGCCTCGTGCCGCTTGCGAATTTCGTCAGCTACACCCCCACCCCGCAACTGGCCGAGATCAGCCGCGTGGACCAGAGGCGCGTGTTCCAGGTGAAGGCCGACGTGGTCTCGAGCCTCTTTCGCGTCGTTGCCGAGGACGGCGAGACACTGGGCTACCTGCGCGACACCGCCGACGAGACGGTCGCAGGCGAGGCGGATTTCACCATCGGCGACACCGGCTGGCAGGTCCATGCCCTCACCGGAGCGGAAGCCACGTCCGAAATCCGCGACGCGCTGGAGGCGGGCCGCGCCACCACCGTGCCGGTCACCGCGAACGAACGGATCGAGGCGCTGACCGAATGGCTGGAGACCGAAACGCCCTTCCCAGCCGGGATCGACTGGGAATGGGCCGGCGACCAGGAAGACCAGGCCGAAAGCGAGGCTTTCCTGAGCCAGGCTTTCGCCGCCGCGCTCGGGCTGATGTTCATCATCCTGCTGGCGCAGTTCAACTCCGTCTACAACGCCGTGCTGGTGCTGCTGGCCGTGGTCCTGTCCACCACCGGTGTCCTGATCGGCATGCTGGTGATGGACCAGACCTTCTCGATCATCATGACGGGAACCGGGATCGTGGCGCTCGCAGGGATCGTGGTGAACAACAACATCGTCCTGATCGACACCTACCAGGAATACAGCCGCTACATGCCGCGGATCGAGGCGATCATCCGCACGGCGGAGGCGCGCATCCGTCCCGTCCTGCTGACCACGATCACCACCATGGCGGGCCTCGCGCCGATGATGTTCGGCATCTCGCTCGACTTCGCCAATGGCGGCTACACGGTCGACAGCCCGACGGCGCTGTGGTGGAAACAGCTGGCCACGGCGGTGTTCTTCGGCCTCGGCGTCGCCACGGTGCTGACGCTCGTCGTCACGCCCTCGCTTCTGGCGCTGCGCGTCTGGTGGGGCACGATCCTGGGCTGGATCGCCCGCGGCCTGTCGCGGCTCGGCGCGAACCGTGCCAGCCGGACGGCGCAGGACTGGGCGCTCGCGCGCGCCGCGCGCCAGATCCGCGATCCGGTGATCTTCTGGGACGAGGACCCGCGCCCGGTCGCGATGCCTGACGCGCCCGAGGGCCATGTCGACGCCACGCCCGACGGGACCCCATCCGGGCCACAGGAGACGATCTCTCCCGACGACCTCCACCCCGCCGACGTGGACCGCCCGAAGCCGCCCCTTCGCGCCGCCGAATAGGGCGGCGGGCAGGAGCGTGGTGTCATCGGACCCTTGATGCGCACCAGTCCAGCGGTCTCGGCCGGTGCATGACGGGACCCATTGGAACCCGCCGCGGGGGCACCCTGCGCCAAGCGCGCCGCCCAAGCGCGTCGGGGCCCCTTCATCCTGGCAATAAACCTCCGGGGAGCGCGAGGGGCTGGCCCCTCGCTCCGACGCAAGCCGCCCTCGACATCCCCTGCCGATGGCGCGCTGTCCTATGGGCTATCCTCTCCCGACATCTGCTTGGACCACAGGTCGGCATAGCGCCCGCCCTTGCGGAGCAGGTCCTCATGCGTGCCCTGCTCCACCACCTCGCCGGCCTCCAGCACCATGATCCGGTCGGCATCGACGATGGTCGAAAGACGGTGCGCGATGGTGATGACCGACCGGCCCTGCCCCATCATCTTCAGTTCCGACTGGATCGAGCGCTCCGTCTCGGTGTCGAGCGCGCTGGTCGCCTCGTCGAGCAGCAGGATCGGCGGGTCCTTCAGGAGCGTGCGCGCGATGCCGACGCGCTGCTTTTCTCCGCCGGAAAGCTTCAGGCCCCGTTCGCCCACCTGCGTGTCGTAGCCCTCGGGCAGGCTCAGGATGAACTCGTGGATATTGGCGGCCCGCGCGGCGCCCTGGATCTCCGCCTCGCTCGCCTCGGGACGGCCATAGGCGATGTTGTAGCGGATCGTGTCGTTGAACAGCACAGTGTCCTGCGGCACGACGCCGATCCGGGCATGCAGGCTTTCCTGCGTGACGTCGCGCAGATCCTGCCCGTCGATGCGGATCGCGCCGCCCACCACGTCGTAGAACCGGAAGAGCAACCGCCCGATGGTGGACTTGCCCGACCCCGAGGGCCCGACCAGCGCCAGCGTCTCGCCCGGTGCCACGCGGAAGGAAATGCCCTTCAGAATGGGCCGGGCCGCATCATAGGCGAAGCGCACCTCGTCGAAAACGACCTCCCCCCCCGTGACCTCCAGATCCGGCGCAGCGGGCTTGTCGGCCACCTCGCGGGGCTGTTCCAGAAGGTCGAACATCTCGCCCATGTCCACCAGCGACTGGCGGATCTCGCGATAGACCGTGCCGAGGAAATTGAGCGGCAGGGTGATCTGTATCATGTAGGCGTTGACCATGACGAAATCGCCCACGGTCAGGTCGCCCGACTGCACGCCGAGTGCCGCCATCACCATGACGATGACAAGACCCGTCGTGATGATGAAGGACTGCCCGAAATTCAGGAAAGCCAGCGACAGGGATGTCTTGACCGCCGCGCGCTCGTAGCCTGCCATCGCGCCGTCATAGCGTTCCGCCTCCCGACGCTCGGCGCCGAAATACTTGACGGTTTCATAGTTGAGCAGGCTGTCGATCGCCTTCTGATTGGCGTCCGTGTCCTGGTCGTTCATCTCGCGACGGATCTTCACCCGCCATTCGGTCACCTTGAAGGTAAACCAGATGTAAAGTGCGATCGTCACCGTCAGCACGACAAGGTACGAGATGTCGAAGACAACCGCGAGGATGATGCCCGTCAGCGCCAGTTCCAGCACCAGCGGCCCCACCGAGAACAGCAAAAACCGCAGCAGGAACTCCACCCCCTTCACGCCGCGTTCGATGATCCGGCTCAATCCCCCGGTGCGCCGGGTGATGTGATAGCGCAGCGACAGCGCGTGGATGTGCTGGAACGTCTCGAGCGCGAGCTGGCGCAGCGCGCCCTGGGCCACGCGGGCGAAAACGGCGTCGCGCAGCTGCTGGAAGCCGACATTGGCCAGCCGCGCCACACCGTAGGCCACGGTGACGCCCACCGCGCCCATCGCCAGAAGCAAGGCCGGGGAACCGGCGTCTTCACCGGCGAGGCTGTCGACGGCGGCCTTGTAGAGAAAGGGCGTGGCCACGGCGACGAGCTTGGCTATGACCAGCATGGCCAGCGCAAGAACGACCCGCCGCTTCACCCAGGTCTCGCCTTCGGGCCAGAGATAGGGCCCCACCTTGCGGATCGTCCGCCAACCTGAGCGGCGCTCGGCCTCCTCGATGCTGGACCCGGACACTGGTTGCGGACCCGTGTCCTGCAACGTGGCCTCCGCGTCGTTCCGGGACGTGTTCGGCAGACCGCGCGCGGTCGGGGTGCTGATCGTATCGGCTGGCATGGAAGCTTTCTGGCTGGCCCGTGCTCTACCTATGCCCCACGAGCGCGCTTGACCAGTGCGACCCCGAGCCCCGGCCCGCTAGTCGACCCTGTCCTGCCTCGGCAGATCCGGCAGCCGGAAGATCTGGCCGGGGAAGATCCAGTCCGGGTCGCGGATGCGGTCGCGGTTTTCCTCGAAGATCTGCACGTAGGAGATGCCCTGGCCGAAATTGGCCTCGGCGATGCCCCAGAGCGTGAAGCCCGGCTGCACCGTGATGACCGTGACGCCGTCGCCGACCCGCATGGGCGAGGCCGCGACCCGCGCCGGATCCTCGCGCAGGAACGGCATATCGACACGCGACTCGATCTCGCCTTCGGGCGAAAGCTGCGCCACGGTCAGCGTGTAGGTTCCCGGATCGACATCCGGAAGCTCGAGCGACCATTGCCCGCCGGGCCCGATCTCGCCAAGCTGGACGGGGCGGTTGTTCAGCAGGATCTGCACCTGGCTGTCGGCGGGCCCGCGCCCCGAAAGCCCCACCTCGCCCTCGGTCGTGTAGGTGATCGCGTCGATCTGCACCTCCGTCTGCGCCTCCGGTGCGCCGCCGGGATCCTGAACGACACGCACACCCTCGGGGCTGGCGATGACGATGGATGGCGCTGCAGCGACGGCCTGCGGCGTCTCGGGGACTTCGGGCGGGGCTTCCGCGGTATCCGGGGCTTCGCCGATTGCCGGGGGCCCTGCGGCCTCCGGCGGGGAGTCGCCGGGGTCCGGAGCCTCAGGTGGCGCCGCGGCGACCTCTGGCGCCGGCGCTTCTTCCGGCGCGGTCTCATCGGGTGCGGTCTCTGCGGGCACGGTCCCTTCCGACGCGGTCTCGTCGCGCGCGGTCTCTTCCGGCGCGGTCTCGTCGCGCGCGGTCTCTTCCGGCGCGGTCTCGTCGCGCGCGGTCTCTTCGGACGCGGTCTCTTCGGGTGCGGGCGCGGGCTCAGGGGCCGTGTCCGTGCCGTCGGCCGCCCCGGTTGCGGCGCTATCCGCAGCCGCGCCGCCTTCCCCATCGCTTGCAGGGGCGGGCGGTGCGGGGTCCGCCGTCTCGGCCGCGGCGCTCTCGGTCGTGCCGGGCTCGGCCTCGGGCGCGGCGATGGACATACCGAAAGGCGCGATGATCACGCTGTCCACGCCGGGCAGTTCGGTTCCGTCCGACACCATGGCCACAAGGCTCATGATCCGGGGGCGGTCCGACGGAGAAAGCATCAGGATGGCGGCGAAATCCCCCGAACCGCCGCTGCGCGCCGTGCCGATTTCCTCGCCGTCGAGCCGGAGCGAGACCTCCGAACCGGAGGGCGCCTGACCGGCGATCACGGTCGAGCCGTCGGGCGCGACACGGATCTGGTCGAAACGTGGCGGATCGGGGGGCGGCGTGGTGTCCGCCGCAGTGTCCCCGGGCGCGGGCCCGGCCGTTTCGGGCTCGACGGTCTCGGGCGCCGCTGACCCTTCTTCGGTGACGGCGTCCCCGGACACGGCATCCCCGGACACGAGATCCCCGGACACGGCATCCTCGGACACGGCATCTTCCGATACCGGATCTTCGGACCCGGCACCCTCGGACATAGCGGCCTCATCCCGGGGCAGGCCGTCGTCGCGCGTGGCGAAGACCGCGACCGCACCCGCCACGCCCAGACCGATCAGGACCGCGGCGATCGCCTTGACGTTCACGCCGGACGCCGTGCCAGATGCCATGAATGACCTCCCGGGTTCATGCCCCCGAACCGGGGTGACGCGCGGCCCCCCATACCGCCCCCCGGATTGGGTTGAGGCCGCGCGCAGACCCCACTATCAGGTCTGAAAACGCGATCAAGCGCAAGGGATGCCATGGCAAGCTCATCGATATGTGTCTATTGCGGATCGCGGCCCGGCGCAGACCCCGTATACATGGACGTGGCGACGGCTCTGGGCACGGCATTGGCCCGCGATGGTCACCGGTTGGTCTATGGCGCCGGAGACGTGGGACTGATGGGCGCCGTCGCACGTGCCGCGCAGGCGGCGGGCGGCGAAACCTTCGGCGTGATCCCGGGGCATCTGATGGTGCTGGAGGTCGGCAAGCGCGATCTCACGACATTCGTCGTCACCGAGACGATGCACGAGCGCAAGAAGGTCATGTTCATGAACGCCGACGCGGTGGTTGTCCTGCCCGGCGGCGCGGGCAGTCTCGACGAATTCTTCGAGGTGCTGACATGGCGCCAGCTGGGCCTGCACGACAAGCCGATCTATCTGCTCGACACCAAGGGTTACTGGCAGCCGCTCGTGGCGTTGATCGACCACGTGATCGAGCAGGGCTTCGCCGCGCCGAGCCTGAAATCCTTCATCGAGACCGTCCCCGACCTGCCGGCGCTGATGGCGCGGCTGGTGCGCTAGGCCGGCAGCCTGTCGGGCACCTCGCCGACCGAGACGAGGCGGTTCATCTCGACGATCTTGTCGCGGTAGTTGCGGGCGAAGGCGGCCTCGAGCTCGCGCGAGATCTCGTCGCGCCGCCGGGTGATCTCGCGCAGGCGGGGCGCGTCGATCTGCCAGACGGTCAGCGGCCCCGTGGCGATCACCGTGGCCGTCGCGGGCAGGCCCGTGAGCGCCGTCATCTCGCCCACGAAATCGCCCGCGCCGCAATTCGACAAGCGCGTGCCGGCGACGCGGACGTCCGCCTGCCCCTCGGCGATGTAGCTCAGCTGTTCCACCGGCTGGCCCTGCACGGCAAGGCAGGCCCCGGCCTCCAGCGCGACCCAGCGGCCGCAGTCGATCAGCGCGCGCGCGTCTCCGCGCCCGAGCCCCGGCAGGTGACGGGCGATGAAATTCGCCTCCGTCTCGCTGAAGCGCGCCCTGAGACTGCGCCAGTGGGTCAGCAGAAGCTGGCCGACATTCACGATGACGAGGCAGCTTTCCCAGAAGGTCGAGACCGGGTCGCCGAGGATGAAGGCAGCGTAGGATATCCCGAGGATCGCCGAGGCGATGACCAGAAGGCGCAGCCACAGAAGCGTGCGCATGAGCATCGAAAGCACCAGCAGCACATAGGCGGCATGACCGAGCAGACCTTCCTGCGAGAAGGCCGAGGCAAGCGTGAGTTCCATGGAATACCTCCTGCGCTATCAGGAGGCGTAACGCACTGGCCGTCACCGGGGATTTCGCAAGAACGTATCGGCCCGCACGGCCATCAGGACGCCGCCCGGCGCGGTCCCCTGAGTGTGGCCACCGAATAGAGGGTCAGCGCCGCCCAGATCACCGGAAAGGCGATCATGTGCCATACCGTGATCACCTCGTTCAGGATCAGGACGGCCACGGCGAATTGCAGGCTGGGGTTGAGATACTGGATCAGGCCCACCGTCGCCATGCGCACCCGTTTCGCCGCATAGGAAAACAGGATCAGCGGCACCGCCGTCATCGGGCCCGAGGCCACGAAAAGCGCCATGTCACCGGGCGACAGGTTCAGCCCCCCCTCCGACGCCAGCCAGATCAGGTAGCCCAGGGCCAGCGGCAGGAACAGCAGCACCTCCGAGGTGACCGAGACGACCGGCCCTGCCGTGACCCAGCGTTTCAGAAGCCCGTAGACGCCGAAGGTCGTGGCAAGCGTGAGCGAGATCCACGGCGGCGCGCCCAGCCCGACCGTCAGGATAAGGACGGCGCCCGCAGCCAACGCCACCGCCACCGCCTGCAGCGCGCCGAGGCCCTCGCGCAGGACGACCGCGCCGATGGCCACCGCGACCAGCGGGTAGATGTAGTAGCCCAGCGACGCCTCCACCGTGCGGCCCACGCCCACCGCGTAGATGAAGAGAAACCAGTTGACCGAGATCATCGCGGTCGACAGCGCCACGAGCAGGAAGCGCCGCCGCGTCGACAGTGCTGCCGGAAGCTCCGCCAGACGCCCCTGCAGCGCGAGAATGCCGGCGAAGATCACCAGCGACCAGAGCGTGCGGTGCGCCAGCACCTCCATCGGCGGGATGTGGGACAAAAGCGCGTAGAACAGTGGCGACAGACCCCAGATCGTGCAGGCCGCCGCCATCGCAAGGACGCCCTTCGTGCTGTCGCCCAAACCCAGCTCTCCTTTTTGCCATCCTGCGGGCTTTTCACGCCGACGGCGGAGGGTCAAGCGGCAGCTGCGCCCCGGATCATGGACGGGATCGGTGCCGACGAAAAAGGCCCGCCGGTTCGAGCGGGCCTTCCGTGCCGTGGTGTCATGACATTCCCCTCGGGGATCACATCCGCGAGGCGACGTTTTCCCAGTTCACGAGATTGTCGAGGAAGTTCTGCAGATACGCGGGCCGCTTGTTGCGGAAGTCGATGTAGTACGAATGTTCCCACACGTCGCAGCCCAGAAGTGCCGTCTGCCCGAAGCAGAGCGGGTTCACGCCGTTCTCGGTCTTGGTGACCTTGAGCGAGCCGTCGGTGTCCTTCACCAGCCACGCCCAGCCGGAACCGAACTGGCCCGCGCCGGCGGCGGCGAAGTCTTCCTTGAACTTGTCGACCGACCCGAAGGCCTCGACCAGCGCGCTTTCCAGCTCACCGGGCATGCCGCCGGTGCCGGGGCCCATCATTTCCCAGAACTGCATGTGGTTCCAGTGCTGGGAGGCATTGTTGAAGATGCCGTTCTGCGCCACCGCGCCGGACTGGTAGGTGCCGGTGATGATATCCTCGAGGCTCTTGCCGGCCCACTCGGTGCCATCGATCAGCTTGTTGCCGTTGTCGACATAGGCCTTGTGGTGGATGTCGTGGTGATACTCCATCGTCTCCCGGCTCATGCCGAGATCGGCGAGCGCGTCGTGGGCATAGGGAAGATCGGGAAGTTCGAAAGCCATGGCGTGGCCCCCCTCGTTGTCGGTTTCCATTGCCGGACAGATGGAGGCCCGGGCGGGGCAACGTCAACCCCGTGCGACCCGCCGAGGGCCGCAAAACGCGCGTTTTGCGGGACGTTTTCCGCGCGGAAAACAGCACGGAAATCCCGGGATTTCCGCCTGCGGGGGCGGCTCAGTGGTAGCCGACCGCCCCACCGTCGCGCGCCGAGATGGCAATCAGGTCGAAGACATAGCGCGCCACCGAACGGAAACAGACCACCCGCGCCTCGATCTCGCTCTCCAGCCAGATTGCGCCGGCCGCCTGCTGCAGCCGGGTGCGGCGCATCTCGCCGGGGGCAAGGGCGGCCATGTCGGCCGGCGTGATCTTGGCCAGCACGTCCTTCAGGACGCCCGCCTCGCCCGAGAGCGAAAACATCGCCCGCGCATCCGAGACGTTGACGGCCAGGTGGTGCTGGCCCTTCAGCGCCTCGGTCAGCTCCGCCGCGATCCCGTCGGCGCTTGCGTGATCGCACAGGATCAGAAGCTCGTCGGGAGACATCCACGCGACCGAGGCCGCCTTGCCCGCGCGGATGGCGCGCCGGTCGGGCATGTCCGCGCCGGTCACCGTCTTCACCGCGCTCGCGGCCTTCGAAAGATCCGCGCGCAGGGTCACCATGCCCTGCAGCCCCATCTCGCGCAGGGTGACGAGCCCCGAGGCCTCTGCCCCGCTCAGCGCACTGACAGCGATCTCAGACATTCTGTTTCTCCCCCTCGGGATCAAAGAAGACGGGGCTGACGATGCGCGCCTCCACGGTGCGCAGATTGCCCTCCGGGTCCCGGGCGGTGCGGGCGAATTCCAGCACCTCGCCCATCCGCTCGGGCCCGTGCAGCACGAGGCCCATGGCGATCCCCTTTCCCAGCGTGGGCGAGAAATAGGTCGAGGTCACGCGGCCCTGCGTGTTGCGCTGGCCATTTGCGTTCTCGCCCTCGGCGACGGCATAGGCCCCGTCGGGCAGGACCGAGCCGTCCAGCGTCTCCAGGCCCACCAGCTGCCAGCGTTCGGGGTCGGTCATGTGCGACCGCTCCTGCGCGCGCTTGCCGAGATAGTCGTCCTTCTTCTTCGAGATCGCCCAGTGAAGGCCGAGGTCCTGCGGGATCACCGTGCCGTCGGTCTCGTCGCCGATCATGATGAAGCCCTTTTCGGCCCGCATCACGTGCAGCGCCTCCGTGCCATAGGGCGTGATGCCATGGCCCTGCCCCGCCGCCATCAGCGCGTCCCAGAAGGCGAGCCCCTGCGAGGCCGGCACGGCCACCTCGAAGCTGAGTTCGCCGGAAAACGAGATGCGGAAGACGCGGGCGTCGAAGCGCCCGAGCTTGCCCTCGGCCCACGCCATGAAGGGCAGCGCCTCCTGCGAGAGGTCGATATCGCCGCCGAGGCTCGCCAGCACATCGCGCGCCTTCGGGCCCACCACAGCGATCTGGGCCCATTGCTCGGTCACGTTGGCGGTGTAGACCTTCCAGTCCCACCACTCGCATTGCAGCCAGTCCTCCATGTGGGCGTGGATACGGTCCGCGCCGCCCGTGGTGGTGTGGCACAGGAACGTGTCCTCATCGAGCCGCGCGACCACGCCGTCATCCATGAGAAAACCGTTTTCCGAGCACATCAGCCCATAGCGGCATCTGCCCGGTTTCAGCGTGCTCATCATGTTGGTGTAGAGCATGTCCATGAAGCGCCCGGCGTCGGGGCCCTTCACGAGGATCTTGCCCAGCGTCGAGGCGTCGAGCAGGCCCACGGAGGACCGAGTCGCCGTGATCTCGCGGTTCACCGCGTCGCGCCTGGCCTCGCCCGGTTTGGGGAAGCAGTAGGGCCGCCGCCACTGGCCCACGGGTTCCCACTCCGCGCCGGCCTCTTCGTGGCGGGCATGAAGGGCCGTGCGGCGGAGCGGCTGGAACACCTCGCCCCGCGCCTCGCCGGCGATGGCACCCATGGAGATGGGCGTGAAGGGCGGGCGGAAGGTCGTGGTGCCCACCTGCGGGATGGGCGCGTTCAGGGTATCGGCAAGGATCGCCAGTCCGTTGATGTTGCTGAGCTTTCCCTGATCCGTCGCCATGCCCAGCGTGGTGTAGCGCTTGGTGTGCTCGACGCTCTCGTAGCCTTCGCGCGCGGCGAGCTGGACATCGGAGACCTTCACGTCATTCTGGAAATCGAGCCACATCTTGGCGCGTTTCTTGATGCCAGCGCCCTGCGGCATGACCCAGACCGGAGCAAGTGGCGCCTCGTCAGGTGCGGTAGCCGCGGGCGGGTTGCCCTTGGTTTCTTTCCCGACTGCAGCCAACGCCTTGCCGACAGCGGTTGACGCGTTTTCCATCACCTCGCCCGCATGGAGCGCCCCGTCCGAAGCCCCCGCGCAAACCACGAAGCCCTCGCCCGACTGGTTGGTCGGCGGCCGTTCGGGATCGGGGCGGAAGAACGCGCCAGCCTCGTCCCAGGTGAGCTTGCCGCCGCAATGGGACCAGAGGTGCACCGCCGGGGACCAGCCGCCGGACATGGCCACGGCCTCGCAGATCACGTCCTCGGTCACCGCGCCTTCGCCCGCCTGTTTGCAGAGCTGCACGGCGACCACGCCGCGGATGCCCTTCACGCCCGCGATGGCCGTGCCGGTTTTCACCGGGATGCCGAGCGCGCGTGCCTCCTGAGGGAGGGGGCCGTTCGCCTCGGGCCGCGCGTCGACGATGCAGGGCACGTCGAGGCCCGCGCGCCTGATCGCGATGGCGGTGCGATAGGCGTCGTCGTTGTTGGTCACGACGACCGTCCGGTCGCCGGGGCTCACGCCATACTCCACGAGGTAATCGCGCACCGCCGAGGCCAGCATCACGCCCGGCTTGTCGTTGCCGGCGAAGCTGAGCGGGCGCTCGATCGCGCCGATGGCCGAGATCACCTGCCCCGTCCGGATGCGCCACAGCCGGTGGCGCGGCACGCCGTCCTGCGGGGCGTGGTCGGAGACGCGCTCATAGGCCAGCACGTAGCCGTGGTCGTAGACGCCCGCGACCATGGTGCGGGGGCGCAGGTGGACATTCTCCATCGCCTCCAGTTCGACCACGGCGTCCGCGATCCAGTCCTCGGCCGGCCTGCCGTCGATCTCGACACCGTCCACCGGAGCGCGGCCGCCCCAGTGGGCGGTCTGTTCGCATAGCAGGACCTTCGCCCCGGCGCGCCCGGCCTCGAGTGCCGCCTGAAGCCCTGCGATCCCGCCGCCGGCCACGACCACGTCCACATGGACGTAGAATTGCTCGTAGCGGTCGGGGTCGGTGTGTTTCGGATCGGGCGCCTTGCCCAGGCCCGCAGATTGGCGGATGAAGGGCTCGAACACGTGCTTCCAGAAGGCGCGCGGATGGATGAAGGTCTTGTAGTAGAACCCCGCCGGCAGGAAGCGCGCGATGGCCGCGTTCGCCTCGCCGATATCCCATTCGAGGCTCGGCCAGTGATTCTGGGAGGTGGCGGTCAGCCCGTCGAAGAGCTCGGTCGTGGTGGCGCGCTGGTTGGGTTCGTGCCGGGCGCCCTGCCCCAGATTGACCAGGGCGTTGGGCTCCTCCGCGCCGGAGGCCACGATGCCGCGCGGGCGGTGATACTTGAAGGATCGGCCCACGATCCGCTGACCATTGGCCATGAGCGCGGAGGCCAGCGTGTCGCCGGGATGACCCGAGAAGCGCTTGCCGTTGAAGGTGAACTCCACCTTGCGGGAGCGGTCGATCAGGCGGCCGCCATCGGCCAGACGCGTGCTCATGGACGTCCCTCCCAATCCGGGCGCTTCGCCTTGATGGCGGCGACGATATCCTCGGGCGGTTCGGTGGTCTGTGCCGGATAGGTGCCGAAGACCTCCAGCGTGGCGGTGTCGCGCGCGGCGAGGAACCACTTGCCGCAGCCCATGGCGTGGCGCCAGCGTTCGAAATGCACGCCCCGCACATTGGGGCGGAGGAAGAGATAGGCCTCGAAATCATCGTCCGACGAGCCCGGGCCGAAGCGCGTCAGATGCGCCTCGCCGCCGGGTGTGAGTTCGGTCTCGCAGGCGGCGATGCCGCAATAGGGGCATGTGAGTGTCAGCATGGGCAACGTCCCATCGGGTCCGCCGGAGTGCGGCGCGGCCGGTTTGAATGTGAGGCAAAAAGACAGACGACCGCGCCCGGTCCATGACCGGCGCAGTCGTGTTCGTGAGACGGGCCATGCTGAGACAGGCCGGGCCGCGCCCGGCCGGCGTCATTCGGTCTCGGCCGGCTCCATGGGCTGCCCGCCTTCGACCACGTCGGGCGTGTCGGGCGCGTCGAGCGCGGTGTCGTCACCGCCGATATTGGCCGACCACATGAGGAAGCCAACAACGAGGATCGCCAATGGAATGGCGAAGACGAGCACACCACCGAACATGCGCTCGCGGCGGCGATCCGTTGGCGTGATGTCTCGGAAATCGGCTTCGGGCACCGGATCGGGCTCGTCCGTGCGCCCTGCAAGCGGGTCATGGGCGCGCCCGCCATCGGGATCACGTGGGTCGTTCGCCGTCGCCGCATTCGGCGCGTGCAGGCCCGGCGCGTCAGTCCTTGGATCAAGCGTCTTGTTGTATCTCTTGTCGGCCATCGGTCGTCTCCCTTGCGAAACGGGTTCGCAGTGAAAACGGCTCGAGGGGCGTTCTGGTTCCGGATCGGCGTCGTCAATGCGCCACCCCCGCTGCCACGCTCTCGTCGATGAAGCGCCCTTCGCGGAAGCGGTCCATGCCGAATTCCGCTGCAAGCGGCGAGTGCCCCTTTGCCATCAGCTCCGCCATCGCCCAACCCGAGCCTGGGATCGCCTTGAACCCGCCGGTGCCCCAGCCGCAATTGACGAAGATGCCGTCGACCGGCGTTTTCGAGATGATGGGCGAGCGGTCGCCCGTCATGTCGACGATCCCGCCCCACCAGCGCAGCATCTTGAGGCGCGAGATGATCGGGAAGGTCTCGACCAATGCGCGCACGGTCTCCTCCACGTGGTGGAAGGAGCCGCGCTGCGTGTAGTTGTTGTAGCCGTCCGCGCCGCCGCCGATCACCATCTCGCCCTTGTCGGACTGGCTCATGTAGCCATGCACGGTGTTGGCCATGACGACCACGTCCATCACGGGCTTGATCGGCTCGGATACGAGCGCCTGCAGCGCCACGCTTTCGATGGGCAGGCGGAAGCCCGCGCGCTCGGCCATCACACCGGAATGGCCCGCCACCACAATCCCGAGTTTGGAGCAGCCGATAAAGCCCTTCGTGGTCTCCACGCCCGTCACGCGGCCGCCCTCGCGCCGGACGCCGGTAACCTCGGTCTGCTGGATGATGTCCATGCCCATGTCGGAACAGGCCCGCGCATAGCCCCAGGCGACCGCGTCGTGGCGCGCGGTCCCCGCCCGCGCCTGCCAGAGCGCGCCGAGAACCGGGTAACGGGGACCCTTGATGTTGATGATGGGACAGAGCTCCTTTACCTTGGCGGGGCCGATGAACTCGGTCGCGACACCCTGCAGCGCGTTGGCATGCGCCGTGCGCCGGTAGCCACGGATCTCGTGCTCGGTCTGGGCCAGCATCATGACGCCGCGGGGCGAGAACATGATGTTGTAGTTGAGGTCCTGGCTGAGCGTCTCGTAGAGGCTGCGCGCCTTCTCGTAGATCGCGGCCGACGGGTCCTGCAGGTAGTTCGAACGGATGATCGTGGTGTTCCGGCCGGTGTTGCCGCCACCCAGCCAGCCCTTTTCGATCACTGCCACGTTGCGGATGCCGTGGTTCTTGCCGAGGTAATAGGCGGTGGCCAGGCCATGCCCGCCCGCGCCCACGATGACGACGTCGTACTGCGCCTTTGGCGTGGGCGAGCGCCACGCGCGTTCCCATCCCAGATGGTGGCGCGCGGCCTCGCGGGCGATGGCGAATGCGGAATAGCGGCGCATGGGCGACCTCCTGACCTGTTCCCACCCTTTGCGACACAAGCGGCGCGCGCATGAGACCGGGGCCGACACCTCTTCGCCCGATTGCGACGCCGGGTTCAAGAGGACCAGCCGGCGCCACCCGAAACCGGGGCGGGATGCCGCGCCTCATGCCGGTTCCACGCGCGCGTTTCGGCGCTTACATAGAAGCGCGCAGAGGAAAAGGAGTTGTCGCATCATGGGATTCTGGATCGTGGCCGGCTTCATGTCGCTTCTGGTGGCGCTTCTGATCCTGTTGGCCTTCCTGCGCCCGCGGACCGGCGGGGCGCCGGCGGCGGCTTATGACCTGCAGGTCTATCGCGACCAGCTCAAGGAAGTGGACCGCGATCTGGAACGCGGCATCCTGACCGAGGCCGAGGCCGCCCGCGCCCGCACCGAGGTTTCGCGCCGTATCCTCGAGGCCGATCGCGCCCTGCAGCGGGTCCAGACCGCCCGCACCGGTCGCGGCGCGCTGGAGCGCTGGATCGTCGCGGGCGGGCTCGTCGCCGTGGTGGCGGGTGCGGTCGGCGTCTATTTCCAGATCGGCGCGCCGGGCTATCCCGACCTGCCGATGGCCACGCGCATCGCGATCATCGACGAAGCGCGCGCCACGCGACCCGGTCAGGCCGAGGCGGAGGCGGAGGTCACCATGCGGCAGGGCGTGCCCGAACAGCCCGAGCGCGAGGAGCTGGTCGCGCAGCTGCGCACGATCATGGAACAGCGCCCGGACGACCCGCAGGGCATGGCGCTGCTGGCGTCCAACGAGGCCGCGCTCGGCAATTTCCGCGCCGCCCGGATCGCTCAGGCGCGGCTGATCGAGCTTCTCGGCGACGAGGCCACGGGCGCCCATCACATCGATCTTGCCGAGATGATGATCCTCGCCGCCGGCGGCTACGTCAGCCCCGATGCGGAGGCCGCCCTTCTGCGCGGGCTCGAGCTGGAGCCGCGCAACGGCACCGCGCGCTACTACGCCGGCCTGATGTACGCGCAGCAGGGGCGGCCCGATCTCGCCTTCCCGATCTGGCGCGACCTCCTGGCCGAGAGCACGCCCGACGCGCCGTGGCTGGAGCCGATCCGCCTGCAGATCGAGGAAGTCGCGGCGCTGGCGGGCGAAAGGGTCAGCCTCGCCGACCTGCCGCAGCCGGCATCGGTGCCGGCCCCCGGCCCCACCGCCGAGGACATGGAGGCGGCCGCGGCACTGCCGCCGGAGGACCGCGCCGCGATGATCGAGGGCATGGTCGCAGGGCTTTCCAGCCGCCTGGCGGCCGAAGGCGGCCCGCCCGAGGACTGGGCCCGCCTGATCAGCGCCTTCGGCGTGCTCGGCCGCACGGAACAGGCGCAGGCGGTCTACGAGGAGGCGCTTGGCGTCTTTGCCGAGAACCCCGCCGCGCTGGCCCAGATCGAAGCCGCGGGCGAAAGCCTGGGCGAGGCGGCGGAGTGATCTTCGACGATATCGCCGCTTTCGCCCTGGCGTTGCCGCCCGGACGCGGGATCGCGGGCCTCGACTTCGGAACCAAGACGATCGGCGTCGCCGTCTCCGACGCGCTGCGGAGCGTCGCCACGCCGCTGGCCACGATAAAGCGCACGAAGTTCACCAAGGACGCGCTGGAACTTCTTGATATCGTTTCGAAACGAAATCTCGCCGGTCTGGTGCTCGGCCTGCCGCGCAACATGGACGGAAGCGAGGGACCCCGTGCCCAGTCCACCCGCGCCTTCGCCCGGAACCTCATCCGGCAGCCCGGTTTCGAGGCGCTCGCGATCACCTTCTGGGACGAGCGGCTCAGCACGGTTGCGGCAGAAAGGGCACTGCTGGAGGCGGATACGACACGAAAACGTCGCGCGGAGGTGATCGACGCGGTCGCCGCGTCCTATATCCTGCAGGGAGCATTGGACCGGCTGAGGCATATCGGGGCAGCGACATGAGCGATGACATCTGGAAACGCGACGAGGTCGAAAGTCCCTGCGTCAAGATCTGCGTCGTCCATCCCGAGGCGCGGATCTGCACAGGCTGCCTGCGGACGATCGACGAGATCACCCAGTGGGGCCGCATGAGCCGCGAGGAACGCCGCTCGGTCATCGTGGAGCTGCCCGGTCGGCAGAAGCAACTGAAAGTGCGGCGGGGCGGACGGGCGGCGCGCATGGCCCGAAAATCCACCTGAGCCTTGCCGCTCAACGTCTTGTTATCGAAAGACTACGCGAGCTCCAGCCAATCCACTTTCCGCGTCACCTCCGGACGGAAGTAGACGATTGCGCGCCCCTCCGCCGCGGCCATCGCGCCTTCGGCCCATGGCGCCACCCCGTGGATCGCGAGCCGGTGAACCAGGACCGTCTCGCCGGGCGCCAGCGGCACCTCCCGCCGGGTGCAGGTCGCGAAGACCTCCCGCCGCAGGGCTTGGTAGGTGTCGGTCATGTCGACCTCGGGCCAGCGCTCGGCCGGGATGCCGTCGAACGCCTTGGCGAACGCCGCGCGCACGAGGTGGTGACTGCCCTCCCACACGACCAGCGGCGAAGCCTCGGCCGCCGCTTCGGTCAGCGCGATGCCAAGAATGAAGGCGTGGAACTCCCTGAGATAGCGGCGCTTTTCCGGCCCCACGGGTAGGAGCCCGTCAAGATGCGCCGCGTCCCTGTCCCTGCGGAACCGATGCGCGGCGTCGCTCTCGCCCGGGTCCTGCCCCGGGTAACCCGGATAGGTCACGGAGACCTGCCCGGGATGAAGCGGCAGCGCGCCCGCCACCGCGCGTGCCTCGGCCAGCGCCGCGCCATCGAGGGGCGGGGCATCGGCCACCGCGCCGTCCGGCCCGTTTGGCAGCGCGTCGACGCCCACGAACCATGTTTTCCCGTGCCGCAACCATGCCGCGCGCTGGCCCTCGTCCGCGCTCACCCGCAGCGCCACGGGACCGGCGATGGCCCGCCACGCCTCCACCTCCGCCTCCGGCGCGAACACCTGCCAGCCGCGGTCGAGCCAGCTCACCAGCCCACCGCCTTGCGCAGCATGTTGAGCGCCACGACCGTCACGAAGGCCGCGAAGATGCGGCGGAGCGGCGTCGGGTTCGTCGCATGGGCCAGCCGCGCGCCGATCGGTGCCGTGATCAGCGTCATCGCCACCACGACGGCGAAGGCCACGAGGTTGACCTGCCCGATGGTGAAGGGCGGCCGGTCCGGCCCCTGCCCCGCCACCAGAAGAAATCCGATCACGCTGGGCACCGCGATGATGACGCCGAAACCCGACGCCGTCGCCACCGCGCGATGGATCGCGACCCCGTAAAGCGTCATCAGCGGTACTCCGAAACTGCCGCCGCCAATCCCCATCAGGACCGACAGGAACCCGATCACGGACGATGTCGCCGCCCGCCCAATGCCGCGCGGCATGGTGTCGCCAAGACGCCACTCCGCTCGCCCGAAGGCAAGATAGAGGCCCACGGTGATCCCGAGTACGCCGAAGATGGCCATCAGCACCTCGTTGCGCAGCCCGGCCACCGCGACCACGCCAAGACCCGCCCCGATGGCGATGCCGGGCCCCCAACCCTTCAGGATCGACCAGTCGACCGCCCCCCGTCGGTTATGGCTCAGCAGCGCGCGCACGGACGTCACGGCGATCGTCGCCAGCGACGTGGCCAGACAGATCTGCATCAGGTCGGGCGTGCTGTATCCCAGCCGCTCGAAGGCGAAGAAGAAGGTCGGCACGAGGATGATCCCTCCGCCCACGCCCAGAAGACCCGCGATGACGCCGGCAAACGCCCCGATCACCGCGATCAGGGCGAGCATCGGCAAGAGTTCGTTGAGTTCCGGCATGTCGCCCCAGCTTCGTCGGCGGCGACCGCCTAACGCAGGACGGGGGCGGAGGAAAGGCCCGCCGGGCCTCAGGCAGCGCGCAGGGTGACCTCGCTCAGCGCCTGTTCGACCAGTTCCGGGCCCGCGCCGTCGCGATGGGCGCCTTCCGAGAGCACACGCTTCCAGCCGCGCGCGCCCGGACGGCCCGCGAAGAGCCCCAGCATGTGGCGCGTGACCTGCTGAAGCCTGCCGCCCTGGCCGAGGTGCCGCTCGATATAGGGAAGCATCGCCAGAACCGCCTCCTCGGCGCTGCGGGACGGGGCGGGGTCGCCGAAGATCTCCGCATCGGCGCGACCGAGGATCTCGGCGGGCGTGTGATAGGCGGCCCTCCCGATCATGACCCCGTCGAGCCCCGCATCGAGATGCACCTTCGCCTCGTCCAGCGTCGCGATGCCGCCGTTGATCGAGATGTGGAGATCGGGGAACTCCGCCTTCATCCGCTGCACCAGCGGGTAATCGAGCGGCGGCACGTCACGGTTCTGCTTCGGGCTCAGGCCCTGAAGCCACGCTTTGCGCGCATGGATGGCGACACGGGCCACGCCGGCTGCCGAAATCCGGTCGAGGAATTCCGGCAGGACGTCCTCGGGGATCTGGTCGTCGACGCCGATGCGGCATTTCACGGTCACCTCCACCGGGCTCGCCGCGATCATGGCGGCGACGCAGTCGGCCACGAGGCCGGGTTGCTCCATCAGAACGGCGCCGAAACAGCCCGACTGCACCCGGTCGGAGGGACAGCCCACGTTGAGGTTGATCTCGTCGTAGCCGTAGTCCGCGCCGATCGCGGCGGCCCGGGCCAGGTTCCCCGGATCGGAGCCGCCAAGCTGCAGGGCAACCGGATGCTCCGCCTCGTCGAAGCCCAGCAATCGGTCGCGCTCCCCGTGGAGCAGGGCCTGCGCGGTCACCATCTCGGTATAAAGCAGAGCGCGCCGCGACATCAGCCGGTGCAGATACCGGCAATGTCGGTCTGTCCAGTCCATCATAGGGGCACAGGATAATCTAGCATGTTGATTTATTTGCATTTTTTGTGTATCTTCAAACTGTTGGCGGCGGATGCTGCTACGCTGGAATACGCCCCAATATCCCCGAATTTGCCCCTCTACGACGACTCATTGCACACACAGCGCACACGAAAATGGCCTCCATCACCAAGCTCCCCTCCGGTGCCTACCGGGTTCAGATCAGACGAAAGGGCCGCTACGCGAGCGAGACGTTCCTCCGCCGCGATGACGCCCATCGTTGGGCCCGCCAGGCGGAGACCCGGGTGGATCAGGGGTTAGCGCCGAACAAGTCGTCCGTCTCCCGCCTCCAGACCTTTGGCGACCTCATCGACCTTCATATAACCGATATGTGCGAGGTAGGGAAACCGCCGCGTCGCAGCAAGGCCGCGACACTCACCACGCTCAAGCGCGATCTTGGGAAGGAACGGATCGGTCACCTCGATCGGCAGAAGCTGATCGACTACGGCAAGATGCGTGCAGACCAAGGCGCCGGACCGGTGACCCTCGGGATCGATATCGGGGTGATCAAGATGATCATCACCCACGCTGCAGCCGTGCACGGGCTCGACATCTCTCCGGAACCCGTTGATCTGGCGCGCGTCGCGCTCAAGCGGCTTGGACTGATCGGCAAGGGCACGGAGCGGGATCGCCGCCCGCGCATGGACGAGTTGAACCGCCTCTTCCGCTGCTTCGATGACAACGATCGCCTCACCCTGCCGATGACACGCATCGTGAAATTCGCGGTGGCCACGGCCATGCGGCTGGACGAGATCTGCCGCGTCGAATGGGCCGATCTCGACGTCGACCGCCGCATGCTCATGATCCGCGACCGAAAAGACCCGCGCAACAAGACCGGAAACGACCAGCGGATCCCGCTCTTCGCGGCCACTGGCTTCGACGCTTGGGCGCTGGTCACGGCGCAGGCCAAGGAATTGGGGCACGCAAAGGGCCGCATCTTTCCCTACAACTCAAAATCGGTCGGAACCGCTTTTCGGCGCGCCTGCGTCGAGGTCAGCGTGAAGGACCTTCATTTCCACGATCTGCGCCACGAAGGCACTAGCCGCCTGTTCGAGGCCGGCTTCGCCATCGAGCAAGTCTCGCTGGTTACCGGCCACAAGGACTGGAAGATGCTGCGCCGCTACACCCATATCCGCCCAGAGGCGCTTCACCGGCTGGCCGCATCGCGCGGCCCCTCCCCGCTGGGGGATCTCGCAGCGGAGTGACCCGAGAGTCAGAGGGGTGCCGTTCCGGCCCGTGACGGGTTTGGAGGTCGGGAGAGAGGCTCCCGGCCGCCCGTTTCGGAGGTTTCCCCATGAATACCGAGATTATCGATGCCGGGCGTGACATCAGCGGCGGCTACAAGGTGGATGTGTCGCGCGGCACGAATGTGGACCGCGTGTCGTCTGAATGGTTCTCGCGTCCGGATGACGAGCGGTATCTGTCGCTCGACGATCTCTTCGCCTCGGTGAAGGGTCGCGCAGAGCGGAGCCGGACGCGCACGGTGGAGAGTGCGGCGATCCGGGTTGAAGCGCATCGCGAAAACCCGGAAAAGCTGGGGCTGGTCCTGCCCGGTGCGGATGAACCCATCGCGCCGACGCATTGGTCCTTTGGCCAGCTCTCGAGCCTCGTCGGTGCGCCCGCCGCCTATCTGCGCCAACTGCCCGCGCCGTTGGCGGGGATCAACCTGCAATACGGGCTGACCAACCACCGTGCCGAACAGATCAAGACGCTGGAAACCGGAGATGGACGCACCGAACTGCGTGCCGTGACCGGCCCCGATTATGGCCGCATCTACGATCACGAGTTGGTCTCTGCGGTTCAACGCATCGCGGGCAATGGCACAGGCGACACGCGCTGGAAGGTCCCCGGCGTGCTCGACTGGCCGACCGGCATCTACAACCCGCGCGTGGTCGTGACGAAGGAGACGACGACGCTCTACGCCTCGGACCGCGACGTGTTCCTGTTCCTCGTCGACGATCTGAACCCGATAGAGGCGGGACTGCTGCCCGATGGCTCACCCGACCTCTACTTTCGGGGATTTTATTGCTGGAATTCGGAGGTGGGGGCGAAGACGCTCGGCATCGCCAGCTTCTACCTGCGCGCGGTCTGCCAGAACCGCAACCTCTGGGGCGTCGAGGACTTCCAGGAGATCACCATCCGGCACTCGAAATACGCCGCCTCCCGCTTCGCCCACGAGGCCGCCCCAGCGCTCAGCCGCTTCGCCGAGTCCTCGCCCGCGCCCTTCATCGACGGCATCCGCGCGGCGCGCGAGAAGATCGTCGCGCGGACAGACGAGGACCGTCAGGACTTCCTGCGCAAACGCGGTTTCTCCAAGGCGGAGACGGGGCGGATCGTCGAGACGATCCTGGCCGAGGAAGGCCGCCCGCCCGAGAGCGTCTTCGACTTCGTGCAGGGTATCACGGCGGTGGCGCGGTCGAAGCCGCAGCAGGATGCGCGGTTGGTGATGGAGGGGAAGGCGAAGGTGTTGCTGGAAAAAGCGTGATTGCGTTGAATATGAATTCGGATCAACGACCTATCGAGATAAACTCAAGCACTGAATGAAGATTTCGAGGGGCGTTATAGCCCCTCGATCGTGAACTCGGGTGCACCTTGCCAGACCAGCTTCCAGCTCGCGCCAGGGCGGACATTCTGGATGATCCCCGGATCGAAGGCGACGAAGCACCGCCCGCCCGAATGACGGACGGAGGGGTAGATCAGCCCGCGATGCCCCTCTGATCTCAGATCCGCGGCAAGGCGCTGCCCGACCGCGTAGCCCCGCTCGGGGACCGGATCGAGCGCCGGATGCGCCTCTCCGTGCAGATCCGGGAAATCCCCGATAAAATCCGCCAGCAGTTCCACGTAGCGCGCCTCGTCCTCGTAGCGGCCGATGAAGCCCAATTCACGGGTCCGGTGAAACCCAACTTCCTGCGCGCTCGTCAGCATGTTCCAGGCGCAGTACCACGCACCGCGGTCGCCAGTGTTGAACCGGTTGCCCTTGGGCCTCGTGTAGGTGAATGCCGCGTTGATATGGCTCTGACCATAAAGGGTCAGGTCATGCGACCGCCGCGCGAAGGCGAGTTCGCGACGGTCGAGCGCGGGACTGCCCTGCGCTTCGGCGATCAGGCGCGCACTGGTCTCGCCTTCGATCTCGGCGAGAATCGCGGCCTCCTCGTCGCTGTCGACCAGCCCCCGCAGCACCGGCGGCTTGTGATGGGTCTCTGAGATAAGCCTGACAAGAGCACGGTCATTGACCGACGTGATCCTCAAACCCCGCCCCGCAGCGCATCGACATATCCCCGCACGCGCAGGATCTTGGGCAATCCTCCCTCGATCATCGCGTCCACGGGACGCGCTCCGTCGAACTCCGGACCTCGGTTCGGCAGCTTTACCCAGTCGCGCGAGATCGGCTCGTTGAAATAGAGCTCGAGCGACTTGTAGAGGCCGATGAGCGCGGAAAGGCGCAGCATCTGGTCGCGCGTCAGATCTCCGGCAAAATCAGGCTTCTTGGCCCGTTTCCAGGTGGATTCCGACATATCCGCCAGCGCCGCGGCCTCCCGCAAGGTGAGTGACCAGGCGTCCGCGATCCGCGTGAAGGCCTTGAGCGCGACCCCCTGCCGATCCGGCGCAGCACGTTCCAGAACAACGTTTTCCATGTGTTGGCGCTCCTTCCTAGTTTGACTGATGATATAAGGTCATATGGATCGCTTTGCAAGTCCATATGAACTATTTGGTGCCTCAAGAGTTAGAGGGGTGCCGGGATTTCCGTGACGGGTTTGGATGTCGAGAGAGTGGCTCCCGGCTGGCCTGTCGCGGAGAACCCCGATGACCAAGCAACAGAAAATCACCCTCAGCGCCTCGCGCGATATTCCTTTCAACAAGCTGATGCTCAGCCAGTCGAACGTGCGCCACGTCAAGGCGGGCGTGTCGATGGAGGAACTGGCCGAGGACATCGCGCGGCGGACGCTGCTCAGCTCCATCACCGTTCGGCCCGTGCTGGACGACAGCGGCGCCGAGACCGGCATGTACACGATCCCCGCCGGTGGGCGGCGGTTCCGGGCGCTCGAGCTGCTCGTCAAGCAGAAGCGCATGAACAAGACCGCGCTGGTCCCTTGCATCGTGCGCACCGATGGGCTCGCCGAGGAGGACAGCCTGGCCGAAAACGTTCAGCGCGCGCCGCTGCATCCGCTCGACCAGTTCCGCGCCTTCCAGGCGATGCGCGAGAAGGGCCGGACCGAGGAGGAGATCGCCGCGGCCTTCTTCGTTTCGGCCAGCGTGGTCAAGCAGCGGCTGAAGCTCGCCGCCGTGGCGCCGTCGCTGCATGATGCCTATGCCGAGGAGGAAATGACGCTCGACCAACTTATGGCCTTCACGGTCAATCCCGATCACGCGCGGCAGGAACAGGTTTGGGAGGCGCTGCAGCGGCACTATTCGCGGCAGCCCTACGAGATCCGCCGCATGCTGACCGAGGGTGCGGTGCGGGCCTCGGACAAGCGGGCGCAATTCGTCGGGCTCGACAACTACGTCGAGGCAGGAGGCGAGATCCTGCGCGACCTGTTCCAGCAGGACGATGGCGGCTGGCTGCAGGATGCCGCCCTTCTCGACGTCATGGTGCGCGAGAAGCTGGCCGAGGAGGCCGAGGGGGTCCGTGCCGAGGGCTGGAAATGGGTCGAGGTGGATACCGAGTTCCCTTATGGCCACACTTTCGGGATGCGCCGGTTCCATGGCGAAGCAGTGCCGATGAGCGATGAAGAGGCTGCCAGCTACCAAGCGCTGAGAGCCGAATACGACGCGATCGAGGCCAAGCATGCGGAAGCCGACGAACTGCCAGACGAGGTCGATGCCCGGCTGGGCGAGATCGAGGAGGCGATGGAGGCGTTTGAGGCGCGCCCGATCCGCTACGAGGCCGACGACCTTGCGCTGGCCGGAGCCTTCGTCAGCATCGACAGCTCCGGGCGGCTGCGGGTCGAGCGCGGCTACGTGCGGCCTGAGGATGAGCCGGTCGAGGAGGTGGAAGACGCGGGCGAGGTCGCACCGGAAGCGGCGCCGGACGCGAATATCGATGACACCGCTACGTCTGTTACGGACGACGAAGAAGAGGACGAAGGCCTGAAACCGCTCTCCGACCGCCTCGTCATGGAACTGACGGCCCATCGGACCCTGGCACTGCGCAATGCGCTGGCCCAAGACCCGCAGGTCGCCGTCCTCGCGGCGCTGCACGCGATGGTCCTGCGGCTTTTCTACCGCTACGCCGTCGACAGCTGTGTCGAGATCGAACCGCGCAACGCCACCTTCGGGTCGCAGGTGCCGGGCCTCGGTGATACGGCCTACGCGCAGGCCATCGACCAACGCCACGAAACCTGGGCGCGGAACCTGCCGAAGGCACCCGAGGACCTCTGGGAGGCGCTGACCGAGTTCGACAGCTGCAGCCGCGAAGCGCTCTTCGCCCACTGCGTCGCGATGAGCGTGAATGCCGTCCACGATCCCTACCAGCGCCGACCGCGCGCCATCGCGCATGCGGATGTGCTGGCCGGGACCGTCGGACTCGATATGGCCAAGGCGGGCTGGACGGTGACAGGCGACAGCTACCTCGGCCGCGTGACCAAGGCCCGTATCCTCGAGGCCGTGCGCGAGGCGAAGGGCGAGACCGCCGCTGACCGTATCGCCGGGCTGAAGAAGGCCGAGATGGTGACGGCAGCAGAGGACCTGCTCTCCGGCACAGGCTGGCTGCCGGACCCGATGCGCTCGCCGCCGCTGCCGGAAGAGGACGCACCGGAGATCGAGTTGATCGACGATGCGGACGACACCGGTGATGAGGCACCGGAGGATGATCCCGACAGCGGCGAAGCGCAATCGGCGGAAGACGGCGGCGAACCGGCTATCGGAGATTCCGACCCCTCGGGAGAAGATGATCCCGTCGCCGGTGACGCCTTCGCCAAGACAGCCGCCGAATGACCTTCGAGCAGGTCGGAGCTCCTTTCCCCCCGAGTTCCGGCAGCCGGGGTCCGCCAGAAATGGCGGGCCCCTTTTTCTATCCACGACAGGAGGCACCGAGCATGCACAGCCCCGCCGCCGACATCGCCCGCCGCCTTGCCGAGGATGCCGAGGCCGTCTGCCGTCACTACCTCACGAACGGGCGCAAACAGGGCCGCTACTGGATCGTTGGCGATGCGCATAATACGCCGGGCCGCAGCCTCTATGTCCGACTGACCGGACCGATCTCTGGTCCCGGTGCCGCCGGAAAATGGACCGATTCCGCAACCGGGCAGCACGGGGACCTTCTGGACCTGATCGCCCTGAACATGGGTATCACCACGCTGAGGGACACGCTGGACGAAGCGCGCAGGTTCCTAAGCCTGCCGCAGACGGACAGGCACCGCGCCAACAATCCGCCAGCCTCTCGCGGCTCACCCGAGGCGGCGCGGCGGCTCTGGGCCATGGGCCAGCCGATGTCTGGCACCTTGGCAGAACGCTATCTCGCAGAGCGCGGCCTCACCGGGCTGGGCCATCTCGACAGTCTCCGGTTTCACCCGAACTGCTTTTACTGGCGCGAGGATCAAGCCCTGACAGACCCGCCCGAAACCTGGCCCGCCCTGCTCGCCAAGGTGACGGACCTCGATGGACGGCTCACCGGCCTCCACCGCACCTGGCTTGACCCGGCCACTGCGGACAAGGCCCCGGTCAGTCCACCGCGCAAGGCGATGGGCAATCTCCTCGGCCATGGTGTTCGCATCGGCATACCGGTCAGCGCGCTGGCCGCAGGCGAAGGGCTGGAGACCATGCTCTCCTTGCATCTTGTGCTGCCGGAGTTGCCTGCGGTGGCGGCTCTGTCCGCCAACCATCTCGCAGCCCTGCAGCTGCCCGCCGATCTTCGCCGCCTCTACATCGCCGTTGATGCCGATCCGGCAGGCCTGTCTGCCGCAGACCAACTCGCGCATCGGGCCATTGGGGCAGGGATCGATGCCGTCCACCTCTCCCCCCGTCTCGGCGATTTCAATGACGATCTGCGCGCGAATGGCAGCGATGCGTTGCGCGCGCATCTGCGTCCGCAACTGGCGCCCGAGGATGCCGTGACCTTCCTCGATCACGCCATCGATTGATCGGGATCGGCGCAGCCGGCCAGCGCCTCCGCGATCAGTGCCACGCCTTCCGGCCTTCCGAGAGCGGGCAAAACGGAGCAGAGCCCGGACGGGCCCGCAACGGCCATGGCCGTCCTCCGCTGCGCTTCGGTTCCACCCCATCGCGCGGGCGCGACGGGGACCCCTGAGAATGCAGACCCGCCCGGCCCCCGCTTTTCCGTTGCCCGGGAAGGCCGCGAGAGGCGCGGGCTTCGACAACCGGAGACGACATCATGACCGAGACCCATCTTCAAACCCGATCCTCCACCGCAGTTGTGCTCGAGGAACTGCAGCTCTACGGCTGGCGCCCCTTCATCGACGAGCCCGATCCCCGCCCCTTGCCGGAGCCCGACGCCATTCGCACCGCCGTCGCCGACATTTTCGACGCGCTCGTCTCGACGCTGTCCGACACGCGGCTGGAACCCGACCTCGAAGATCTGCTCTGGTCCACTACGAACCTGTTTCACCGCATGGCGACGCGGACAGGCCGCGATCTCGACAGCAACGAGCAGGCACAAAAACGCGCACAGCGCGAGCAGGACGGCTCCGAAGTCCGCTCGGTCGAACTGGAAACCCTGATCGCGGAGGGCCTCACGCTCATCGAGCGGCGCAATGCCTTTGAGGCCATGCGAGATCTCGCTGCCGAGTTGTTCGAGACCCATCTCGGCCAGACCTGGCACCCGCGCACGGGCAGCCACGTGAACCGCCGCACCCTGACCGCCTCGTTGATCGACAGCCGCGATCACCTGGCCGCAAAACGCAGGGTCGATCTGGAACCGCTCCTGCCCCAAGGCACAAAAATCGCCTTCACCGGCGGGCTGGACTGCAACGATCACACGGCCATCTGGGCGGCGCTGGATCGCGTCCACGCGAAACACGGCGACATGGTCCTGTTGCACGGCGGCGCGCCACGCGGGGCTGAACGGATCGCCGCCGCCTGGGCCGACAACCGCGGCGTGACGCAGATCGTCTTCAAACCCGACTGGATGCGGCACGGCAAGTCGGCTCCGTTCAAGCGTAATGACCAGTTGCTCGACACCCTGCCCATCGGCCTCATCGTCTTTCCGGGCTCGGGTATCACCGAAAATCTCGCCGACAAGGCTCGCGCGATGGGCATTCCCCTCTTCGACTTCCGTCCGAAATGCGCACCACCGGCATGACCGGAATTCCGCCGATGCCCGCCCCGGACCCTCCCGGGGCGGGCCGTTTTCTGCTATGATCTGCCCGTGCCAATGGAGGAGGTGGCGGCGCGATCCTTGTTCTCGAAGGGAGTGCCTCATGTTTTTCTCCACCCTCTTCACGCTGTTCGGCCTCGGTGCCCTCTGCTGGATCCTGTTCAACCTGGCTGTCTACGCCCTGCCCTTCGCAATTGGGCTGACGTCCGGCATGTATCTGTATGAAACGGGCCAAGGCGTTTTCCTGTCGATCATTGCGGGCCTCTTCATCGGCGGCTTCGTCGCCGCGCTCGGAGAATTCGCCTTTGACCGTATCCGTTGGGCCCCGCTCAAACTCGCCATCGGTCTGATCTACGCGGTCCCCGCCGGGATCGCCGGATTTCATGCGGCAAAGGGTCTTGCCGAGTTCGGCAGCGCGGGCGCTGGGACCATCACCCTCCTGTCCTGGCTGGGCGCGCTGGTCGTAGGCGGGACCGCTTGGGCGCGGGTATCGGGCTGGTCCGAGGTCAACGCCATGTCCGACCCACATCCGCACAGGTCTTTCGACGAACACTGAACGCCCTGTGAAGCTTACGCAGCAGCATGCCGTCACCGACGTCGTCGGCATGCACCGCAACCGATTGAGGCAACAGGTCTCGATCCTCGCCGTCACCGCCGCGTTGCGGCTGGGCAGGACCGGCTGAGCAAAGCCAGATCACTGAGACCCACGTTGTGGCGCATGGCCCCGGTCGCGCATCCACTTGGGTCGTCGGCAAACCGAACATCACGGCAGACAAACACAGACGCGGCGAAAGGGGGCAATCCCGGAGTACCGAAGCACGTCCAGGACATGCACCGTTTCCGCCGGCACGCCATAGCCTGTCTTTGCACGACGCATGCTGCCGGGATCTTGCGCGGTCCAAAGGTAGCCTGTCATTCCCTCTCCCATGGCTTGCGCCACGCGTCCCTTGCGGGCCTCTCAGCGGCTGATCTGACCAGGATCGGCTGACGCCTCGACCGCCTTGGCCGCAACGGCCGGTCCGGACTTTCTTCCCCTGGCGTCCCCGAAAAGTATCGGGTCCGCCATTCCTCGCGGAGCAAGAAAGACCGGCCTTGCCGTCCTCCGCTGGCGCTGCGGGCCACAGGGGCTGCGTCGGCGGATCGCCCCGGTCCTGACGATCGCCATCGAGGCCGCGAAGGGCGCGGGCTCGGACAAGCCAAAAGGAGATATGACATGGCCACCATCGGAACCTTCAAGAAGACCGGCAGCGAATACGTCGGCGAAATCGTCACCCTGAGCGTCCAGGCGAAAGCCGTCCGCATCGTCCCCGAGGACAGCACCCCGAACGACAACGCCCCCTCCCACCGCGTCTTCGTCGGCCGTGCCGAGATTGGCGCCGCCTGGTCCAAGCGCTCGACCGAGGGCCGCGACTACCTGAGCCTCAAGCTCGACGACCCGAGCTTCACACAGCCGATCTACGCCAACCTCTTCGACGACACGGTGATCGAAGGCGGCGAAGAGACCTTCAGCCTCATCTGGTCGCGCCCCAACACCCGCCGCAACGGCGACTGACAGCAGACCGCCCCGCCCGGGATCACCGGGCGGGGTGCGCTTTGCTCTCGGTGGTTTGGCAACGAGCGGCTCGCGGTCATGATTGCAACCGACACATCCGGCCCAGACCGGACCTTGCCCGTACGAACCCGTGCTGCACCGCAGCTTTCCGCAAGCGGTCATTGAGGAGTGTGGCTGCGCTAAGTCTGCAAGCGCTTTAACTGCCTGCGTTTGTTGGTTAGAGTACCACGTGAATTTCTAGGGGCAACCGATGGCCAACTTCGAAGTCACAATTGAAAATTGTAACAGTATCGACACCGCAGGCATTCTTTTGACCGAAGGCTGCCTAAACATCAAATATGGTCCTAACGGTATTGGAAAAAGCACCATTGCCAAGGCCATCGTCAGTCAGGCTAGGCAAGATGGCTCGCTAGCTGATCTCGCCCCATTCAAGTTGCGAGGTAAGAAGGGAGCAGGCCAGCCAAGCGTCTCCGGTATTGATGCTATCTCATCAGCCTTAGTTTTTGACGAAGAGTATGTGAACCTATTTGTTTTCCAGCAAGACGAGGTCGTCAAGAACAGCTTTGATATCTTCATAAAAACGCCTGAATACGACACAGCGATGTCAGAAATTGAGAAACTGTTTGAGGGCATCAAGAAGGCGTTTGCTGATCGGCCAGAAATCGAACAAATGATAAAAGACCTCAAGGACTTGAGGGACGCTTTTGGAAAACCGAACAAAGACGGCTCTATGGCGAAGTCTAGTAAAGTCCATAAGGCATTCGGTTCAGGCAACAAAATTGATAACATTCCGGATTCTCTGCTTCCATTCGAAACCTTTGTCACAAGCAAAAATCCATCAAAATGGATTGGCTGGCAGATCAAAGGGAAAGAGTTCTTGGACCTCGGCGACACCTGTCCTTACTGCGCGACATCCTTAGAGAAGCCCGAACAGAAGGAAACTGCTCTTGCCGTTGCAAAAGAGTATGATCCCACCGCAATCAATCACCTCAACAGCCTGAAGGAAGTCATTGAACGGCTTGGCGCGTACTTCAGCGCCGCATGCCAAGAAAACCTGAGCCAAATCACCAAAGCTAAGACGGAACTCACCCCGATTCAGATAAGTTACCTGAATGACCTAAAGAACAGTATTGAGGCGCTTATCCAGCAATTGGAAGGACTGAGGAATATCTCGTTCTACTCGTTGCGAGACGTTGACGAAATCGACCAGAAATTGCCGCTCTTAAAAATTGAGCTTGGCTTGATCGACAAGCTGGACTCGGAGCCTTCAAGGGAAGTAACCGACCCGATCAATGTGCAACTGAACAGCTTGATCGAGCAAGTTGGCAACCTGAAAGGGCAAATCAACAAACAGAAAGCCAAGATCAAAAAGACGATTGAAGAGAACCAAGACAGCATCAATGGATTCTTGAGGTCGGCAGGCTACAAGTATTCAGTCAAGATCATCTCAGAGCCAGACTCGTATAAGATGAAGCTCGAGCACGATGATCTATCGGAATTCGTCGAAGCGGCTACTAACCACCTGAGTTACGGGGAAAAGAATGCCTTTGCCTTGGTGCTTTTTATGCACCAGGTCCTAAGCGAAAATCCGGACATCGTAATCCTTGACGATCCGATCTCATCGTTTGACAAGAACAAGAAGTTTGCGATTTTGCACCAACTATTTCGAGGAAAAGGTAGCCTTCGCAGTCGAACAACCTTGATGTTGACCCACGACATCGAACCTGCAATCGATGTGATCAAGAGCCTGTCTCACAAATTTCAAGATCCGAAGCCTACGGCGACCTTTCTTTCCTGCAGAAATGGGATTTTGAAGGAAACCCCCATAGCTGGAGATGACATCCGCACCTTTGCCAAAATCTGCATCGACATCATGGACGGCGCGTCGGATGACATCGTCAAAGCGATCTATCTCCGAAGGCACTACGAGATAATCGACGAAGTCGGCCATGCCTACAACCTACTGGCTAGTCTGTTTAAAGGCCGACTTGTCCCAACGATTGCAACCGCCTTGGAAAACCGGGACATGAGTGAGGAAGAAAAAGCCGCGGCGGAAGCAGAAGTCCAAAAAATGCTACCGGCCTTCAACTACGATGCGTTGGTTGCGCAAGTGAACGACGCTGCAGTAATGAAGCAGAAGTTCGCCGAGACTGACGTCGGCTACGAGAAGATTCAGTTGTTCCGTGTCATCAAAGGCAAGCATCAGGATGATGTGATCTCGAAGTTTATCAACGAGTCTTATCATATTGAAAATGAATACGTTATGCAGCTCAACCCACATAAATTCGAGAGCGTGCCCGAGTACGTAGTCGACGAGTGTGAAAAGGCTCTTCAAGATGCGTGATACTGGTGGTGGAGGGCTCGACGGAGTAGCTGACCCCGGATAGGTCTGCTTACGAATGGTCTAAACTGTTTCTTCGGTAGGCCGCGTCTGAGATACACAGCCGTTTCCAGAACGAGATATGCGCAGAAGTTGGTGACGCATGATCAGGCGGCAGCTTGAAGTTGGCGGACACCGTCGCGGAACTCAACCCCGCTGATGACCTCCGGCAGGCGGTTTCGACCGTCGAGTTTGCGCCACTTCTTCTGCGCCGACATCATCAGTCTGAACGCCATGGCGAGGCCGGTCTTGCGGCTGAGGCAGCCCTTGGTGCGCTTCGTTCG